>Ga0123389_131140_pt1 | contig 23871 bp, 20 predicted proteins | sample T0HHNH4metaT_FD_89917 | JGI IMG/M metagenome (GOLD analysis project Ga0123389, IMG submission 89917) | Methane-oxidizing artificial microbial communities from Washington, USA to study methane cycling - T0-HHNH4 metaT (Metagenome... | ecosystem: Engineered > Modeled > Simulated communities...
ATAAATATCCAGATGGCAAAGTCACCTGGCAGGTCTTCTGTTTTATTCACTAATGCCGTATTTGTATTCATCAGATTACCTAAAATGCCAGATGCATGATTGAACGATTAAGCTGAATCAAAAGAAGGAGGCAAGCCTCCTTCTTTTGCCGTGCATACACTACTGCAACTGATTACTTCGCTTTGGTTTCACCCTTGATAAAGAAACTGCTGATGTAAACGATCAGGCCGATCAGGAACACCACGCCTGCGCCTTCGCGCATCCAGTAGAAAATCGCGACTGAATCCTGCGTTGCCATAAAGCTCATCGGCGTTGTGGAAATACGCTGCAGCCATGTCTGCAATACGCCTGCCGCGGTCAGGAACAAGGTGATGAACACCATTGCCACCGTCATCAGCCAGAATGACCACATCTCGACCACTTGCGCCTTGTTGCTGTTGGCAGCACGGCCGCGCAATATCGGCATTGCATATGAAATGATGGTGAGCACGACCATGGCATAGGCGCCATAGAAAGCCATGTGGCCGTGCGCTGCGGTAAGTTGCGTACCGTGGGTGTAGTAGTTGACCGGTGCCAATGTATGCAGGAACCCCCACACGCCGGCGCCCAGGAACGACATCACACCGGTGCCGAGCGCCCACAATATGGCAGCCTGGTTAGGGTGCTCGCGGCGGCGTTTATTCACCATATTGAAAGCAAAGATGGTCAGCATGAAGAACGGTATCGGCTCCAGCGCAGAGAACACGCTGCCCCACACTTGCCAGTAGGCAGGTGCGCCTATCCAGTAGTAATGGTGGCCGGTACCGATGATGCCGGTGATCAGGGTCATGGTGATAATGACGTACAGCCATTTCTCAACCACTTCACGGTCCACGCCGGTCACCTTGATCAGCACAAAGGCCAGGATCGCGCCCAGAATCAGCTCCCAAACGCCCTCCACCCACAGATGCACGACCCACCACCAGTAATATTTATCTTTCACCAGATTGTGCGGGTTGTAGAACGAGAACAGGAAAAACACGGCCAGACCCACCAGGCCCAGCACCAGCACCAGGCTGATTGCGGTTTTGCGGCCCTTGAGCATGGTCATCAGTACATTGAAGATGAATGACAGCACCACGATCACGATCCCCACCTTGGTCGGCAGGGGCTGCTCGAGGAACTCACGCCCCATGGTCATCAGCAGGTCATTGCCGGTGAACTTTGCCAGCGTGGCATAAGGCACGGCAAGATACCCCAGGATGGTGGCCACACCGGCAGCCAGGAACACCCAGAACGTGATGATGGCCAGCCTGGGGCTGAACAGTTCGGTCTCGGATTCTTCCGGTATCAGGTAATAGGTTGCACCCATGAAGCCAAACAGCAGCCACACGATCAGCAAGTTGGTATGCACCATACGTGCGACGTTGAACGGAATTTCAGGGAACAGGAAATCCCCCACTACGTATTGCAGACCCATGATCAGGCCAAATAGAATCTGGCCGGTAAACAAGGCGATTGCGGCGATGAAATAAGGCTTCGCCACTGCCTGAGATTGATATTGCATAATGCCTCCTGGTAATTGTGACGGTTAACCTTCGATATTCGGAGGCCAGTTATTGGTGTTGATCTCTGAGGTATATTTCAGGAACTCAACCAGATCATCCAGCTCCTGCTCCGTGAAATTGAATTGCGGCATTTGCCTTCTGCCCGGCGCGCCTGTCGGTTGTGACTTGATCCATGCCTTGATGAAATCAGGGCCGCGGCGCTTATACACATTACCCAGCTCCGGTGCGAAATATGCACCTTCGCCCAGCAAGGTATGGCAGCCGATGCAGTTATTGGTCTCCCATAGTTTCTTGCCATGAATGGCCGAAGCGGTCAGGTTCTGGCTGTTATCGCGTTTGGGCAGCTTCTGGTTGGTATCAAAAGTAAGCGCCAGGAACAGCAGGAAAAAGAAAAGCGACCCGCCGAAGAAAATATTGCGCGCCATGGATTTAGTGAATCTCGTTGCCATTGCGACCTCCCTGTTAATGTAAATGACGACCAGAATGTACAGGATTGTCCATTTCATATCCTTGACTTTGGTCAATTTTAAAATCCGGCCATTAAGGTGGAGCAGGGTCACCTGATTGTCAGCCAACTTGACCAAGGTCAAATACACACACTCTAAGTGAGGTCTATGATGGGCTCATTGCAATGCAACCTTTACGATTGGGAGCTCATATGAAACCCGCACCTCTGTACAGCAGCACATTTATGCGGCGCTTTTGCTGCCTTGGTATTGCCTGCCTGCTGGCCGGCGCCTGCCCTGTGTCTTTTGCTGCCGAACCGGAACCCGTGACGCCTCCATCCAGCATCAGTGAGGCGGTCATTTCCGGTAAGGCAATGACCAGTTTCCGCCTGCGTTACGAGCATGTTGACCAGGATGGGTTGACCGAAGCCAGTGGCTTGACGCTGCGTAGCCTGATCGGCTGGCAGACGGCGCCGTTCCATGATGTGAGCCTGGCTGCCCAGTTAATCAACGTCACGCAGCTACAGGACAACTTTAACGACGGGGTGCCTTACAGCGGGCCGATATACGCATATTCCAGCCATCCGGGCAAAGCGACTTATGCAAAGATCGTTGATCCTGATTACACCGGCGTGAACCAGCTTTATCTGGAATCAAGCGCGTTCAGTGATACCAGGATCAGGCTTGGCCGCCAGCAGGTCAATCTGGATAACGTCAGGTTCATCGGCGACATCGGTTTCCGTCAGGTGATGCAGGTTTATGACGGTGTCTCCGTGCTCAATAAATCCATCGCGAATACTGAAATCTACCTGGCACACTTTGAATCCGTACGCCAGATCAACACCAAACTGCGCACCGATGGCGCACTGGGAATTGCCAATTTCAAATACAGATTCACACCCACCGAATCTATCAGCGCTTACGGATATTTCTCCAGTTTCGACAACCTTGGCTTTGGAAAATCCTGGCTGGGCAATGACCATGCCGACCAGTCCAACCGCATCCTGGGCTTACGCCTGGATGGCGCACACAAGCTCAGCGATGACTGGAAACTCCTGTACACGGCTGAATATGCCCGCCAGCAGGACTACTCAGGAGGTGACAGCCGCATCGATGCCCATTACTACAAGCTGGGAGGAGGGGCTGCATTCGGCAATTTCTCCCTGCGGGCAGACCAGGAGCTGCTCAGCAGCAACCATGGCCAATATGCATTCCAGACCCCGTTTGGCACTAACCATTTATTCCAGGGCTGGGTCGACAGGTTTCTTGTCACCCCGAAAGAGGGGATCAGGGATACATTCATCAGCGCGGCTTATAAAATCGGCGATTTCGCATTATTGGCCGATTACCACTGGCTGGATTCGGACAGGAACTTCAACACTGGCGGCGGTGGCAGCGGAGACCAATACGGCAAGGAGTGGAATCTTGCTGCGAGCTACAGCTACAACAAAAACCTGCTCACCAAAGTAGAGTACGGGAAATATTCAGAGCATGACCAATATGCAGCAGGGCGCATTAAAGACACCGATAAACTATGGCTAACCCTGCTATATACATTCTAGATCAAAGCGCCAGGCGGCTTGTGAATGCCTGCAATTGCCGCAGGCAATGACAAATTCAATCAGCCTGGCTGCATTGGAGGCTGGTACGGGAATGCTGGCAGCCAGCGTCTTGAGGCATGCGCACGATTCCATTGCCGTGATGCATCAAAACCATGACTCATTGACCAAGGTCAATGCCGGCAGATGCATTTGCCGCAATGATGGGTGACATTTTAGAAACCAAGATCTTTAAACCAATACTTTATGGTCGCATGCCTATGAATTTCGACATTGTCATTGTGGGTGCAGGCCCTTCCGGGCTCTGTTTTGCGCAGGCGCTTGCCGGCTGCGGTCTGCGCATCGCCATTATCGAGCGCCAGCACGAATCCCAATTAGCCAGCCCCGCATTTGACGGGCGCGAAATTGCGCTGACGCACCGCTCCGTGCAGCTCATGCAGGCACTTGGAATATGGAATCGCATAGACCAGGCTGCAATTTCCCCGTTGCGTGATGCACGCGTGCTGAACGGGCCTTCGCTTTACGCCATGAACATCGATCACCGCGATAGCCGTAAACAGGAGCTGGGCTATCTGGTAGCGAATGACCTGATCCGCAAAGCCGCCTATGAGGTGGTCAAGGCATCGCCGGATATCACGCTGCTGACAGAAGCCAGAATCAGCGCGCTTGGCACCAATAACGAAGGCGCACATATCACCCTTGCAAACGGAGAGGAAATAACGGCGCAGCTGCTGGTGGCGGCAGACAGCCGGTTCTCGGAAACCCGCAGGGCCATGGGCATCGCGGCAACCATGCACGACTTTGGTAAAACCATGATGGTATGCGTCATGGAACACAGCATCCCCCACCGGCATGTGGCCTGGGAGTGGTTCGATTATGGCCAGACCCTTGCGCTGCTGCCGATGAACGGTATGCAGTCATCGGTCGTCATCACCTTGCCCACAGCCGATATTCAGCCACTCATGACGATGAGCGAAACTGATTTTAATCATGCCGTGGCCATGCGTTTCAAACACCGGCTGGGCGACATGCAGCTGAAATCCACACGGCATGCTTATCCGCTGGTGACCGCCTACGCCAGCAGGCTTGTCGCAGAACGTTTTGCATTGATCGGTGATGCTGCGGTAGGCATGCACCCGGTAACCGCGCACGGCTTCAATTTCGGCCTCAGCGGCATTGATGTGCTGGCACATGAAATTAAAACAGCACAAGCCAGGGGTGGCAGCATTGCAGCCACAGCCATGCTTGAACGCTACGAAAGAAAACATCGCCTCCGGACACGCCCGCTCTTTATCGCCACGCATGCGATTGCAAAACTGTATGGTGATGACTCCATGCCGGCACGCATGGTCAGGGCGGCTTCCCTGCGTATCAGCAATCGTATCGCACCATTGAAACGTGCAGTTGCCCGCATGCTGACAGAAGCCGGCTAGGCCGGAAACCGCTATTCCAGGAGCGATTACTCCAGGAAATGCGCCTTTAATTTTTCCTGCGCAAGGTCGATAAAAGCGCGTAGCTTAGGTGGCATGAATCGCTGTTTGGGATACACCAGGTGCACAGGGTCCGCCGTGCCCTCCCACTCCGGCAAGACACGCACCAGCTTGCCGCAGCTGACGCTCTGCCTGCAGATAAATGCCGGCAGCAATGCCACTCCCTGCTGATGCTCGGCCATGGATTTTACAACGCCTATGTTATTCGCCATGGTTCGGCCTGGCATGGGTATCGTCAGTGCATGCTGGCGACTGACCAGGTTCCAGGCATCCCGCCCTAAAGGGGTAAACTGTACGCAGCGATGCAAATGCAGATCCTGCGGCACGGCCAAAGGAGCGGCCTGTTCCAGATAGTCACGATGGGCGAACAATGCCCAGCGGATGATACCGAGCGACTTGGCAACCATGCTGGAATCCCGCAGTTCCCCAGTCCGGATCGCAACATCCACGCCATCCGCAACCAGGTCTATGTAGCGGTCCGTTAATATCAGCTCCAATTCCAGGACTGGGAACTCACGTTGCGTCTCTTCCAGCAGCCCGGCCAGCAAGTGATCGCCCAGATCAGCAGGTGCGGTGATTTTGAGCCTGCCCTGCGGCTGCTGGCGGGCTTCATCAAGCGCAGCTTCCGCTTCAAGCATGTAGCTTAAACCTAAAGCAGCATGCTGATAATAAACGGTGCCTGCCTGCGTGAGGCTTAACCTGCGTGTTGTTCTCTGCAGCAGGGTAGTGCCAAGCCGGGCTTCCAGCCTGGATATCCTGGTACTGATGGTCGACGTGGGCAAGCCTAATTGCCGCGCTGCGGCACTGAAGCTCCCGGCTTGCACAACCTTCACAAATACAGCCGTTTCATTAAAATCCATATTGTTCATTTAAATGAAAAGTAATTTCATATTTAACCATCTAGTCGATGGTTTGTCATGTCTTTATAGTGTGAATCATCGTAACGCAATGAGGAGTACAACATGAAAAAACTGGCTTTTATCAAACGCAGCAATGGCAACCATTGGGTGGGGGATGGGTTCCCGGTGCAAAGCATCTTTTCATACCGCGACATCCACGAAGAAATGTCTCCTTTCCTGTTGATGGACTACGCAGGGCCAGCCAGGTTCGAGCCAACAAAAGAACGCCGCGGCGTAGGCCAGCACCCGCACCGGGGATTTGAAACCGTGACCATCGTATATGACGGGCAAGTTTCGCATCACGACTCTACCGGCGCAGGCGGCACTATCGGCCCCGGTGAAGTGCAGTGGATGACGGCCGGGTCCGGCATCATCCATGAGGAATATCATGGTGATGATTATGCCCGTAACGGCGGCCCTTTCGAGATGATACAGCTTTGGGTGAACTTGCCGGCCGTACATAAAATGACCACGCCCGGCTATCAAGGCATCAGCAGCGCACAGATACCGGAAGTGGCGCTGGCTGACAATGCCGGCAAAGTCCGCATCATCGCCGGTGAACTCGCCGGCCATGCCGGGCCTGCGCATACTTTCAGCCCTATGAATGTATGGGATGTGCGGCTGAACGCAGGCAGCACGACAACGTTTAGCCTGCCTGAAGGTCATACCACTGCAGTATTCGTATTACATGGGGCGGTTGGCCTGGGAGATACATACACCGTGCGTCCTTCCGAGCTTGCCGTGTTACAGCGAACAGGTACCGAACTGATTCTGGAGGCCCGGCAGGACAGTGTCTTATTGCTGTTGAGCGGACAACCGCTGAATGAACCGGTGGTCGGGCATGGGCCGTTTGTGATGAATAGCGTGGAAGAAATCAACCAGGCTTTTGATGACTACAGCCAAGGCCGTTTTGTACAAACAGCATAAATATTGATCACTCTTGAACACTTAACAACTCGCTAAGAAAAGGAATTATCATGAACAAACCCTATGTACGCCTGGACCGCGATAATGCAGCAGTACTGCTGGTTGATCACCAGGCAGGGCTGCTATCCCTGGTGCGCGATATCGACCCTGACAAATTCAAGAACAACGTGCTGGCGCTGGCGGATGCAGCAAAGTTCTTTAAGCTGCCGACCATCCTGACCACCAGCTTTGAAAATGGCCCGAATGGCCCGCTCATGCCGGAACTGAAAGCACTGTTCCCGGATGCGCCATACATTGCACGTCCGGGCCAGATCAACGCCTGGGATAACGAAGACTTTGTAAAAGCCGTGAAAGCAACCGGCAAGAAACAGCTCATCATCGCCGGCGTGGTGACCGAAGTGTGCGTCGCTTTCCCTGCGCTGGCTGCGATAGAAGAAGGCTTTGAAGTGTTCATAGTGGCTGATGCGTCCGGTACTTTTAATGAAATGACCCGCGATGCGGCCTGGCGCCGCATGGAAGCCGCGGGCGTACAGCTCATGACCTGGTTCGGCGTGGCCTGCGAGCTGCATCGTGACTGGCGCCGCGACATCGAAGGCCTGGCCGCCCTGTGCTCTGACCATATTCCGGATTACCGCAACCTCATCACTTCTTACAACGCCCTGAGTGCGAAATAATCAACAGACCGTAACAGGCTGTCGCGTTAAAACGGCAGCCTGTTAAGTACATATTTGTTGGTTAGCCCAAATATGGCATCTTCATTTCTATAAGAATCAAGTGATTACGCATGGACAACATAGCATAACCCTCAATCAAACAGCTTCATAAAACACTAGCTGCGCCATAAATTTACGCATAAATCACAATTACCCTTCAGGTTCATGATTTTTATTTAAATTTATCTACAAGATTATCGCAGTTCATCCTTAAGTCATATGCGCTTAACCTATTACAGCTTGAGCGACCGCATGCTTGGTTATAAAATCAGATCAAGCACACCTATCAACCCCACTTAGCTAAACAAATCACTATGGAAATGACCAAAATCAGTGCCGGAAAATTGCGACTGGAACTGGATGACTGCAGCGCGCTGGAATATCCCGGGGTGAGTGAGGACTCATGGCGCCGGTTCAAAGCTTCTGGTTCGCAGTCTGGATGGTTCTGTTAAATGCCAATCAATGCAGGCGGATTTAACATCCAAACCAATATGAATACCGCAATTGCGCCTGTGGCCTTTACTGAAAACTGATTAAATCTTGATTCTACGTTTAGCAAACCCGGAATAATAGCGGCCACAGCAGCCAACGATATAGCAAACAACCCTCGAAACACGAAGAACTGTGAAAGCGTAGGGTTTGGTATAAAAACAACCAAAACCAAAATAACCAGCGCGAACAAGACCCCTATAACTAGCCCAGTTATAAGCTGCCATTTTGGTGTTTCTTTCAAATCTTTTGCCTCCTTCATTTTAAAGCCCGCCACAGGCAAAGAACTAGCCCGATACTGCTGCTCAAGAGTTTGCCATGTTTCTTTTTGGAGGTATTCCTTTGTCATTCGCTGCATATTTGCATATGAGTTCACATCTGGTTTAACCAATGATGCTTTAAGAACACCGGAATGACTGTTTAGAAAGTCATGATGGGCCAGCACTGCATCAAGAACACTATGGCATGTCTCGGCAAAACCTGTTACCCATTTTCCATTTGCGTGTGCCCCTAGCAAGCCACTTGTGCCAACAAAACTCTCTACGTAATTGAAATACTCCGCACCAAATTGCTGACAAGCAAGAAGCTCTTCAAGAGTTGGCTCGCTTGCATCTTTATGGATTCGGACAACAATTGGAGTCAGGAATCCAGTGTATGCCTTTTTTAATTCAGACGCCTTATTTTCCGCTTCAAGCACCGCTTGTTCATTTGTCATTTACCACTATCCACTTTTGTCGCAAGCATGAGAAGCGTTGTGAGATCAGAGTTGTCTACGCCCTCCAGCATCCTTGCTTCATAACTACCCAGCACATCCAACACAACCTTCTCGACATTGGATTTAGTAGGTTCACCCTTAAAGTTCTTTAACTTCTTGGCAATTTCTAAAAGCTGGTTATCAGTTGGTGACCATTTAGTAATCATCAAGGCTGACTCTAGCTCTGCTTTAAATGAACGAATATTCATATTTACCCCTATTACTTTTTATCAGTCGCTAGCTGGAGCAGCATTACCAGATCGGAATTATCTAGCCCATGATATGAATACCGCCCTGTGTCTGGACAGTATTTACTTATGATGTAGAACCAATCATGTTCGCTTGGAACAACACCGCGATCAACAAGCGCACTCAACTCTCCCTTTATATTTGAAAGTTCAAGTTCCGTCGGAGACTGAGGCGGGGTTCCGAATTTCAGTTTTATTCTGTGGGCCAACTCTTGATCGCTTTGATTCATATCATCTCCTTGGTACGCGATGCCTTACTGCAGTTAACGTAAAGTAAATCCTAAATAAAAACGTTGAACTGATTTTCGTAGTTTATCGGAGATAATAGATTATTGGAATTATGTCTTCGTTTCGAGTTATAAAATAACTCGATGTAATCGAATATATCCTGCTTTGCTTCATCACGATTGTTGTAAATTTTTCGCTTAATCCTTTCCCGTTTCAGTAGTTGAAAGAAACTTTCCACCACAGCATTATCATGACAGTTACCCCGGCGACTCATGCTGGGTTCAAGATTGTGAGCTTTCAGAAACAGCATCCAATCTTCGCTGGTGTACTGACTTCCCTGATTCGAATGGATCAATACTTTACCCTTTGGTTTTCTGCGCCATACCGCCATCAGCAATCCATCCAACGCCAGTTCTCTGATAATGCGTGATTGCCTAGACCAGCCAATAATGCGACGTGAGAACAAATCCATCACCGCCACCGCAATTGCCTCCTTACGTCTGTCATCAATGAACTGCTCCGGCATACAAAAGCGTTTGACAAACTCACAACTAACAAACCACGCATAAAGAACTTGCATAAGACGTCTGACTCCCGTACCCGACGCTATTACCCATCTGCTGCCAGCCTGAATATGAAGATTAGATCTTTTCAAAGCAACAAGCTATTATTCAAGTATGAAAACCGTTCAAACAATAAAACTTAGCGAAGCTGAAATCCTGCGAATTAAACGCGAAGGCCAGATACAGTCACGCCAACTGGTAAAGGATGCTATTAGGACGCAGGAAAGCATGTTTTTAATCCCTCCTGAAGTTACAAAAGCGTCAAAGGTTAGGTGCAGAGGTTTTTTAAGCTTAAAGAGTAAACTGAATAAGTTGGCTTAATGTCTCATCAGTTAGAGGTTGAGCACAATCTATACTTCATTTAGTTCTGGGAAACCTTTTGGGTTGTTTATCGCTAAATTGCATCGAAATTGCTCAGTCCATTAAATATTACGAACACTCCCTAGAAATGCTCGTTGACAATGTGGCGTAAATAAGAACACCCAGCATTTCATTACTACAGATAATGTTTTAGACAAATCTTCTGTATTAAATCTAATTTGATCAGACATTCCCAAAACAATAGACCTTCGCAAAATATCATATATAATACTTACACATCATATATGATTTTATTTAATCATATATGACGTATTCATATCATATATGATACTAAGGCGTCGGCAATGACCGAAAACGAATGGACAGAACACGCTAAAAACCTGTTGAAAGCCGAGCTGAAACTTCGGGGGGTTGATTATAAAAGCTTGGCGGACAGGCTTAAAGCTAATGGAATTAACGAAACCTATCACAGCATTAATAACAAGATGAATAGGGGTACATTTAGCTTTGTTTTTGCTCTTCAATGTTTAAATGCAATTGGCGCCGAAGAAATAAGGCTACCTGTAGGAAAAGTATGAGCAAGCGCAAGGTTAATACCCAATCTCAGTTCCATGAGAACACTTTACTGAAAAGCAAGGTAACAGAGTTTATTCTTAGTCAGCCTGAGTTTGCCAACTCCCTTACAACCCTGGTAGATCAAATAAAAGAACAGGCTTTACTTGCCGAGAACGAAGCAACCATTGCACATCACTTTGAAATTTTGCTGTATGCGTTTCTCAAAGAACAGTTCAATATTCAATTTCTGCCTAACAAAGAAGAACGTATCGACACCCTTCGCCACGCGGCTAAAGGGCGCATTGACAGTCGTCTGGGTGCACTAATTATTGAATATAAGCATCGAACTAAGCTTACAAACTTATCAAGTCGGCAAAGTGCTACAAGCCAAATACGCGATTACATGTCTTCGTTACATCATCAACAGAACCATGAGGTCATAGGTTTTATCACAGACGGAACTCAAGCAAAATTCGTCATTCTTAGCGAAGCTGGAGATTTAACGCAAACAAATTTTGAAGACTTATCTTCAATTCATTTAGAACGCCTTATACGTAGCATCGTATTATTAGAAAAAACTGCACTTACCCCAGAAAATTTAGTAAAAGATTTTTGTTCACCCAATGGGGTTGCAAGCCAACTATCAATTACATTATTTAATACCTTAAAAAGTCACATTACCGGGCGCTCTCAAATGCTTTTCAATGAATGGAAAGCGTTATTTAAGCTGGCCCATGATGACACGTCAAAACAAAAAGCTATTCAAGAAAGGCGTGAAGCTCTTGCGAAAGCATTAAACATTTCCATTTGTGAAAATGATAATGAAACCGAATATATGGCGTTATATGCCATTCAAACTGCTTACGCAATTATAGTAAAAATCATAGCTTACAAAGTCATTACTGCTGTAAGGTCCCAACAATACATCATGGGGTTTGCTGATCTATCCAACTCAGATTTAACTACTACCCGCACTCATTTATATAGGCTCGAAGAAGGTGCCATTTTCCGGGATATGGGGCTTGGTAACTTGTTAGAAGGAGATTTTTTCGCCTGGTATTGTACAGAAAAACAATGGAGCGATGATATCGCGGTATCTGTGAAGAAGGTGTTTAAGGTACTCACTCAGTATGAAGACCATAAGATGTTTGGTACTGAACATATCGTAATACAAGACCTCTTCAAAGATCTCTTTATGCAAATAATCCCAGACAAGGTTAGGCATAGTCTGGGAGAGTTCTACACCCCGCCATGGCTAGCCGACAATCTTGTCACTCGCTCTATTGAAATCACAAATAAAAAAGGCTGGAAAGGCCTAGATCCATGTTGTGGTAGTGGAACATTTATTACCGTGATGATGAGACAGGTATTGAAAGAAGCTGAAGGGAAAAGTCGCAAAATCAAGCTACATGAAGTGCTTAACCGCGTTAAAGGGATTGATTTAAACCCTCTCGCAGTATTAACTGCCAGAATTAATTATTTCATCAACATTTCCCATTTGATCTCAGATGATGATGAATTCGAAATACCAATTTACTTGGGTGATGCATCATATGTTCCACAAAGAGTAAAAATAGGTAAAGTTGAATGTTTACAATATCAAATTAGCACCCTAAAAGGCGTGATCGAAATCACACTGCCAGTAAGTGCCACACGAAATCCGCACACTTTTTCGAAAACGATGACTCTTATCGAGACACATATTAAGAATCAAGATCCAGATTCGATCGCACATTCAATCTTAGAGTTAATTAAAGAATCTGACATAACAACTGAAATAAAAGAAGCAATTAATAATTTAGCAGAACAACTTGTTGATCTGGAGAGGAATGACTGGAACGGAATTTGGGCAAGAATTATCACAAACTTTCTGACTACTGCGAATATTGGCAAATTTCAAGTTTTGGCAGGAAATCCACCTTGGATCGATTGGAAGAACCTACCTGCGAACTATCGTGAAAGAATTAAAACCTTGTGTGTAAGCCGGAAATTATTTTCTGGTGATAGCATTACCGGAGGTATTAACTTGAATATCTGCGCATTAATTGCAAACGTTGCGGCAGAGAACTGGTTATCAAAAGATGGAATATTGGCATTCCTCATGCCTGAAAATATGATATTCCAGCAATCATATGAAGGTTTTAGAAAATTACCCTTACGAGATGGAGGCCAATTATATTTCCAGGAATTTTACGACTGGACTAAGGCTGGCAATCCCTTTTATCCAGTACAACATAGATTCTTAACTTTCTTTATTTCATCAAAAATTATTGATTATCAAAAAGGGATTCCTGTTACACAATTCATAAAAAAAACAGGGAAAGGGCTATCCAACAAAGCTATTTATCATCAGCGAAATACTATTAAATTTTCTGACGTAAAAGATCTTTTCGAAATAGTAGAGAAAAAAGCTATTGTCCCAAATAAATCTAACACCACTTTTGCTTACACGCAAAATACGTCTGACATCTCAGATTTTGCCAAAATTACAGGCAGATCAAATTATATAAGCCGACAAGGTATTGAGTTCTACCCACAAGAACTTTATTTGTTATCCCCTGTAATTAAAAAGGCTCGGCATGGAATGACCTTTTTTATAAACTCCCAACACGCCAAATCCAAGCACAGAATCTCATCCAATGAGAAATTGCTTGAAACAAAATTTTTAAGACCTTTAGTAAAAGGTGTAAATATTCAAAGGTTTCATATTACAGCCCCAGAGTATTATGTGCCATTTCTCTATGATCCGACAAAGGGAGATGGTCGAAAACCAATATCCCATGCAGATGTAGCAAAGCAGTGTCCAAATTTAATGCGATATTTAAATGACAATAAGCAGTTGCTTGCATCTCAAACTCAATATAACGATAAAATAATTGGTGAAAAAAACAATACCGAATTCTACGCAGTTGCTCGAGTAGGAAAATATAGCCATGCGACTTGTCACGTGGTATTTCGTGATAACACAAAGCATTGTGCTGCTGTAGCTAAAGCTATTGTCACGCCATGGGGTGATACTAAATATCCACTCTTTCAAAAACATGCCGTATCTATATGTGAAAGACCTAGCGGAGGGTTTATTACAGAGGATGAAGCGCACTATATTTGCGCAATTTTGAATGCGCCAATTGTTGAGCGATATATTTCACAATCTAGCGATGGCCGGTCCAGAAAAATTCGACCACCAATACAAATACCAGAATATGATAAAAACAATCCTAAACATTTAAAGCTGCGTGACCTATCAATAGAAGCTCACAATAAACACAACGATCCAACCAGTATGAATATAATTGACAATCAACTTGATAATGCATATTCACAATTATTTAATTGACGAACAGTAGGTTGCCTCGTCCATACTAAACCATCAGTGCTATTTATGATGTTTATGAAATTGACGAAACGTCTAAATGCTGAGCGATTGAGAGAACAACGGCTATAGTTTACTAGCTCCACACTCTATGTACTTGCAACTGAAACAGCTCCGAGTATAAAAGTGAAATATAAGATGTAAATTAAGCCAGAAACTTTACATGGTAATTTTCGACTCTACTGACCGATTGTGCACGCAAAGCTGATTACGCATATCAGTTGCAAATCATAATTTCTAAAAACTTATTGTTTGTCTTTTACTAGAATAGCAGGAAATGTTCTCCATAAAATACTCAGATAAATTTACTCAAAAGTTGCTTCTTGATGTAATTAAGTTAAATTTAAATTCGTATCAGAACTCTTAAAAATGCTTGAGTTGGTTTAAAACATCTATATTCCCAATAGGAAGGTTGATGTGTAAACTTTCAGAAGGAATTATTAATGAACAAACCGGCCAAAAATATCTTACAAATACGCAAAGCAACAGCTGCTCAAAACAAAGCATTAAATGGCATTTGTCCTTATTTTACAATGTTTCCTCTTGAGTACCCTCTTAAGGTACTTCGCAGACATAAAAACAAAAATACTGTCACACTCGACCCGTTCTGCGGCCGAGGCACCACCTTGTTCGCAGCGCGTCAACTGAACTCAGAGGCTTGGGGAATTGATACATCCCCGGTAGCTGTAGCAATTGCAAAAGCCAAACTAGCATCCACAAATTTAGAAACTCCACTTACACTTGCATCCGAGCTAATTTCTAACAACGTTCCTTTAAATATACCTCAAACGCCTTTCTTTAAGGCTGCTTATCATCCTGATACTTTAAGAGATTTATGTAGTCTTCGAGAAGCTCTGTTAGCCATTAAAAACGATACTGATGCTTCAGTAATTTTACGTGCAGCTGTACTTGGATGCTTGCATGGTCCTAGAGCAAAATATATCGAAAATACGGGTTATTTTTCTAATCAAATGCCAAGAACGTACGCATCCAAACCGGATTATGCTGTCCGATACTGGCAAAAACATAACCTTATCGCCCCTCAAATTGATATCTTAAAAGTACTTCGAAGAAAAATTGAGCGATTAATTACACTTGAAAAGCAGACTGAAAATTCCATTACACAAGTACTGACAGGAAACTCTCAACTGGCCAGTACTTATCAATCAATTACAAGCATGCCTTCTATGGTCATAACATCACCACCTTATTTTGGGATGCGTTCTTATGTTCAAGATCAATGGCTTCGTAACTGGTTTTTGGGTGGTAAAGAGTATGTTGATTATGACACAGGTGATCAAATTGCTAATGGAAGTAGGGAAGTTTTTGCAAACTCTCTTGGGCAAGTATGGAAAAATATTAGCAATATAGGCTCTGATGATTTGCACATGTTTGTAAGATTTGGAATCATTCCCTCTGCAAGAGTTGACGCAAAGAATTTATTTATGAACTCACTCGAATCGTCAGGCGTGAAATGGAAAGTCGTTTCAATTAGAAATGCTGATTCTGCACATTCAGGAAAGCGCCAAGCAAATCAAATGAAAGCAAGCTCCATAGCTTCTGTTGAATACGATTTTCATGTGCGACGCACTTAAGTCTGAAGCAAGCCACTGCGACGTCGATCAAGATCAGCTAGCTATCTTTCTTCACTAAGTTGAGTGAAGGTTGGTTAGAACTACCCAGAATTTATGTCCTACAGAAATTATCATCGCAGTAGAATAGGCGACTGCAAAAATTGTCACCGTAATACCCCATGAAAGGTATGGAGAGGTCAAAAAAATACTGGTCAAAGAAGCAATCATCCCTGCCGCATATGCGGCAGAGGCATGGTACAACTCGTGAAGCAGCTTTTTATAATGCCCCGTTTTCTGCATGTTGCGTAATAACTTTTGATTTGCAACAGCAGCTAATATAGACAAAGCTGCAATCATAAACCCTAGCATGGTTGCAGTAACTCCAGCAAATGCGGTGGCTGCATTGTGCAATGCATCTACGCTGTATACGTCAATGTGCGACCATAGCAGCCAAGCTATGATTGCAGAGATGCTGATTCTAATCCAAAGCATTCTGTCCACCCAAGACAGCATCCAAATCTTCTGCTAGTTGGTTTTTGGCCTCTCCTAGAGCTCGGAACATTTCATCGGAAACAGGGTACCGCCCGTTCATTTCAACCGACACTTGGGCAATAACCCTATCAGCGATCAAATCAATGGGTTGCTCAACCCCAGCCATTTTAATTCTAGCAATGTTTGCATTGCCGCTATTTACTAACGCAGCAGCGACACGCTTGGCGCGATCCATGAGCCGACCTCTAGATCTTCCAGCTCCCTCGGCACTTATTTTGATACGAGCCTTGAAGCCATCAATACCGGCCATCAAGCCAAACAACTCGCTGCTCCAGTCATCATTCGGGTATAAGTCTGGATTGGTTGGCCTGGCAACGCTGAGTTCAATCGTTCTTGGTTCTAGGTCAGCGCTCATCATGCGACGCATGGCATCTGCTTTAAGAATAGCATTAAATACTGTCGTATGATTCAAAATGTCGGAGAAATAGCGACCAAAAGCTTCGACAGTGCTGCCGTTCCCATTTGACTGATAAACTAGCAGCTCATTCTGACGGTAATAAAGAAAATGATTTTTCTCAATAACGCCTTCATCATCATCCAGATCAATTTCCCTCTCTTCACCACCAGTGCTGCCGATATGCGGGATATCGGTTGTGCGAATTTTTGCAAAAACACCACGAAACGACGCACCGTTATTAAATGGAATAAGTTCTCGGATTTGATACGAGACATCGCCCGACACGATGCTTTGGCACTGCAGTTGTTGTGATAAATCAAGAAGCGTTTGACTTACTCGACCGTCGCGCCCTCCTGCTCCGACACAGCCTACAAAAAAACCAACCTTAAATTTTTTTGTTGCCATAAGCTTCCTCTATGATTGCTAGATAATCGGTTATAAAAAACATCGCTAATTACAATTTAAGATAATAAATGCATATAAAGGCGTTGGAATACCCCTATATCCCTCTTCCGTCACCGCTAACTTTTGCATTTCAATGTAATAAGTTTAGCTTTGAATTCATGCAATTTTGACTCTACAAATAGGTAAGCTGTCATTTTTTCCGGACGTAGGATGTGTAGTTTTTATCTTGGTTCCGGTAAGATTCCCAAAACTGATTTTGTGTTCCGTAAATTTCGGTTAGTGCCTTTGTAACAAGGTTGTAAGCAAAATCATCCTTGTTGTCCAAATGGGCTGGTAAATGCTCAATAAAAAACGCTTTAACCGCCCCCCATGCTACTCCATCTGTCGTTTCGATTTTACTTATTAAAACGGTATTGGCCTTTAATGCTTGAATGGCCTTGGCCTCAATATTAGCCATAACGTCAATTGGCTCTACATCGCTTGCACCAATAGCAGGTATTGAGCTACTAGCAATGGAAGTTTTCGCAGTAATATCTGGCTGCCTCATTCCAGAGAAAGTGGCACTAAGCGTACGCGCATATGTGTTAGCAGCAGGAGCAGTGTAAGCTTTATCGCGCATTGAAAATAGTTTCTCGAATGACTGGACTCTTAGGCTAAGCGGATATGGTTTGCCGCCAACAGAGCTCCAAAACACACCTTGACCAGGAATTGGTTCATTGAGAAGCGAACTCAATAAATCATCACTAAAATGGGCATTGGCCTTCTTTAACGAGGTCAAATCCCCGGCTGAAAGTAAATGAAAAATAAACCAATTATCGCCCTGACTTAAAATCTCACTAGGAATGCTGCCAGGTTGCTGAGTGATCAACATAGCACCAAGATCATACTTTCGCCCCTCTTTAACCCACGCCACATAAGGCTCAGAGGCCGGAGCATTCTCATTAAGTACAGACTGCGCCTCTTCTACTACCGCAATTGTTGGGATTGTTTTTGGATCTGCGCTGGTAAATTCTTGCTGATTACGGTCAAAAATACGTCTCAAAATTAAACCTGATAAAACTAGTGATTGACCGCCACGCATTTGTGACACATCAATCACACAAAGCTTACCTTCCGAAAGCGAATGAATCAGCATATCCATTAGCTGACTGCTTTTATCATGTAACATTTTGACAATAGCTGTCATGTTACTCCGTGCAGCCAAGGCCTCAGCCTCCTGCCTCTGCGGATCAAGGTCTAGAAGATGGCAAATATCTTCTAATGGGGTGGCATTACCATTAGTATCTATCTGATTAACCAACGACTCCCATCTTTCTTGAGACAAGCCACGTAACTTGCGCACATTTTGTTGATCTTGACGTTCTGGCCCTAGTGCAATGGCAATAACATCTCCAGGCCTTAGCCGACGAATATCTAGCCTGATGCCTCCAGCAACAAATGATTGATAAAATGGACTTGAATTCCGACGATCAGTAAAAATGACCAATTTATCTTCAAGAGCAGGCACATCACAGAGCCCAGGTCGCCCCTTATCATCTGGCCAGAAATATTCTCCATCTGGGTCAAAAATTACTGTGCCTACAGGAACACGCTTGTCACCTCGTTTGGTTACAAAGGGTGTAGTTTCATATAGCTTTGAGAACAATAGTTTATTGAGGTTAGATTTACCAAAACCAGCACGAGCAAAAATAAAACTGCGACGTGAAACCAAAGACTCTACTGGAAAATTAATCATTACTTCTGGAGCAAGAATCTGCATCCATTCTTGAGACTCAAATTGAGCATTACCAGCCGCATAAATATATTCACCAAACGCAAGGTGTCCAATCGAAGCTCCCGTAATGTTATGCCCAGAAATTTCGCGCAATACTTCACTTGATGGAAAAGCCACTTGACTGCCCACATGTGGTAAACGTCGATGAGATGGTACAAATGTTAATCCTTTACCATTTTTCCTTATCACACCAAGAACACGAATATTTACACGATATTTTAGATATTGCTCACGAAGATCTTCAGGAATAGGTCGATCTTCCTGTACCGCACGAATATTAAACTCCTCACCCGAACCGAACGAAAGCTTCCCTTCAGAGGAAAAAGATGCAATACGACCTAATACAGCTTCATCTGGTGTTTCAAGTTGAACAAGCAAGAATTGCCCATGCATAGGAATACTCTGGAATTCATTTCGATATGGCAACACCAAGTCTGCATGAAACTCCATTCCACCTTGCTGAAAACCTCTAAAAATTCCTACAACTTGCTCTTTAGGGAAAAGCTGAAATTGCATCGTGTTATTCCTTTATCCGTAACGTTTTTGGGCGGGGTCAGCATCCTGTAATTGAAAAGCATCCAGTGTAGATGCGTCAGGGCCCAAACTGCTACGCACCCCTTCATAAATGAAGTCTTGCAAAATATCGAAGTCAAAATCAACTAAAGCAGCATTTTCATGGGCTTTTTGTAAACATCTTGGGTAATGAGGCACAGGGAATCCATTGATAGCATCAGCAAGCATAGATCCTATTATTGCTTGTGACTCCTGAATCTGAGGTACAAAAATATCTACCGGCCAAACCGGGTCACGTGGATTACTGCCGAATTTCACGAGAAACATTTTTCCGCCTACAAATTTATTTATTTCCCCACCTTCTTCAGCCCGATCATTACCACGCGCGAATTCAGACCATATGTATGCTTTTTCCTCAATTTCACGAGGCACCTCAACATATGCTGGATAATTTGTCTGAAGCACTCCTTCTAAGGCCATCGCAAGTCGATAGCGTGAGAGTACTTTACTGTGTTTGGCTACGCCTACTAAATAAACACGCCTCCGATTGCGTTTCCAGTGCTGATCAATACGATCGCTCATGCCTTGAAGTATTTTCTGAAAAAGATCTTGAGCGAAAACTTTAGTGCGAAGTAATCCATCACAAACAATTAAAGTGTCAGTTCCAAAGTCTTTTTTTAGCAGTGCAAAAAGAATTGCCCATTCAACTAGTTCACGGTAAACCTGCACCCAGCTAGGCGACACTGGGCTACCTTTATCAGTTGGACGGATCATGTGGGAAAGCTTTTGCAAGCTGTCCACATTCAAGAAAGCCATCATTTCGCCTAGAGCTGTAAGCGGATATCCTTCTTTGTTTAATTGACGATCATTCAGTTTCTGAATCGGAGTTGTCGGAGATACGGCTTCTAAGCAGTATTCATTGTTACTGCTGTCAACGACTCTGACTAATTGGATGAGAAACGGGTCGAACTGAAGTTGATTGTTACCACCATCAGTTCCAACAAGAGAAATAGAAGTAGTTAGGCGAGGTTGAATACGGCGAGTAATGGATTTTAAAGATGATATTTCCGTACGCAAAGTATCCAAAACATTTTGATCGGAACCGATACAATCTGCAATTGCTACTTTAAGTTGGGCTTGGGATGCCGGGTCGATCATTTACCCTCTAACCATTTCTTATTATCAATTAATTATTAGTCTATATTCCACAATCTGATTATGCCTTAATTAATTTACATTTTGTGAAAACATTTAATATGAAAAATCCTATCTATATCAGCTAACTATAATATATAAATCTCTACTACCTAGAGATTTGGAAGAGCGTTACACTATGCGGCGAACTGCTGTCTAGGGTTATCACCAACGCCAAGCAAATTAACCTGAAACCTGGGCACCCAGCAAGTCATCTGACTTAGACGACCTCGTCTTGCAATCTGTATAACCGGAATCCGCATCTGTTGACATAGCTTGAGCACTGCTTTTTGTGTGGTATTTTTGAGCAAAGCGACCTGGAGACAGGCAATCATGCTTTCATTGAAATGGTTAAATGAAGCTTCGGTGATGCGGAGCCCCAGCCCCTGCAGATATACCTTCTCAAGCAAGCCATGTTTTACCAATCCAAATAAGGTTCCACGGTCAATTTTCAGTTCAGACTGCGCTTCATTCAGTGATAGCGTGCCATGCAATGCGTGCCTGATATTCTCCAGATAGCTTTTAACATTGCGCGAATCAAACACCAGTCCACTTGGTAGCTCGCTGGTTGTTCCCACCGCCACGATCTGACGTTTAGATACAGCATTCAGCCACATGGCTTTCATTTCCGAGCTAATCTTGAGCCGCATTACCTGGCTTAGAGTGATGTGTTGCCTGCTAACCAGAAACGGGACTTTGAATTGCAAGCCCTGCATCAAACGCCTATGCAATGCATCCACGTCGCGCTCATGGAACATATGCATAGGTGCAAAGTGTCTTGCCTCATAATAACCATGCGAACGATAGGCACGCATAACCTCTACAGGAATATCCAGCTGCTGGGCCACTTCTTTCAAACCAAGGCGTCTGCCAAATGCAAATTCAAACGGCTGCTGTTCTGCCAGCTTAACCAGTTTGCGCGTTGCGTTAAGTTCATTGAGCTCGACATTGATGACCTTGTCCTCAATCATCTTTCTCAGCGTGCTGGGTTGCACGCCGAGCCGGACTGCCAATTGATTTACCCCCATCGTCTGGCCGGCAATGGCAGTAGATAACTTTGGATGCACCGCAGCCTGCTGCCAGTGCTGCTGGCCGAAAGCAACGAAGGCATCCCGCATGAACTGCAGTTCGTGACCTTGCTCAATGTTCTTAAAAAACGATTCATAGAATGAATTGAACTGACCACGTAAGCCGCTGACTTTAAGGTTAGCATTCGGAGCGTGTACTTTTGCTAAATATTCATGGAAACGATGCGGCCAATCTGACAGCACATCAGCAGCGGTTTCCACGGCCATGAAATCAGTATCAGTGCCCGCTGGCTGTTCCCCATTAAACATTCCGAAACGATAGATCATCGAAAGTAGAGTTTGAATAGATAACTGCTCCATCGCACCAACCGGAAAACCACTCTGATGCATTTGTTCCTGATTCAAAGGCTGCTGCATCAGCTTTGCGTAGAGAATCCCCATCAGCACCAACACTGCCGAATCGGTGATCTTTTCCGGTACTGTTTGAATGATTTCCGAGCCGCAGCTGCATTTAGCCAGTCCTTCACGCTGCCAGCTCAAGGGATTATGACATGCTGCACAATTACGCACTGTTCTGACTTGATGCAAAGGGCAGGCTACGGCATATTTAAGCTCATGAAAGCCATCGATATAGCCATTTTCCTTGACGCATTGCAAGCAGACGCTGGCATGCTTGGACCGGGTGAACATGGAGGGAATACTATGCCCCATGACCTGCAGATAACGTCCAGAATGTCCGGGTTCCTGGCTATCCAGGCCTGCAGCTTTCATCTCTGCAGCAGACTTGCCGTACAACGGCGCCAGTTTTTCAAGTGAAGGTCGGGCTGAACGCGCCTCATTGTCATCCATGTCGGCATAATGCAGCAGTTTCGTTGGAGAGTAGCCATTACGTTCAGCCGTCCTTAAGATAAAGCCCGGCAGACTCTCCCCCGCAAAGGGGGAGGGTGTGATCACCAATGGCTGAACAACTTGAGATTGATGTTCACGCACGGAGGTCATTTTGTGAGTACCTCACCTGCAGTCATGCCAGCTTGCGCTTTATACATCTGTGAACATGATTCTGCATCCCCATGACTGGCTGCACCGACCTGCTGTGCAGCCTCCACAGAATACAGGCTGGGCGTAGTATCAAAATCTTCACCAAACGGATTCTGGATGAACACAACCCCATCCATCCAGACTGACTCCTCATATGCTCTGGCAAGGTCTGCCAGACTGATACTGAACGTATTGTTTACCTGCGCACTCAGGCATGCCTGGTGCAGTATCTTCGCTAGATAGCCAATCAGTCCGCCCGTGGCGCAGTAAAACCGGAATGCCATTTCATCGGAAGTCAGGTCCGGTAGTTCATAACGACTCAGAGCTTGTTGGAATGATTCCAGGCAGGCAATAAATTCTGCCTGAGCATCCTCGTCATTCCAGTCGAAACGCGGCATATGAATGGGAGCCATGAAGCGGCCGCGCAGCTGCTGGTTCTGGTTGATGACTGCCATGCAGTCCGGCAGGCCTGCAACAATCAGCATCAGGCCGGAGCGGTCTACAAAGATTTTCAGCCAGTCGGACAGGTAATGCTGTACCTTGTGCGATACCTTGTCATAAAAATGCTGAAACTCGTCAATGATGATCGCATTGGTTCTGGTCTGCGTGAGCAGGGTATAGAGACGCTCGGTTTTTTCGTTTTCAGAACCGCGTTTATACCAGAGCGGGTCACCCAGCTCCCTTAACATGACCTCGACCAAACCTTTGACGCTTGGTTTGGACGGAGTGCGGACACTGAGGATCGGCACAATGGCGCCCTCTGTATCACGCTGTTTCGGATGCTGCCTGCTGATGCTTTCCAGCAGCCTTGATTTGCCGGTACGCGACTCGCCGACGACGGCAATGCAGGTGGGCTCACTGTAACTTTTTGTCGCAAGCAAGTGCGTCTCAATACGCAGTTTTGCCCTCTGGAAATCTCGATGCGGCACCAGCACTTGGTCCACAGCCGTTGGAATATATTGAATCTGGTTCATGATGTCATCCTTTAAAAGTTTCGTTTCAATCAAGCACGCTGGTCGATGATCGGCGCATAACTTGGACGGGATTTAGTAGCTACAGGCTTAGCTTGAGCTGATGGCTTTTTACTAGCGATTTCCGCAGTTTTGGCTGTCTTAGTCACAGCCTTGGTTTTAGCTTCAGCCTGCTGGTTGGTATCGTTATAGCGAGCAACTCTGGCATTAGTTTTACGACGCTTGAGCTTGAGTTCTTTCTCCACGATTTCACGAATCTCGGTTTTCGCACGTGCATAGCTGTATACGTCCGCCTTCTTGAAATGCTTTTTGG
>Ga0123389_147038_pt1 | contig 23715 bp, 17 predicted proteins | sample T0HHNH4metaT_FD_89917 | JGI IMG/M metagenome (GOLD analysis project Ga0123389, IMG submission 89917) | Methane-oxidizing artificial microbial communities from Washington, USA to study methane cycling - T0-HHNH4 metaT (Metagenome... | ecosystem: Engineered > Modeled > Simulated communities...
GCCTTCCACATAGATCTTGCTGCCTTTCTTCAAAAGATCGCCGGCGGTATCGGCCAGTTTTTTAAAAAACACGACCCGATGCCATTCAGTTCGTTCCTGTTTGGCGTTTTTTGCATCTTTCCAAACCTCACTGGTTGCCAAACGCACTGCCACGACTTTGCCGCCGTTATTCGGTAAATAGCGAATATCCGGATCGGCGCCGAGACGGCCCAGCAAGATGACTTTGTTTACACCACGATTGGCCATGATGATGTCCTCCTATCGGCCGCGCCCGACAAGTGAAAATAAAACCCACCTGCGCGGCGATGGGTCACATCCGGCAGGCACATTCCCGGCTAGGAATACGCACTCCCAGACAGGATGAAAATCTAAAACACAACCATTACATCAGGCTTGACGCACCTGACACGCCGATGGATAACCACCGTCGCCGCTTAAAAACGGAACGCCGACCGCAGTCGGATCAAGGCAATCCTGAAAGATCAGCCGAGAAAATTAGAAAAACAGGCAAGCAAAAAGCTAACCGATTCAATTGGCAGGCATTGAAACAGAAAAATTTAAGGATGCTCGTACAATAAAGGTCGAATTCGGCCTTTATTGTAAAAAGGCCAAAAAAAATTTGGCTTACGATCATGGCTCATTTATCCAACATGGGAAACGGTCATGTCCGAAACAGCTCCTCAGCCAAAATCAGCCTCGCGTCGCGCCATCAGTCGGCCGATATTTGAGCGCACGTTTAGCATAAACAGCGAACAAGCCATTCGGGTCATTCGTGATAGCTATCACCGGTTGATGGTGTCCTTGTATGCGATCGACGTGATCCTGCGCATCATCGGTCGGGAAGAAACCGTCGATGAAATCGAAAACATCGTCAGTCAGATGATTGCCGAATGCGCGGAGCAACTGCAACTGGAAAAGAGTCGGCTGGAAAAACTCAAAGCCGACAACGGCATCAATGAAACGCCGACCTACACGCACCCTAGGGAATTTGTGGCCAAGATTGCCTCGCCGCAGATTGCGCAATTCGTAGAGTTGATTCGATTGCTGGATCAGTTGATGATCGTCATGGACACTTTATGGCTATGCCAGATCATCTCCAACAAACACTGCATTGCCGCGCGCCTGGAGTGGCAGCAGCGCTTGCAGCGACTGGCCAATAAAATTGTCACAATGGAAAGGCATGCGCATCAGGCAGCTTATGAACAAGGGCATGGAGAGGAAGTGCGACTGGCCCGACAAGAATCTGGACTGTTGGGTGAGCCAGCGAAACTTTCCAAGGAAGATGACTCATCGGTTGATGAGGCCGGTTCGGATAAGGCAGGTGCGCAATGACAGTTAGTGCGGGTGAAATATGCTTGAGTGTTTCGTTATCCGAACAGGAGGCTTGGGATTTGGCGCAATTTCTGAAGCGAACTGGATTTGCTGATTTTCGAAGTAACGCAGTCGATGATGGGGAGGCTTATCCCATGCAGGCCGTGACCCAAATGATCAGAAGAAACCTGGAAGTACATGGAATTAACCCGAAGGAACCTGAGGCCTCATTCACCGATCAATTTTTTGATGCTGTCTTTACTGATTGTTGATAAGTTCAGCTTTTTAATTTCCTTGGCTTTAAAATCTATGGCCTGGGTTTTACCAAGTTCCAGAAGCTTAGCGATTATCAGCTTGTCAGATTTCAATAAAAAATCCTCGAGTGTCATTTTTTTACACGAACGGCATCGACACCACCTTTAGCCTTTTCGGTATGAACCAGTCCCATGACCATAAAAAACGCAATTGCTTTGTTAACGGTCGTTTTGCTAATGCTCGGGTCAGCTTTATTGCACAGATCGAATAAGGTCGTTCTAAACTGTGCCGGATCAGGACAGACGTCCTTTAAGGCCACGGCGTGTTTGTAAATTGTTTTTAGCCTATCGGCATTGTCTGGCAGCGTATTGTATTTTTTTAGCAGGACTTTATAGCCCTCCGCGCTAGCAACGACTTCAGTTTTTTCGGTCGGTTGTATCGGCTTTGCGAGACTGGCTAAATTAGCGTACCGCTTTTGCTGACTTCAATGGCGTCGTTGGCGTTTAGATAATCGGTACCGTCCAAAATCGACCGTGTCAATGTCAGAAGATGACTGCACCATCTTATTGGGCTAGAACCACTTAGTGAAGTCAACTATTGAGCAAAAAAATATCAATAGACATCTGCACAGTGCGTCATTTTGCTCAGCACTTCTCTTCACAAGAATAGGGTTTGGGGCGCTAAATAGCTTTTTGGCGTTGTCCGATGAACTATGAAAGGTTTTCTTAGTGTGTGAAGCCGGCTTCTGAAAATGACACCACCAATATTAATGGTATCTAAAGTCGTGCAGTCAACTTCTGAATTCGTGCAGTCGTCTTCTGATATTGATGACCGAAATCGACCGGTGTCAATGTCAGAAGATGACTGCACCATCTTATTGGGCTAGAACCACTTAGTGCAGTCAACTATTGAGCAAAAAAATATCAATAGACATCTGCACAGCGCGTCATTATGCTCAATACTTCTCTTCACAGAAGTGAGTATTTGGTATGGAACCCGAGTCCACTAAATTCACTGAACAGGGAGTGTTGACTTTATCTCAAGAACATTGGGAGTTGGCTCGTATGCGAGCCAGTATCATTGGCCGACTCGCGGCCTTAGAAATCGTTGGACATCAATCAGCCGATGAAGCCGCTCAAAAATTGGGTATCTCCCGAAGACAAGTTTATGTCCTGATTCAAAGATTCCGGCAAGGTACCGGGTTAGTGACGGATCTTGCCCCAACACACACCAGTGGGGGCAAAGGTAAAAGGCGATTGGTCGAAGCGGTAGAAAATATCGTCAGTGAATTGATACGGAAAAAGTTTATGACTCGGCAAAAGCTGACAGTCGCGAAACTTTACCGGCGTATTAAACAGGAATGTAAGACTAGAGGATTACCGGTTCCCGCCCGTAATACGGTTGCCCTAAGAATAAAATGGTTGAATCCAGTGCAGGTGAAACAAGCGCGGGAAGGCGCCGATGCTGTTCGATCTTTGTTGTCAGCCGGCGGTACGCCGCCAGAAATCACCGCCATTTTGGAAGAAGTTCAGATTGACCATACGGTGATTGACCTAATTGTCGTTGACGAACGCGACCGCCAGCCTATTGGTCGACCGTACCTGACCATCGCTATTGATGTCTTTAGTGATTGCATTGTCGGTATGGTTGTGACGTTAGAACCTCCATCCACCATTTCTGTCGGACTCTGTCTAGCCCATATGGTTTGCGATAAGCGTCCCTGGCTTGAACAATTACAGTTAGAAGTCGATTGGCCTATGAGTGGAAAACCCAGGTCAGTTTATGTGGATAATGCGCCGGAATTTAAAAGCGAAGCGTTGCAGCGGGGCTGTGAACAACATGGCATTTCGCTGAGTTATCGTCCGCTAGGGCAACCGCATTATGGCGGTATTATTGAACGGTTGATAGGCACCATGATGGGGGATATTCATGAGCTCCCCGGTACTACCTTTTCAAATCCGGAAGCTCGCGGCGATTATGATTCTGAAAAAAAGGCCGCGTTAACACTCCATGAATTGGAACGCTGGCTAACGATAGCGGTCGCTTATTATCATGGTGAAACCCATTATAATGATCTACAAGAACCCCCGACAAAGCGTTGGTCCAAAGGGCTTACCTTAAATGGCCCGCCGCCTGTTGTCACTCATGCAAAAGCATTTCTGATCGATTTTCTGCCGATTATCCGACGCTCCTTGACGCGTACCGGTTTTAGAGTCGACTACATTGATTACTTTGCCAATGGGTTAAAGCCGCTAATTGCCCGGCGGAAGAAGGGCGGCACTATGTTCCTGATACGTCGCGATCCAAGGGATATTAGCCGTATCTGGGTATTGGACCCGGATAGTCAACAGTACCTGGAAATTCCTTACCGCTCCTTGGAAAACCCTGCCATTACGTTGTGGGAACATCGTCAAGCCATCAAACGGTTGCGGGCTGAAGGTCGGGACCAAGTGGATGAAGTTTCTCTCTTTCGGATGATCGACCAGATGCGCGATATTGTTCACGATGCCCAAAAAGCCACGAAACGAACTAGACGAAATAATGAGCGGCTTAAACACTTAACGCATTCGACAAAGAAAAGTAAACCCCAGATACCGCCTGATTCCGACCAATCGGAAATTACGTCTGCCGTACCCTTCAGCGACATTGAGGAGTGGTAACGATGAAAGACAACTCTAGTTTAGACCTATCCCATTTGACCCCTCCAGCCCAACGCTTGGCTCATCTCCAGTCTCCCGAACGGATCACGCATATACGTGCTGAACGATGGATCGGTTACCCGCGTGCGGTGGAGGCAGTCAATCGGCTGGAGACGCTGTATCAATGGCCAGCGAAACAACGCATGCCGAATCTCCTCATTATCGGGACGACCAATAATGGAAAATCCATGATTGTTGAAAAGTTTCGGCGTCAACATCTACCCAGTTCGAGCCCGGACGCTGAGCATATTCCTGTTCTTTGTGTGCAAATGCCATCCGAACCCTCAATACTTCGCTTTCATATAGCATTGCTTGCCGCGATGGGGGCGCCACTAAGATCGCGTCAACCTATCGCCATCTTAGAACAACAAGCACTGAGCCTAATGCGCCGTATCGGCGTCAAGATGCTGGTGATTGATGAACTGCATAATATGTTGGCGGGTAACAGCAACAGCCGGCGGGAATTTCTTAACTTGCTGCGGTTTTTAGGGAACGAACTTCGAATTCCCTTAGTGGGCGTCGGCACTCGTGACGCCTATTTGGCTATTCGTTCCGACGATCAACTGGAAAATCGTTTCGAGCCCTTGATATTACCGTTATGGCAAGTTGACAAGGATACCTGTTCGCTGCTGGCAAGTTTTGTGGCGGCATTCCCCTTGCGCCGACCATCCAATATTGCGACCGACGACATGGCTCGGTATCTGTTAGCGCGTTGTGAGGGCACGATAGGTGAGCTGGCGTTGTTGCTGACCAAAGCCGCTATTGCCGGTATCGAAACGGGTGAAGAGGCCATCAACCAAAGGACATTAGCATTAGCTGATTACGCCGGCCCGAGCGAACGCCGCCGGAAATTTGAAAGAGAGCTCAATTGACATCGGCTCAACGATGGCCGGTTCATCCGGTCCCTGTCGAAAACGAAGCCTTATCGTCCTGGCTATATCGAATTGCCCGGTGTTACCAAATGGACTTGGAATATTTATTACGTTATGAATGGGGACAGGGGCAATTGCTAGATATCGATATTCTGCCCCCCATAGGTTTTCTTGAAATCATTGCCCAACGTAGCGGTGTAGCGGTAGATAGACTTCGCTTGATGACGATGTCGGGCTGGGCACCTTGGTTACTGGACAGTTTGGACCCTGATCCTAATTCTTACGCCAGTTATGTTCATCAAATGTCGGTTTTATTTCCACACCCAAAGCGTCAGCGCAGATTGATACCAAGATGGCGAGCTTGGTTGCCCAAGCAAACCCTACAACGAGCCTGTCCAAGCTGCTTGAATGAATCATCGGGTCACGAAACATTTAAGCTGATGTGGCAGTTCCCTTTATTTATCAGCTGTCCCATTCACGGATGCTGGCTGCAATCGTATATTGGTGATGGCCAGCTGAGTTCCTGGCATCAACTGGATGCGGCATTAATACGTGAAGCCAGTGACGCGATCAAGACAATGGATAGGCGAACCGAACAAGCATTGACGTGTGGGGAAGTTGACTTGCCTAGACGACCAGTACATGCCGGCATTTGGTTCCGGCTGTTACGGGCGTTAATTGAAGAATTGAGTATGCCGATTTCTATCAGCGGGCTGCAATCGAAAGACCTTGCAAGGATATGGGCCACCTGCGGCCACCCTATTCGAGCAGGGCAATTTCGCTGGTATCCATTCGAAACGTTAGATCCATCGGCGCAATTGCAGTTTTTGGAAGCCTCTGCGGTGGCAATGAGCATGATAGAAAACCAAGAAATAAAGGCTCGGGGTAGTCTAGCCTCCTTATTTTGGCCTGAACCGGATCAAATCGTTGATGCCGGTCATCCGCTGCCTGTGCTTTCCGAACCGACTGAAAAAGAAATTCACTATTGGCAGATAGCCGAAAGATCGTTAGCAAAGACTATTGACGAGGCTCGAACAAACCCAGTAGTCGCAAAAGCGTTGTTTACGGTTCTGCTGTTTGGTCGTCGAGATACCAAGACCATACGAACAATCCGAACACATCTATCCGCTTTTGGAATTCCCGCGAAATGGTGTCACAATAAATCAAATTCATACCCTTTATAATACATAGATTATATTACGGGTTATATGACATTTTTTGACGACACTGACGAAGTCTTTTAAAGTGTCACATAAACGACCGTATAAGTGACAGGTGAAAAATGCTAATTGGTTATATGCGGGTTTCAAAAGCCGATGGTTCCCAGGCATGCGATTTGCAACGCGATGCCCTATTAGCCGCCGGCGTCGACCCCGCTCACATTTATGAAGACCAGGCTTCTGGAAAACGGGAAGATCGACCTGGTCTTTCAGCTTGCATCAAAGCATTACGCGAAGGGGATACGCTGCTGGTCTGGAAGCTGGATCGGTTAGGTCGCGATTTGCGGCATTTGATTAATACCGTGCACGATCTAACAGGCCGAGGTGTCGGCCTTAAAGTGTTAACGGGTCAAGGCGCAGCCATCGATACCACGACCGCCGCTGGGAAATTAGTCTTCGGAATTTTTGCAGCGCTTTCCGAGTTTGAACGGGAGCTGATCTCAGAACGAACGGTAGCCGGATTGGCTTCGGCGCGTGCGCGCGGCAGAAAGGGCGGACGACCCTTTAAAATGACAGCCGCCAAACTGCGGTTGGCCATGGCGGCTATCGGGCAGCCCGAGACAGTGATCGGGAACCTATGTAAAGAATTGGGTATTGCCAGACAAACTTTATATAGACATGTTTCACCCAAGGGGGAGCTGCGACCAGACGGCGTGAAACTCTTATCTAATGGTTAGAAAATGGGTGGCGACTTCTGTCACGGGCAAAACCGGCCAAAGCGCCACCATCCCACTCTACCCCCGTAAGATATTTCTAGCCAATCGGCCCATATTATTAAAGGTATCTCAAGTCGTGCAGTCCACTTCTGACATTCGTGCAGTCGTCTTCTGACATTGACACCGGTTTCGGACAGTGCTTAAAAAATATGTACTAAAGTAGTCAAAACGAGTTTCGTACATGTGTTATGATTCGTACATCCATTTCGGACGGAATTAGCACATGTCACGCGTCTTTGCTTATTGTCGAGTCTCGACCACGGACCAGACCACCCAAAATCAAAGCCTAGAAATTCAATCTGCCGGTTTTGCCATTCAGTCGCATCGTTTGATTGAAGAAAGCATCAGTGGTTCAGTAGCGGCTAAAGAGCGCCCCGGTTTTAATAAACTGATCGAGCGATTGGAATCTGGCGATGTGTTGGTGGTGACCAAACTGGATCGCCTTGGCCGCAATGCCATGGATGTTAGATCCACGGTCGAGCATCTTTCTAGTTCCGGAGTGCGCGTTCATTGTCTGGCGTTAGGCGGGGTTGATCTAACCAGTTCTGCCGGCAAGATGACCATGCAAGTCATCGCAGCGGTTGCTGAGTTTGAGCGTGACTTGCTGATTGAGCGAACCCAAGCCGGCATTAGTCGCGCGAAGGCAGCGGGTAAACAGTTTGGCCGACCGCCGGCACTCAATGCCGAAGCGCGGGCTGACGTTGTAAAACGCTTGGCCGCTGGCGGCAACGTTTCGGAGTTGGCTCGGGAGTTCAAAACCACTCGGCAAACCATTATGCGGATTCGGGATGCGGCGATGAAATCACCGCAAAGTGACAAGTCCTTCAACCATTCTGGAGAGTAAGCGATGAATCATTTATATATGGAACGACACGATGACAAAGACAACATGCATCGTTTTTATCAGATGTTTGTGACACCAGGTTTATTTGACGATTGGTCACTGATTAAGGAGTGGGGCAGGGTAGGTTCTCCAGGTACGGTGCGGAAGGAATGGTTCACCACTGAACAAGAAGCGGAATTGGCTAGCCAAAAAATCAGCAGCAAAAAAGTTAAAAAGGGTTATCGGTTAAAATAACGCAATGGGGGATTTAAGCATTTCACTGCCGCATTCATGCAAGAAATACTCGTCATTTTCGTCCGTATAACGCCGATTTAATTCTGCCCAACGAACGGCGAAAATATCAGAGATATACTTGACGAAAATGAGGCCAATTTGGAGAGTATGCAAAACCGGTGGAGGCAGTTAAGCAACCTTTTGGATTTTTTCACCATTTGCCGCCCGGAAGCCGGGATGCCAGTTTCGAAACATTTGTTCCAATTCGACGTTGAGTACCCGTGTCAGAATCTGCAAAAGTAAATGGGCGCCCTTGGGGTGTGACACTGACTTTGAAATATTAGCTTTACGCTATAAACCCTAAAACGGAATCAAAATGGACGAACCAAAACCGCTCGATAGTCTCTTCAAAGAGAAAATCTTCCGCATACCTGATTATCAGCGGGGGTATGCTTGGCAGCGCGAGCAGCTTAAAGCATTCTGGGAGGACTTGCTGAATCTTTCAAGTAACCGTTCGCATTACACAGGGGTTCTTACCTTGAAGGAGATTCCTGCGCGCAATATTGCCGATAGCGATAAAGAATTTTGGTTAGTAGATGACCACTCCTATCGCGTATATCACGTAGTAGATGGTCAGCAGCGATTGACAACATTCATTATCTTTTTGCAAGCACTGGTTGATTTTTTCAAAGCTCTCCCAGAGAACAAGGGCAAGCCAGAGGAAAACGTATATATCAGCGAAAGCCTTAGTCTTGCGGCCTTACAGAGCCGATACTTGTTCAAGATAAAGCCTACAGGTGATGAATTTCGCACCTATAAATTTGGTTATACACAGGACAATCCCAGCTACAACTATTTGCGGTTTCAAATTCTTGGCGAAGACGGGGGAGGTTTCGTGCAGGAGACCTTTTATACGCTCAATCTGAGTAATGCGAAAACCTATTTTACAGAGCAGCTCCGCGAATTGCATAGGGAGGAAGGTATCACAGGGCTTCAGGAAATTTATAAAAAGCTTACTAAGCGCTTTCTCTTCAACGAATATGTCATAAAAGATGACTTCGATGTTTTTGTTGCTTTCGAGACCATGAACAACCGTGGCAAGAAGCTATCTGATCTGGAGCTGCTTAAAAATCGCCTGATCTACCTAACTACTCTTTATACCGACGATGAACTTGATGCAGCATCGCGTAAAAACCTGCGTGATACTATCAACGATGCGTGGAAAGAGGTGTATCACCAACTCGGCAGAAACAAATCGCGCCCCCTTAACGATGACGATTTTTTGCGCGCTCACTGGACAATGTATTTCAAATATTCGCGGCAAACTGGTCGCGACTACATCCGTTTCCTGCTTGATGAACAGTTTACGCCGCAGAATGTTCATAAAAAGATCGAAAGAGAAGTTGTATTGGAAATTGCAGAAGAGCAGCGGTATGTGACTGATATTCTGGATTTTGACGATGCAGATATAGATGTTGCCGAAGAAGTAAAAGTCATTTCCTCTGCTCAGCTTCAGCCCATAGAAATCAGAGATTTCGTTAACAGCCTGAAAGAGTCTGCCGTCCATTGGTTCAATTCCTTTTACCCTGACTTAGCGGAGGGCATATCGGAGAATGAGCGCCTATGGATAGACCGGTTAAACCGTGTTGGTATGGTGTATTTTAGGCCATTGATAATGGCCATACTGAAAAATGAACCAAGCGAAGCAGACAGAATCCGAATCTTCCAGAGAATCGAACGTTTTATTTTCATTGCTTTTCGCACAACCAGTGCTCGGGCTAATTACCGAAGCAGTGAGTTTTACAACGCCGCTAGAGCATTGGATCGTAAGGAGACAACCCTTGATGAAATTTCCAAAAAATTGGATGACGGACTTTCCTACACTTTCAACGATGATGGAACGCTTCGGGATATTGAGTTTTACAATATTCTGCGCAAGAAATTTGAAAACGGCTCTGGCTATTACGGTTGGTCTGGGTTGCGCTATTTTCTATACGAATACGAGATCAGCTTACTCTCTGAAAGCAGGCATAAGAAAATTGATTGGAGTGATTTACTGAAAACAGAGAATGACAAAATATCTATTGAGCATATCTACCCACAGACAGAGACGGACGAATGGGCAAATGCGTTTATTGGAGTCGACATAGAAAAAAAACGGTATTACAACGCAACACTCGGTAATTTGCTTTTGCTTTCTGCATCAATTAATTCGTCGCTCCAAAACGATATCTTCGTTGAAAAAAAGAAAGCCAAATATAATGCGGCGAAAGAAAAAGTTCGTAATGGATATTCGGATGGATCGCATTCTGAGATAGAAGTTTCTCAACAAGATATATGGGGGCCAGAACAAATCAATGACAGGGGAATCAAGTTACTCTCATTTATGGAGAAACGATGGGACTTCAAGTTTAAGGATAATGCGCAGAAAAATAATATTCTTTTCTTGAATTTTGGGGAACAGAGCGAAGAAATACATCAACAAGTAAATAACTAAGCGCTATGGGAAGCCGAATATTGAGGCAAGCATGAACACCTTTTCAACTGCGACGCCAACCGAACTATCCCGAACGTTTTCATCTGCGCAGAACCGGCAGGACGACGGCGATGACTGGAGCGCCTACCTTGGCTTAACCAAGGGTAAACTCACTTGGAAAGACCTGCATAATAAGCCCCTTTCTGTGATTGTCGGTGAAGCGGGTATCGGAAAGACGGTTGAGTTCGAACTTGAGGCTCAAAGGCTACGAAGTGCTGGCAATACGGCGTTCTTCGTCGCTTTGAACCTGCTGGTAGATTTGGAATCCTGGGAACGTGCTCTGGCGGAGTCCTTCGATGAATACGAGCATTGGAAGGTGTCTACAGGGACTGCGTACTTCCTACTTGATGCCGTGGATGAAGCGCGTCTCACAGGTCAGACTGCCTTTGAGCAAGCACTATCTGTGGTGTCGTGGGCCTTGCGCGGGAATATGTCCAGAGTACACTTCGTTATCTCATCGCGTCCGACAGACTGGTCAATCGAAAGTGTCAGGGTAGCTGTTAATAAGTACCTAGGAAGGCCAATAGCAGCCGCGCTTTCTGCGTTGGAGGAGACGCAGACATCTGAAATTGGCTCGGGAGGCACAACGCTCGACGTCATTCGGCTGCCGACTATGGAAGTCATTGAGCCGCTCGTCGTCTCCATTGATCCTCTCTCCATTTCGGAAGCGAAGAGACTTGCCGAAGCCTTTGGTGTGCTCGATGCCAAGGCATTCTGGGATACGGTCTCTGATGGCGGCTATGCATTTATGGCCACCCGCCCCCTTGATCTGGGGTGGATGGTTCGCCTGTGGAATGAAAAGCGCAGCTTGGGAACCTACCGAGAGCTTATTGAATTCAACATCGAGAACCGATTGACCGAGATGAACCCGAGCTACCGCGCTGCGGGAGCCGTGCTATCTCAGGACCAACTACGTAGGGGAGCAGAAGAGCTTGCTGCCGCTGCGGAGCTTTCAGGCCGCGCCTACATAGCAACTGAATCTGCGCCAACCGTTAGGGCCGACGAAGTTGCGCCATCATCTGTGCTTTCAGGGTGGAAGCCAAACGAGATCGCTCGCCTTCTTTCAGCAGCCGTCTTTGATGAAGCAACCTTTGGAAGGGTTCGGTTTCACCACCGGATAATACGAGCATATCTAGCAGCCTGTTGGGTGAACAGACAATTAGCTATTGGTGTTCCGTTCCATCGTATGCTCACGCTCTTTGCCTCTTCACCTTTTGGCACAGTCGTGCTCATTCCTAATCGTCGCTGGGCACTTTGTTGGCTCGCAACAATCAACGTCGCTGCCCGTGAATGGCTTACACAGTACTTTCCTGAAATGCTATTGTTCGACGGTGACCCGGAGGCATGGGATTCTCTGTCCGCCGATAGAGCCTTTATGGGTTATGTCAACCGCCTGAAGAATGGGCTCGGAACCGACTGGTACAACGACATAAGTGAGTTCCGGCGGGTTGGCAGGAGGCTGTCACCGGGTCTCGTCGCTGGCATACTGGTAACACCTGATCTGTCGACGCAGGTCACAAGTGCACTATTCCCCATAATCAAGCATGGACACCTAGCGGATTGTGCAGAGGCAGTGTTCGGCATTTATAGGAACACCGTTGCGAGCCATCGCGAGCGTCGATACGCCCTCACAGTCTTAAAGACGATAGCAACACCCGAGCAGCGCATAGCCATCAAAGATGACCTTGTTTCTGGCCTTCTCACTACCAACGAACTCATCGCGTCGGCACTGCCAGCCGCAGATTGGCAGAGTCTGAGCGTCGAGCAACTGGTTGCGATTTTCGGGGCAACTCAGTCTGAGGGAAGCTACGGAGCAAGTCCTATGTCACGCACCCTGAAGGACGACATGCTCCCGGAGACGAACGCTGTGTCGGCGGAGGCGCTGTTACGAGCTGTACTTGAGGCACTACCGAAGCCTGAACAGGGAAAGCGATTCGCACGATTCCCGGATTCGGACCAGCCCGAACGGGCTTGGCTATTGGATGTGCTGCCGGACTGCTTCGAGCGCTTGCTCACACTACTGCCACGAACACACACCAACTATCCGGAGGCCTGTATGGAGGCGGCCGAGCGCCTTGAGGCGCTAAGGGACACCGGCTTCACCAACCGCGAGGAATTCAGCCGCATCCATTCCATTGTTGCGAATCATCCAGGACTGCGCTGGCAAATTGCACTTGAGATTGCACAGTCCGAGAACATCACCCATTCGACTAGCAGACTTGTCTGGGGCATGGACTGCCTCGTGAGCTTCGCAGCCGATGACGTGCCCCAACTGATCGTGCGAGCAAATGATGGCGTCACCAACATAGACTTGCGCAACATTTGGTTCACCGTTGGAATGGATGTGATCTTCCGAGGGCTCCGGGGACGTGAGCGCACAGATGCACTGGCGTCCCTTGTCTCAGGAACAGACAACGAAGCTCGAACAACATGTATAGCCACTCAACGCACAAACTGGATAGACGGTGCAAAGCATCGTCGGGAATGGAAAAGTAAAGAAATCGCTCGAAAACGCGGGCTACAGGCCCAACATGAAGTAAACAGGTTACAACTTCTGAGCAATGTCGAGCATATCCGCGACGCAAGTCATAAAGGGCGTCTCCACTGGCTGATTAACTATTCCTACAATCAATCAGGTCGAAATAGTCTCACGCACGTTGACTATGGGTTGATTGCGAGGGATTTCGATCAGACTGTGGCGGATGCGTTAGCTGCCGGGCTCAAGGTAGAATGGGCAACAACTGAAGTTCCAAATCCAGCGGACTACAGCGATGGTACAGTTCCTTGGGACGCGCTCGCTGCGTTGGCCGGTTTGCACACGCTGCTGGATGAAGGCATGGAAATCGCATCTTTGCCCGATGTCGATGCTGGCCGGGCAGCCAAACTTGCCGTATGGGAGCTGAACGGGCCAGACTGGTTCGAACCGTTGGTTACTGCTCACCCCCCCGCAGTTTCAGAGTCACTTAAGTCATGCATTGAAAGTGAAGCGCAACTGGCGACCGATACACATGGGTTGCGTCGTTGTCTCGAGATGGCGCTTCGCTGCTCCGCTGATGTTGGTGCTGCGTTACTGGCACCATTGACGCCAATGATTACAGATGGGCGTATCAGTCACCCAAAAACATTAAAGGATGTCGTCAAGGCACTTCGTGCCGGTGGACTCATCGCCTCCGATGTTCTGACAGACCTCTGTCGTGCCAAGGTTGTCGCCTCCATTTCGCCACAAGGACTGGTTGGCGAGATACATTGGCTCCGTACCTGGCTGGAAGAAGATCCTGCGTCCGCTTGGGCCTGGTTCGAGGATTACGTCGCCAACTCGCCCACTGTAGCGGGCGAGCTAGTCAATTCTTTTGCCAGAATGGCCAACGACTGTAGATGGTTCAAACAACCAGCCAATGTTGCTGCGATAGACGTCTTGCTTCGATTACATCGCCTTCTCACTCAACATCAACCATCTCCAGACACTCAAGTTAGCGAAGAGAACCAGGGCGTGTTTGAACATGTTGTGTTAGAGCTTCGCTCAAAAATTCCGAACCTTCTTACCCAGACAAGAGGTTTGGCGGCTCATCGCGCACTTATTGAACTTGAAACAGCAGAAATCTCACCCAACACGAAGCAATGGTTGGGTGATCGAATAATGGAACATGCGGCACTGGAAGCTTTGCAGACTTCACAGATTGATCCGCGTAACCTTTACAACATCAGCTCGCCCTTCGTTACAGATCCAGAAAGCGAAGCTCAACTCTTTAAACAGGTCATAGCTCGCTTAGAAGAAATACGCAAAGGCACTGAGGAGGGGCCCTTCAGCGACCGAGGCCTTTTCAGTCCAAACATACCCGAAAAGCATTTACAGAATTGGCTTGCAGCACGTTTTCGAGAAACTCAAAATCGGCGGTTTACTGTCACTCGCGAAGAAGAGGTAGACAAAAATAAGGAGCCGGATATCCAGCTTGGCTGCCCGCAAGGGAAAGTCTGCGTCGAGATAAAGCCGTTGTCCAGAGAACATAGCTACTCAGCGAATTCACTTACCGATACATTGCGAACGCAAATCGTAAGCCAATACTTGAAGGGTTTTAACAGTGCTCATGGAGTTCTAGTGCTTTTTAGGCTCGACGACAAAGCTTGGGACATCCCTGGGGGGGAGAAGAGCAAACCGTTCTCTGCACTTGTTGAATACATGCAGGCACAAGCCACCATTATTATGGCTGAGTCATCGGGAGTGAACGCTCTAACAGTCTTCGGTATTGATTGTGTGGCTTGACAATTCTTTTGTCCGACAATGTATGGTGAAACTTGAATTGTAATGGTGTGCTGATACATACAGCTCTATATAGGCGGGGCTTATTCAATGTTAAAATTGTCGTTATGCTTTCCATCATAAATCAAAGCCCGCCTTAAAATCCGGCTGACTTAAATCACCAAAACTGGAACTTAACACAGAATGGACATCCTCCAATACGAATCAAAAATCTGGGCAACGGCTGACTTGTTACGGGGCAGCGGCATTAAAGAATCCGAGTGGCCCTCTTTTATGATGCCGTTTTTTGCCTTGGCGATGATTGAAAGCCGCCTGATCCGCATGTTTGATGAGCTTAAAGCCGATATTGGTGAAGCCGCGTTTAACGGTATCGATAAAAACGACCTTTATGACATGATCCGCGACAAAGGTCAGGGCTATAACATTTTCATTTTTGAAAAAAACCAGTCATTAACCGACATCTGCAAAAACGACAAGTCCTTCGAGATTGACTTTGATGCTTACCTTAAAGGCTTTGACGGTGAAACCAAAGACCTGCTCGGCGTAGAGGCGTCCGAGGGCGAAAAATTCCTCGACATCAAAGGTGTGGTGACCAAGCTTAAAGCCAAAAAAGTCTTATTGGGCTATACCAAATTATGGGCGGAGATCGATCTTAAGCCCTTTAACAACTCCGAAATCACCACATTAGAAGAACACATCAAGCGAAAATGGGCGGATATTTCCGCCGAAACGGCTGGGGAACAATTCACCCCCGACGACGTGATCGCGTTGATTGCCGAAATCATCGCTTCCAAGATTGAAGAATCCGACACGCTGTTAAAAATTTACGACTGTACATGCGGTGGTGGCAACATGTTGTTTGGGGTTGAAGATCGCATCAACCAAAAATTCAAACGTCTCACGCAAACCTTCGGTCAAGACTGGAATGACGCGCTTTACGCGCTGGCCAAAATTGAAAGTCGCTTTCGCCCCGATTCCAAAATAGAACACGGCAACACCCTGGTAGACGATAAATTTTATAATGAAGAATTTGATGTCGTCATCGCCAATCCGCCTTATGGCGTCAGCTGGAAAGGCTACGAAAAAGACATCACCCACGACAAAACCGGCCGTTTTAAATTCTTGCCATCAATCTCAGACGGGCAGCTGTTGTTTATGCAGCACCTTATTTCCAAGCTGGATAGCGTCGGCATGGGCGTAGTGGTACACAACGGTTCCACGCTGTTTAGCGGCGATGCCGGTTCGGCTGAAAGCAATATTCGCAAATGGATGTTGGACAGCGACATCGTTGAAGCCGTTATCCAACTGCCGACCGACGAGTTTTTTAACACCGGCATTTACACCTATTTGTGGATACTCAATAAAAACAAACAGCCGCACCACAAAGACAAAGTGATGCTGATTAACGCCAGTGACAAATTCAAACCGCTGAAAAAGAGCAAAGGCTCCAAGCGCAAAGAAGTCGATGCCGCCAGTCGCCTAGAGATCGTCGACACCCTCACCACCTATCAAGATAATGACTACGCCCGCGTGTTTGATAAAGAGTATTTCTACTTCAACAAACAAGCAATCATGCTCACCAATGTCGATGAACACGGCAACAGTTTTGCCGCGCAATTACCGGCAACCAAAACCAGCGAAAAACTGACGCCCACAAAGTTGAGCAACGGCGAGCGTGACATCACCGAGTTTACGATCACCACGTTTGACCCACAGCAATACAGCTCGCTTGCCGACTACTTTGAACAAGACATCAAACCCTATATCGCCAGCCTGGATTACAAAGAACAGCCGGTGGTCGTGACCACCAGCGAAGCGCGCTATTGGTTTGATAACGAACAAGAAACCTTGATTAAGGAAACTCAAAAATCCCTTCGCCCTGAACCTGTCGAAAGGTTATCCCTATACAGCAGCATAGGGGTTAGGCCACGCAAAGATTTAGAAGCTCGCGGAAATAAGGCAAGTTCTACCGATGGCTATTGGATGGTTAAAAAGGGCGATATCGTAGTCAATAAGCTTTTAGCATGGATGGGGTCTGTAGGCTTGTCGGACTATGATGGAGTTACGAGTCCAGCTTACGATGTTTTGAGAAAAGTTAATTCAACGTTGTTGGATGAAAGATATTTTGCTTATTTATTTAGAACAGGGAATGCCCAGCAAATATTTAAAAGGCATTCACGAGGCATAATGGATATGAGGCTCCGATTATATTTCGATAAACTCGGTGCAATTACGGTTCCCGTACCACCATATTTAACACAAGAAGCAATCGCTGCTTACCTCGACACCAAAACCGCACAGATTGACAGAAAAATTGATCTGCTCAGCCAAAAGGCGGATCAGTACGGCAAACTCAAACAATCCCTCATCAACGAAACCGTCACCCGTGGACTGGATAAAACCGTGGCGATGAAAGACAGTGAGGTTGAGTGGCTTGGCGAAGTGCCTGAACATTGGAGCGTTGAGAGGTTGAAGAATCTTGCATACATAAAAACCGGTGGGAAGGATACTGTAGATAATGTTGAAGGCGGGAGTTATCCATTTTTTGTTCGATCTCAAACTATCGAGAGAATAAATTCTTACTCATTTGATGGTGAAGCAATTCTGACAGCCGGGGATGGAGTCGGAGTAGGTAAAGTATTTCACTATGTGAATGAAAAATTTGAATACCACCAGCGTGTTTACAAAATTAGCCACTTTAGACATGTTTTAGGTAAATTCGTTTTCTATTATATGAGAGAAAACTTCTATAAAGATGCACTTCGTCTCAACGCCAAATCTACCGTTGATTCTTTAAGAATGCCAATGTTTCAGAATTTTGTTATAGCTTTTGGCAGTATTGATGAGCAACATAGAATTGTGGATTACCTCGACGAAAAAACCGCGCACATCGACCGCATCGTCGCCACCATCAACAGCCAAATCGACAAGCTCAAAGAACTACGTAAAGCCCTGATTAACGATATAGTCACGGGAAAGATTCGTGTATTTAAACCGGAGCATCGCCATGAATAACACACACCAGACTGAAATACCCGATCAACTCTGGCAACAGGCGCAAACACTGGTGCAACAGGGATGGGCTGGTAACTTGCAGGAAATCGTCACAGAAGCCCTGCGTCGTTATCTGGAGTCTCATCAACAGGTATTAACTGAAACCTTTATCCAGGATGATGTTGAATGGGGATTGCATGGCGAAGACTACCGCCGCGCGTTTAGCCGCTAAAAGCCTGAATATTACCGCGCATGGCACTTTGGGTTTGTTAATTCGTGCTGTTCGCCAACAGTTACGCACACCGTCTGAAGTAGTGGCGCTGTTAGCCGCGATTCCCCAACAAACGACATTACACATCCGGCCCAGCTTATTACACGACGTTATCGCACGAGTTAAAGCGGAATGGGCCAGTGAGCTATGAACGAACTACACCTGCAAGATAAGTTTTTAGTCCCCTTTTTTCGGGATGGCTTGGGTTATAAGGAAGTTAAAGCCAACACCGTCACCCAATCGCTGATTATTGAAGAAGATTTGCAGGCGTTTATCTCGGATACCGAGCTGAACAAAAAGCCTTATGAGCAGCTGCTGAAAAAATACGGCGGTAATAAGCAAAAGTTACTGGCGGATTTGATCGAGCTAATTCAGGAACGCTGTGGCAGTAGCCGCAACAAAGCGCTATTTATCAACGCCAACAAGTCCATTACTTTGCAGGGCATTAAGCTGCATCTGTTTTACACCAGTGACAGCGTAATCCACGACAATGCGCTGTTTGAGGAAAACATCTTCTCCTTGGTGCAGGAGCTGCATTATAAATACAGTTACCAAGGCCAGCAGGTGTTTTCATTCCGCCCGGATATTGTGTTGTTTGTGAATGGCATTTATTTGGGATACAGCGAATTAAAATCCAACTACACCAGCCAAAATGCCACCAAGAATGGCCGTGGCAAAGTCATTAAAGATTATTTTGAGGCCGTGAAAGTCTATCATCAGCAGTTTGATAGCAATGCCATGCTCAGTGATAACGAAAAGCTGGCTTATCGCAAAGATTTCCTGAAGATATTCGAAAAAGCCATTCATATCACCACCACCGATATAGGCGAAACCTTTGTAATTCGCACCCTGGCGGATTATTTTGACGAAATGTTGGCCACCTGCCGTGAAGGCAAATTTGACCGGGAAGAGATTGAGAAAAAAGCGTCTGGGGTGTTTAAGCCTTATCCATTGTTAAAGCCCGATGCCGATAAAAAAGATAAGCTGAAAGAGTTGTTTACTGCACTGTATGGCAAGTTGTTCATCGAAAAGGAGATTTTGTATTACAACTTTATCGAGCGTGATGTCTATGTGAACAAAGGCGTTAAAGAAGTCAAAAATGAAGCAGGGCACTTGATTTCACCACGCCCCAAGCAGAAATTCGGCACCGATAAAATCATGGCCAAGATTGATGAGTTTTTGGCGCATGAAAAAGAACCCGATTACTTTGAACAGCTGTTAGAAAAGCAGTTGGCCGGTGTCGGCGAAGCCAAGAAAAAAGAGCTGCTGGAAAAACGCAAAGCCTATTCCAATAATAAAAACGTGTATTCCTTATTGATGCAATACGCGGCTGGGTTTGGCAAATCCAACATCATCGGTTGGTCGGCATTGCAATTGAAAGACTTGCGACGCCCAGATAGTTACGCTAAGAGCGAATACGTTTACGACAAAATCATGATTGTGGTGGATCGTTTGCAGCTGCGAAGCCAGATAGATTCATTGATGCTGAACATGAACATCGATAATCGTATGGTCAAGGAAGCCACCAATAAAAAGACCTTTCAAGAAGCGCTGGCATCGGATACCCGCTTGGTGATCGTCAACTTGCAAAAGTTCGGTTCGGTGCGGGAAATGCTGGATGCTGAGGTGCTGCAAAAACTGGCTAACATGCGCATCGTGTTTCTGATTGATGAGATCCACCGTTCTAACAGCGGCGACCAGCATGAAGAAATGATCAGCATCTTCGATGAGCTGCAAAGCCCGTTTGATAATTCAGCTTATGCCGGCGCCCGTACCAAAAAGAATTTGATTATCGGCTTTACCGCCACCCCCGATGATCATTCTCTGGCACGGTTTGGTGAATTCAGTGGTTATGCCGAAAGCGAAAAACTTTGGCGGCCTTTTGACAGCTACACCATGAAAGAAGCGATTGAGGATGGCTTTATTCTGAACCCGTTGAAAAACATTGTGCCGGTTGCCTCTAAGATGTTGTTTGATCTACCCAGTAATCCGCTGACCGGTTTCACTGAAAAAGACTACAAAGACGCCCAGAAAAAACAAATCTATGAAAATCGTGATCGCATTGATGCCATAGCCAAGTATGTGGCCGATCTATTGGTAAAAGACGTCTATCGCCAAATACGCGGTACCGGTAAGGCGATGTTGGCGGTACATTCCATCAAAGCGGCAATTGCTTACAAAGAAGCGGTAACCAAGCACTTCAACGCCTTGGTACAACAGCCAAAATTCGCCAAATATGCCGAGGCACCCATCCATGTGGTGTATTCCAGTAATCAGGACGAACAAAGTGCCACGGGTTTGAATGGCGGGTTGACCGAAGAAAAGGTCTTGGAAAGTTTTGCGCTGAGTAAAAACGGTTTGATGATTGTGGTCGCCAAGCTGCAAACCGGCTTTGACGATAAAAGACTGCATACCTTATTTTTGGATAAAGAAATTAATGGCATCAGTGCCATTCAAACTATTTCCCGCGTTAACCGTACCGCAAAATATAAGAACGATTGCAAGATTGTCGATTTCTCCTACAACAATGTGAATGTCCAAAACATTAAAGATGCCTTTGAACATTTTTCCGATGTGGTGGTGAGTGACTTTGATCCGTTCAGCGATAAAAAGGTATTGGATGTTCTGCTCAGTGAACTGAAAAAATCGGACACCTTCGATAAGTTTTTTACGGTGTTCATGGCGATTTACAAAGATTCGGTCAAACGCGATGACCCTGAAAACTACCTGGATTTTGAAAGCAGCTTAAAGAAATACATCGATGCCAATCCCCAGAGAACCGCCGATACAAAGGCCAAAGCGGCCCAGTATTTCACCATTCTTAATCGGATTGAATATGTGATTGAACTGGATGCCAAGTACAGCGAGCCAAGCTTTTTATTCTTCTGGCGTAAATTCAATACCCTCTACAACATGATGCACCGCAGCGAAGACATTAAAGACCCGATTGAGGTGTATTTTGATAATCAGATTGGCATGGTTGAAGTCATTCCCGAAGACTCAAAAAGGAAGAAAAAGAAGCCAACCGAAGTTGCCGTAGGGACACCACCTGGCACTGGTGGGCAGTTTGATATTCTAGCTATCATCGCCGCGCGTAATGAGCAAGAGGCCAAAACTGGCACACTGATACAGGATTTTGAAGCCAAGATTTTAGATTTCTTCCAGTATGTGCGCAACGACAAAGACGGTATGCGGCTAATCGTAAAGATTAAGTCGCATGTGTCGGAAACTGAAATTTATGATGATTTCGCGAAAATATATCGCCGCTACAAGGCACTCAATCGACAGATCGTTGGAGAATACTTCTTCAAAGAAACTGAAGACTTGGTTGATAAGCTTTGTGATGATTTTGAGGGTACAGTAGTAAATGCTGGTGAATAGATGCTTCAATAAGCATTTACTCTTACTTTTCGTCTGTGGAAATATCTTATTATGTATATACGATTACTATTATGCGAAATTGGTTAAAAACTCTATTGTTCATGTCAGCATTTTCACCAGTAATGTTGACTCTTGCTTATGTTCGCTTCGACCAGCATGGCTGGCAACAAGATGTTGCAGAACTTTTAGTCATCGGCAGTATTGGTTCCATTCTCCCAATTCTAATAATCAAGATGTTGTCGCGCTCAAGTGAATCGATTGCGTTTGATGCAAAGAAAGTTGAGTCAAATGATTTTATGTTGCTGATGTTTGTTGGTAGTTACTTGATACCAATCATAGCTCGCGCTTCGGAGTTGCAATTTGACATGATAGTTATATTGACATCGATCCTTGTTCTAATATTGTGGCTAATAAGTGCAATGCCATCTCACCCCCTACTTCGGCTATTACACTTTAGATTTTATAAAGTTGAATCATCTTCCGGAGTTGTTTACGTCTTGATCTCAAAGCGGGACATAAGGGACGCTAAAAGTGTGAAGTTTGTTAAAAAAATATCAGAAAATATGCTGATGGAGATATAGTAAAAATGCTTAATTTGTTTGCGTTGACCGATGATCCTGCTAGCAGGGTAGTAAGATTTTCTTTGTCTCAGGAAGTGCAAAGCGAACTGACTCCATTCCTACAAAATCAAGAAATGCAATTTACAAACTCAATTGATCAGGAAATTGCTTTTGATGGCAAGTATAAACCGGACTCCGGTCAGGCGCTCGTCATTGCGAACTTTGATGATATAGATGGATTATCCATAGTAATAAGAAACCCACTTTCAGTAGCAGAGGTTGTCGCATCACCAGAGGTTTTTCAAATTATTAAGGCTTTATTCACTGGTTATATAGATCAATCCGGAGGGGTAACAATCCTGATTCAACACTTTGATAAAAGAAAAATCATCTCTACGAATGGACTATCTATATTTCACTCAGCAAACGTCTATAAAAAAATAGAAGGTATTGGTTTAACAATTGATTCGAAGTTAACTGCCATACTCAAGGACGGGTCTTTAAAGTTTTTTAGCTTTCATTTACTCCGCCAAATATTCGATATGAGTGAATATTACAAAGAAGCAACAGACAGCGACATTGACGATTTTGCTTCATTGCAACTTATAACAGCAGATAGCCTTCCAAATTTAATTTCAATATCAGATACTTGGGTAAGAAGAAAGTTTTCACTAATTCAGCAAAGCCAAATTCTTGAAAATGTACCTTTAAATGACATAAAAGCAGTTGCAGCTGAATTCAATATTCCACTCGCAACAACAACTGCAGATGGGATTGAAAAAATTGTGTTGCCTGGCAACAAGGCTGACCTTAAAACTTTATTACGCTTTCTGGACGAGGACTATTACAAGTCGCCACTATCTAAAACTCAATACATAACTAACTCAAAGCGGGTTGCTTAAGCTTTAAAGCCTCATTAAATCTCATGGTCATATAAATCATCCATTGGCCCGTCCTTACTACTACCGAAGCCAGGGGGGCAGGAGCTACGCCATTGGATTGCAAGAGGGCCTTAGAGCCATTACCAGACCATATCGCCTGCAACCACAATGAACGAAGCGTTTCGAATCGAACTGCAAGCCTGTGATGCATCATGTAAACACCTTGCTGGACCCTCTCATCTGGTTGAGGCCCCCGCCGCCCACCTTGTGCTATTGCAACGCAAGCCCCTGAGACGGGGTACCGAATCCAAATTTCTTTTGGCCGAATTACGCTGCCTCGAAAACGGCTTCTGTGTGAATGGCCTCACCTTCAAAAAGATCAAGTTGGCGCACATGTGCTTCTGCCTGTTCAGGATCGGTCGTGAAGAGGACGACTGCTAAGTCTTTCAATGCCCTTGTGCAACTCACATAGAAAAGACGACGCGTTCGATCCAACACTTCAAGGGTTTCATAAGGAGATTGACCTTAGTAATATGTTTAGTGTACAAGATATGCAGACCTATATAATAACTTGTTATGTGTAAAAAATCAGTTCGGCGAGAATGGAAGAATAAAGCAGGGTTTAGAGTATGAAGCCAAGAGTATTTATCGGTTCATCCGTTGAAAGTTTGCCGTTTGCCCGAGCCATCCAATCTGAAGTTGCA
>Ga0123389_173872_pt1 | contig 23198 bp, 16 predicted proteins | sample T0HHNH4metaT_FD_89917 | JGI IMG/M metagenome (GOLD analysis project Ga0123389, IMG submission 89917) | Methane-oxidizing artificial microbial communities from Washington, USA to study methane cycling - T0-HHNH4 metaT (Metagenome... | ecosystem: Engineered > Modeled > Simulated communities...
ATTGTTTGCTAATAGTAATCCAATTAATCAAATTTAATAAAAATTATATTGTATAAAGTTACACATAAATGCGTGTATTTATCTGTTTTATCATTCATTAAACTAGTTTTATTGTTCGTTAATCTGGCGCTTTTTAATGTCCTTACTCATCAAAACGCAGTCAGCTACACATTGTCTACAAACAAACTAATTTTAAGTATTTAATTTAGTCATTCAAATCATTTGCATTAAAATGACAGCATGCAAAATCCTGACAATCTAAAATCCTTGCTGCAGCCTAATCAATCCATCACGCTGCTAAAAGCGCTGCATATACTCACAGTTGACGGTAAGCTAAATCAAGACAGTCGCCGCAAGCTCAAGCAAGTGACGCACTTAATCAATTTTATTGCACCATTATTGAGTGAAATATTGGATAACAATCCCAATCCCACCATTGTTGATCATGGCGCAGGCAAATCTTATTTAGGTTTTATTTTGTATGATTTATTGTTAAAGCAGCATGCAGCAGGGCAAGTGGTTGGTATAGAAACGCGCGCCGATTTGGTCGAAAAATCAAAAGTTCTGGCGGCTGATTGCGGGTTTGATCGCATGGATTTTCAGCATTTAAGCGTAGAGCAATCCATCACTTCTGACGCCTTGCCAGAAACTGTGGATATTGTGACTGCACTGCACGCTTGTAATACCGCGACTGATGATGCGATTCAGTTTGGCTTAAAAAAACAAGCTAAATATATGGTGCTAGTGCCATGTTGTCAGGCAGAAGTGGCAGAGGTGTTGCGTAAACATAAAAATGAAAGTTTTGGCAAAACACCACTTTCTGAAATTTGGCGACATCCAATCCATACACGCGAGTTTGGCAGCCAAATCACCAATGTGCTGCGTTGCTTGCAATTGGAAGCAGCAGGTTATTCTGTGACGGTGACTGAATTAGTTGGTTGGGAACACTCCATGAAAAATGAGTTGATTATCGCCAAATATACGGGTCAGAAACGCAAAAATGCGACAGAACGCTTAAATGCGATTTTAAGTGAGTTTAATCTGCAAGATTTGCAAACACGGTTTTTGGCCTAAATTAAGTGTTAAGTCGAGGCACAATAAGTCGGTATTTGCTCCTTCGCTTATTCTTATGCGCACTGTTTTTCTCTAATGACGCGTTTTCTCAAGAAATACCTGCGTTATTGTTAGCGCAAAATTATCAGCAAGGTGTTGATGTTAAACAGTATTTAATCAGCGAAAAGTATGATGGTGTGCGCGCTTTTTGGGATGGAAAGCAACTCATTAGTCGACAAGGCAACATCATTAATGCGCCAGAATGGTTTATCAAAGACTTGCCTAAAATCCAGCTGGATGGCGAATTATGGATGGGGCGCGGCAAATTCGATGCACTTTCTGGCGCAGTGCGAAAAGATAAGCCGATTGACGCGGAGTGGAAAAATATCAGCTATCAAATTTTTGAACTACCAAACGCAAAAGGACCATTTGAAGCGCGTGCCAAACGGATTGTAGAAATCGTTAAACAAGCCAATCTGCCGCAGCTCAATGCAGTCGCCCAGTTTCGCGTAAACGATGAAAGTGCGCTAAAACTGCGATTAAAACAAGTGGTGAAAAATGGCGGTGAAGGTTTGATGCTGCACCGTGCCGATGCTGTTTATACAACAGGTCGAAGTGATGTATTACTAAAACTAAAGCCCTTATATGACGCTGAAGCAAAAGTGATTGGGCATACGGCTGGTAAAGGCAAACATGCAGGAAAGTTAGGTGCCTTGCTAGTCGAAACGCCACAAGGAATCCGCTTTAAATTGGGCACAGGTTTTAGTGACGCGCAACGCGAAAATCCACCCGAAATTGGCAGTACCGTGACTTATACTTTTAAAGATACCACCAAAAATGGCAAGCCTAAATTTGCTAGTTTTTTAAGGGTCAGGAACGAGTAAAGTCAAAGTAACTCAAGCAGGTTTAAAAAGTTTTTTGCTTTAGTTTTAAGTGTTAACTCTCTGCTTAAATTTTCGTTAATTGCTGTTTTCAAACTAGTCTAATCGGACTACGCCTCATGCGCTAATCTTAATTTTTCACCCATTCTTAGTTGTTAAAGTAGCCGCGTAAAAGTGCATTCTGTGCATGTTGCTTATTTTTCAACTTTAATCAAAGAACAGGCGTTGTGAAAAAATGATAGTGAAAAACTTATATAAATGGGTCAGTTATAAATCGTTGGGGGCTTTGGCGATTGCGTTAGCATCTGCAACCGCGGCGGCATCTGATAACGGTCTTGTGATTAGCCAAGTATATGGTAGTGGCGGTAATGCCGGCGCACCTTTTCGCAACGATTTCGTTGAATTGTTTAATGCGAGTAATGTAGCCATTAGCTTGAATGGCTTCTCCGTGCAATATGCCAGCGCGACAGGCACAGGCAATTTTGGCAATAACCCGATTATTAACTTGCCAAATATCACTTTGCAAGCCGGTCAGTATTTCTTGGTGCAACAGGCCAGTGGCGGCGCAGCGGGTAATTTATTGCCAACGGCAGATGCCAGCGGCACAGTGAACATGTCTGGCACCAACGGCAAAGTGGTGTTGGTGAACACAACGGCTGGTTTGGCTTGCAATGGCGGTTCTGCAGCATGTTCAGTAACAGATCAAGCCAAAATCATTGATTTAATCGGCTTTGGCAACGCGAATTTTTTTGAGGGTGCGGCTGCAAGCGTGCTTTCTACCAGCACAGCAGCGGTTAGAAGTAATAATGGTTGTACCGATAGCAACAATAACGCCAGCGATTTTTCAGCTTTAGCACCAGCGCCGCGCAATACCAGTTCTGCATTGAATGTTTGCGGCGGCGGTAGTAATCCAGTTAATCAAGCGATTACAACCAGTTGTCCTGCTTTAGCGGTGAGTATCGGCGCAGGCGGCAGTACAACCTTAACTGCAACAGACCCAGATGGCATTGTAAATGGCGCGACACAGACCAGCGCAGCAGTGGCCGGTTTAGAATTAAGTGCTTTAAACCAATCTTCCGCCATCGGTCAACCGGCTAGTTTGAACTTAACCGTTGCGCCAAATGTGCCTGCTGGCAACTATGCGGTAACGGTTAACTTTACCAATAATGATGCGCAAAATGCTAGCTGCACAGTTAATGTGAGTGTGCAGGCGGCTGCAGCCGTTACGCGTATTTATACGATTCAGGGTAGCGATTTAGGTGTTGCTTCAGTGAGTCTACTTAACGGTAGCAGCGTGACGACTGAAGGTGTTGTAACAGCTAAGTTTGCTGGTTTAAGCGGTTTCTATCTGCAAGACGAAATTGGCGATAATAATCCATTAACTTCAGATGGTATTTTTGTATTTGGTAGCAGCGCGCTAGCCAGCGTGAATGTTGGTGACAAGATTCGTTTAAACGCCAATGTGACTGAGTTTAATACGATTACTGAGTTGGTTAACCCAAGCAATATTCAAATATTAAGCAGCAATAATCCAGTGTTACCGACTGATATTACGTTGCCAGAAACGACTGAAGGCGATTTGGAAGCGTATGAAGGTATGTTGGTGCGCATTACAACACCATTAACCGTTTCGCAAAATTACTTTCAAGGTCGCTATGGTCAAGTTAGTTTGTCGGCAGGTGGTCGTTTGAAAAAACCGAGCAATATTTTCCGCCCAAATACGTTTGAAGCTGCGCAACTAGCAGATCAAAACGCCCGTAGCCGCATTACTTTAGATGACGGTAGCAGTGCGCAAAACCCAAATCCTATTCCGTTTATTGGTGAAGGTAATACCTTGCGTGCAGGCGATGTAGTACAGACGGTCACAGGTGTGATTGAGCATGGATTAATCACTGCCAGTAGCACAGGTCCGCGTGATTATAAGATTAACCCAACTATTAACCCTGAGTTTAGTCGCGAAAATCCACGTACTGCCGTACCAAATGCAGTAGGCGGCAATATTAAGGTGGCTAGTTTTAACGTGCTGAACTATTTCACCACTTTTGTGAATGGTAGTACGGCAAGCGGCCAAACTGGCCAAGGTTGTTCGTTGGGCAATAGCGTTGCGGCCAGCAATTGTCGTGGTGCGAATAATGCGCTTGAATTCACGCGTCAACGCGACAAAATCATTAACGCGATTGCAGCTATTAATGCCGATGCAGTTGGCCTAATGGAAATCCAGAGTAATGGCGCAGTAGCGGTGCAAAACTTGGTTGATGGCTTAAATGCAAAATTGGGCGCAGGCACATATTCGCGTGTAAATGACCCAGTTGCAGGCACCGGTACTGATGCCATTAAAGTTGCCATGATTTATAAACCAGCCAAGCTAAGTCTGGTGGGCGCGGCATTATCAGATACCAACAGCATCAATAATCGCCCAACTTTAGCGCAGACTTTTGCTGCAGCGAATGGTGAAAAATTCTCTGTTCTAGTGAATCACTTTAAATCGAAAAGCTGCGGGGATGCTGGTGGGGTAGATGCTGACCAAAACGACGGCCAAGGTTGCTACAACGCACAACGTCAAGAGCAGGCAATACGTTTAGCTAGTGGCTTTATCCCACAAGTGATTGCTGCTGCAAATGATGCAGACGTGTTGGTGATTGGTGATTTAAATTCTTATGGTAAAGAAGACCCGATTGCCTTGCTGAATGACAAGGGCTTAAGTGACCAAATCGCACGCTTTAATGGTGATGAAGGTTATTCGTACGTGTTTGATGGCGAATCTGGTTATTTAGACCATGCCTTGGCAAATGCAAGTATGGCTGCGCAAATCACTCATGCAAATCAATGGCATATCAATGCGGATGAGCCGTTTGTGATTGATTACAACACAGAGTTCAAACCGCAAGATCTATACACGAATGGCCCTTATAAAGCTTCCGATCATGATCCTGTCATCATTGGTTTGAGTCTGAAAAAAGCCATCAACGGTAGCCCGGCGCGCGACACGATTACAGGCACCGCTGGTGATGATGTAATTAACGCAGGTGAAGGCGCAGATACGATTACCACAGGTGCGGGTAATGATGTGATTGTGTATCAAAGTATGCGTGATGCGATGGACACGGTGAATGACTTTACGCCAAATGCTGACCGTATCGATTTGAGCACTTTACTGGCAGGCGTTGGCTACACAGGCAGCAACCCATTTGTTGATGGTTACGCCAAATTGGTGAATATTAATGGTGGTGTGAGTGTACAGATTGATGTGGATGGCAGCGGTGCAGCAACAGCAACCTATCGCCCGATTGCTCTATTAAAAAATCTGAGCGTCAATCAATTGGATGTAGTGAGAGATTTTGCCTGGTAATAAGTTTTGGTTAGTTTTAATTTTGAGTAGTTAATTTTAATATTAGGGAGAAATAAATGTTATTGAAACAATTAGTATTAACGGCAGCATTAATGGCTGCTGGCATTGCAAACGCAGACACGATCACACAGTGGAATTTTAACTCTGTGCCATCAGATGCTGCTACTGGTACAGGTACTACAGCACCAAACATCGGTGCGGGCACAATTAGCCTTTTAAATGGTGTAACAAATCCAGGTTTTAATAGTGGCGTTGGTTCTAGCGATACATCATTAGCAACAAATAATAGCGGCTATCAGACTGAAACTTATGCTGCACAAGGTGCGCAAGATAAGTTAAGAGGTGTGCAATACAATTTAAGTACGGTAGGTTTTCAAGATATCACCGTGACTTACGATTTACGTCATAGCAATACAAGCTCACGCTATGAGCAATTTCAGTATTCTTTAGATGGCACCAATTTTATTGACTTTGCATTATTCGATGGCAATGGCGGCGATACTTGGTTCAATCGTTCAGTTGATTTGTCATCCATTGCTGGCGCAGACAATAATGCCAGTTTTGCTTTCCGAGTAGTGGCAACATTTGCACCAACAACGACTAGTTACGTAGCATCTCGCTCAACCAGTGCTTACGCCGGCGGTACATGGCGTTTTGATGCAGTGACGGTTTCAGGTGCAGCAGTTGCGGCAGTACCAGAGCCAGAATCAGCTGCCATGTTATTAGCAGGTTTAGGTTTGATCGGTTTTATGGCACGTCGCCGTCAATCTGTTTAAGTCATTCACTGTGTTAATGATTTGATTAACGCAATATTTAAAAGCCCTTGCCAAAAGCAAGGGTTTTTTCATTTCAAGCGTCATATTTAAGCCGGCTAATCTAGTCCGTATGGGCCATGCAAAACACTAGGCACGCCATATTGCATCACTAAAGTACGGGTTAGTAAAAAAGCAAAACACGCTGTAACGCTTATTCAATTTAATCAATAACTTTAGGGAAAGATAATGTTAAAAATAAAACAGGTCACATTGCTGGTGGCCGCACTGTTTGCATTACCAGCTTATGCAGAAAATGTAACCGTTTTGCACGTGGGTGACCAAGAAAGTTGGTTACTTTCTGCGCAAGGCAATTTGCGCGACGATAGCACACAAGCGATTTCTTTTTATGGCGGTATCGACCGACTTGCAACCGTGATTGCAAACGCTAAATCAGCTGCCGCTTCAGCAGGTAAAACAGTGATTACGCTGAATGCTGGCGATGCTTTTTTGCCAGGCCCACGCTTAACTGCCAGCTTTAAAAACCTCGCCACAGCACATGCAGATGGCGGTCAGGATTTCTACGATACGATTGCGATGCGTAAGATTGGTTTTGATGCCACGGTTTTTGGCAATCATGAGTTCGATTTAGGTTCTACTGTCGCGGCACGTTTTGCTGAAGTTTCTAACACGACTTATTTATCATCTAACCTTAATTTTAATGCCACGCCAGAGTTCACTGCCTTAGCGGCTAGTGGAAAAGTAGCACCTTCTAAAGTAATCACCACTTTAAGCGGTAAAAAAATCGGCATCGTGGGGGCGACAACGCCTTTATTGCCAAGTATTTCTTCACCTGCGCCAAATAGCATGCTGAATTACAACGCAGCCAATACTGAAGCGCAAAATATTCAAGCTATTTTGCCGTTAATTCAGGCGCAAATTGACGATTTACGTAACAACCAAAATGTAAACACTGTGATTGTGATGAGCCATCTGCAAAACGCCAATAATGAACGCAGCTTGATGATTCCAGGCTTAACCGGCGTAGATTTAGTGATTTCTGGCGGCGGTCACGAGTTAATGGTTGATCCAGATGATTTATTGATTAACGGCGGCGTTGCACCATCATTTAATACGCATCCTATTTATGCAACCAGCGCAGATGCAAAGCAAGTGGCGATTTTAACTGGTCACTTTGGTAACCGTTATGTGGGCGAAGTGAATCTGACCATTGATGACAATACAGGCGCATTAACCAGTATTGATTCGACACGCATGATTCGCGTGACAGGTGCCGCAACAGATGCAGACAAAGTAACAGGTGATGCAACATTGAACACACAAGTGGTTGTGCCTGTGCGTGATTACATTGCGGCTTTGAATGCACAGATTATCGGTACAACCGCAGTTGCTTTAAATGGCCCAACGCACGTTGCTGGCACAAATGGTAACTACATTGCTGGTGTGCGCAATGCTGAAACAGGTTTAGGCAATTTGGTGGCTGATGCCATGCGTTTTGCTGGCGGCAGCGATGTGGCGATTCAAAACGGTGGCGGTATCCGCACCAATATCGCAGGCCCTGGCAATGTTTCTGTCGGCGACACATTTAACGTATTACCTTTTACCAACTTGGTAAAAGTCGCGTTAAGCATGAACGCTACGCAACTTAAGGATGTATTAGAACATGCGTATGGTGCAACAAGCCCGTCTGGCGCGGCAAATGGCCGTTATGCGCAAGTTTCTGGTATGAAAGTTACTTACAAAAGTAATAACACAGCACGCACGACATTAGGCACTGGTAATCGAATCTTGCGCGTAGTTTTAGATGATGGCACGGTATTAATTGATAACGGTGCTGTGGTGAGTACAACACGCACATTCTCATTTACCACCATCGATTTCACTGCGGCGGGCGGCGATGCTTATCCGTTTGTAGCAAATAACGTGCTGTTTGAAAACAATCCATTCACTATTACTTATCAAGAAGCGTTGGCTAATTATATTCAAACACCAAAAGCTGCTGGCGGTTTAGGTCGTGTGGATGCAGCCGATGGCGACGAAATTACTGCTAACTTATACGGTATAGAAAACGCGTTCGATTTACATGGTCGTTTGATTGATGTGGCGGCAGCAGTAGTTGCAGTCGCTGGGGTCACTAAAACAGGCACAGCTGGACGTGATGTTTTGGTTGGTACAAATGGCGATGACATTATTATTGGCGGCGCAGGCGCTGATACTTTAACTGGTGGCGCGGGTGGCGATGTATTCGTATACCAAAATATTCGCGATGCAGGCGACGTAATCACCGACTTTACGCCTTATGCCGACACCATCAAATTAAATGCCTTGCTAAGTAGCGTTGGCTACAACGGAACGCAAGCAGTTGCGGATGGCTATGTGCGTTTAGTAGATGTGTCTGGTGGTGTCAGTGTGCAAATTGATACAGACGGTACGGCAGGCCCAGCAACATTCCGCCCGTTAGTGACACTTAAAGGCTTAACAGCTAAGCAAATCGTACCAGCACGTGATCTGGGTCTTTAAAAATACCAGAAAAATATCAGTAATAAATTCATTAATTAAAAAAGGATTTTTCAAATGAAAGTGCAAAAAATGATTAAAACGAGCTTGATTGCAGCAGCATTAAGTTTAGTGTTTGCAGGCAACGCAATGGCAGCAGTAACAAATGGTAGTTTTAGCCAAGGATTAACTGGTTGGAGCACGTTGGGTGATGTTGCCGTGCAATCGGGTTCTATCTTAATGACAACCGCATCAACGCTTTATGAAGATGACTTTCCAGAAGCGGCTGGTACATTCAATGCATCTGGTAACGCGGCTGCCGATATTGCTGCTGGCGGATTCGAAGCGTTTGCTGGTTTAAGCGCTGGCGCATTAGATACACCAGATTTTGCTTACGAAGGCTCAATTTTAAAACAAACTTTTAATGTGAATGCGGGCGATACACTAAGCTTTAACTGGAATTTCTTTACCAACGAAACGAATGCAGGCAGCGATTATGCTTTTATTTCTGTTAATGGCGTATTAACAAAATTAGCCAGTGCTTCCAATGCAACAATCGCTTCTGTGCCTTACGCATTATCAACAGGTGCAGGTTTGTTTAGCCAAACTTTTGCCACAGCATCATCCATTACATTGGCTTTTGGTGTGGTGGATTTAACTGATTACAACGCGACATCTGCACTATGGTTAGATAACGTCAATTTAGTAGCCGCACCTGTTCCAGAACCAGAATCTTATGCGATGTTATTAGCAGGCTTAGGTTTGATTGCGGCTGCTTCACGTCGCAAAAAGTCCTAGACATTATTAAAGTGATTATTTAAGAACTCTCTAGCTGTCCCTTCTAGCGCGTTTCCAATTAATATTGGAGCGCGCTTTTTTTATGCAAGTTCTAATACTGCTTTTGTACATAAAACGCTTTAAGAATAGGCTTTGAGCTAAACCACGCATAGCTAGCGTGGTAAAATAGGCGAAAATGCAGAATCCACAAAGCCTAATTACCCATTTAGTCAGTCAGTTAAATAGCTGTATGTTGGCAGATCGATTTTCTCTAAAAAATCGTCTGAATCAAGCAAAAACGTTATTGCAACAAAACAAGAACGCTGAAAAAGCGCTGAATGAGATTGCCCACAAGATACGTCATTCACAGGCTAAGTTTGCTTTACGTTTAACTAATTTACCCAAGCCAGAATACTCGCTTGAACTACCCATTTCATCACGCCGCGATGAAATCGCAACTGCCATTAAAAACAATCAAGTGGTGATTGTGTGTGGCGAAACAGGTTCTGGTAAAACCACACAATTGCCTAAAATCTGCTTAGAACTCGGCCGCGGTGTTTCTGGTTTAATTGGTCATACGCAACCGCGGCGTATTGCTGCACGTTCGGTCGCTTCGCGTATTGCACAAGAACTACAAAGTCCGTTGGGCGAGGTGGTTGGCTATAAAGTGCGCTTTAACGATAAGCTTTCAGAGTCTAGCTATATCAAGCTGATGACGGACGGTATTCTGCTGGCTGAAACGCAAGGTGACCGCTTTCTTAACGCTTATGACACCATCATTATTGATGAGGCGCATGAGCGTAGCTTGAATATTGACTTTCTGCTGGGCTATCTGAAACAGTTATTACCAAAACGCCCCGATTTAAAAGTCATCGTCACTTCTGCCACGATTGATGCGGATAGATTTTCAAACCACTTTAATGGCGCACCAGTGATTGAGGTTTCTGGTCGCACCTATCCAGTTGAGATTCGTTACAGGCCACTTGGTAAAGCAGGTTTTCGCGCGAAGGAAATCGAGGCAGATGATGCATTCGATTTAGATGATGAAGCCGGATTTACAACTGAAAACTTATTAGGCATTCCACGTAAAGCCAAAACCGAAGCGCGTTGGTTGGAAGAAGATGACGAAGAAGAGGCGATTGAAGAAGCGATTTTAGATGCCGCAGATGATTTATTGCGGCAAGGTGATGGCGATATTCTGGTGTTTTTACCAGGTGAACGCGAGATTCGCGATACTGCCGAACATTTACGTAAATATCAAGGCCGTTCTGCCAAACTGAAACATATCGAAGTTTTGCCCTTATTTGCACGGTTAAGTATCGAGGATCAGCAAAAGATATTCAAAAACCATAGTTCACGTAGAATCGTATTGGCAACCAATGTGGCAGAAACTTCACTCACAGTGCCTGGCATTAAATATGTGATTGATGCGGGTTTAGCACGGATGAGCCGATATAGTTCGCGCGCAAAAGTGGAACAATTGCAAATCGAAAAGATTAGCCAAGCGGCAGCGAAACAACGCGCAGGGCGTTGCGGTCGTGTATCTAATGGTATTTGCGTGCGACTTTATTCTGAGCAAGATTTTGACGGTCGCCCTGAATTTACCGAACCAGAGATTTTGCGTAGTTCGCTGGCCAGCGTTATTTTGCGCATGGCCGCGCTGCGATTAGGCGATGTAGTGGATTTTCCGTTTATTGAAGCACCAAGTTCGCGCTTAATTGCCGATGGTTATCAATTATTGCAAGAACTGGGCGCGGTAGATGCGCGACGTCAAATCACAGAAATCGGCACGCAGCTAGCTAAATTACCGCTCGACCCGCGCGTCGGCCGCATGATTTTAGCTGCCAAGCGAGAAGGATGCCTGAATGAGATTTTGATCATCGCCAGTGTGTTAAGTATTCAAGATCCACGCGAACGGCCGATGGATAAACGTGAAGCGGCAGATAATGCGCATGCCAAATTCGCTGGTGAAGGCTCAGATTTTATGAGCTATCTCAAGCTTTGGGATTTCTTTGATAGCGCATTGAAAAACAAAAAATCCAATAAAGATTTACTTAATCAATGCCACACTAATTTCTTGTCATTTCTACGTTTAAAAGAATGGCGTGAACTGCATAGGCAACTATTGGAAATTGTGCTTGAGATGGATTTTAAGCTTAATGAAAAAGAGGCCCAAGATAAAGAAAAGTTTGAGCAGATTCACAAATCGTTATTGGCAGGTTTATTAGGCAATATCGGTTTTAAAGATGGTGATAATGACACCTATTCAGGCGCGCGTGGCATTCGTTTCCATGTTGCGCCAGGCTCTACACTTAAAAAGACACGTCCGAAATGGGTGATTGCGGCTGAGTTGGTGGATACCACCAAGTTATACGCGCGCTGCGTGGCTAAAATAGAACCAGATTGGATTGAGCCGCTAGCCAGAGGGTTAACCGAAAGCCAATATACCGACCCGCGTTGGGATAGAAAAACGGGCATGGTTAACGCTTGGGAACGCGTTTCTTTATACGGTTTAACCATTATCCCGAAACGTCGCGTGCATTATGGGCCGATTAACGCGACAGAATCGCGCGAGATATTTATTCGTGAAGCGTTGGCAAATGGTGAGTTTGATACAAAAGCGGCATTCTTTAGAGCCAATGAGCGTTTGATCGCAGAAGTAGAAGAGTTAGAACACAAAGCACGTCGCCAAGATGTGTTGGTAGATGAGCATCAACTATTTGCGTTTTATGATGCAAAAATCCCTGCGGATATCTTTCAGGCAGCCACTTTTGAAAAATGGCGTGAGAGCGCAGAAAAGCTTAATCCCAAGTTATTGTATTTAACCCGTGATGATTTGATGCGTCACGGCGCGGATGCGATTACTGCCGTGCAATTTCCAGAAAAAATTACGCTAGACGGTGTGGAAATCACGCTTAAATATCGCTTTGAACCAAGTCATATTTTGGACGGCGTAACTGCCACGATTCCGCTGGCCTTGCTGAATCAGTTAAATCCAACACAAACGGAATGGCTAGTGCCAGGCATGTTGCGTGAAAAACTGACTTATTTGGTTAAAGCGTTACCGAAAACATTCCGCCGCGTTTGTGTACCAGTGCCAGAATTTGTGACTGTGTTTTTAGACAAAAATAACATTGGCGAAGCACCCATCAAGCAAGCGCTTGCCGCGCATATTCAGCATGTGACAACACTTAAGATTGGTATTGACGATTGGGTCGAGGAAACGCCAGCGCATCTATTGATGAATTTTAGTGTGGTGGATGATGCAGGGCGTGAATTGGCAATGGGTCGCGATTGGAATGCGCTGAAAAAACAATTGGGTTCAGCCGCGCAATTAACCTTTAGAAATACGCTGCCTGATATTGAAAAAACAGGTTTAAAACAGTGGGATTTTGGCGATCTGCCTGAAAAACTATCTTTCGAGCGCGATGGCCTGAAAGTGACTGGCTATCCTGCGCTTGAAGATAATGGCGATAGTATTGCGGTTAAGTTGTTTGATACAGAATATGCAGCACATGTAAATCACCGTAAAGGTATTTGCCGATTGATGCGTTTTGAGTTAAAAGAACAGGTTAAGCAGCTAGAAAAAAGCCTGCCCAATTTTAACCAATATGCACTTACTTTAAGAAATATCATGTCGCCCGAAGAGTTGCGTGAAGAGTTGGTAGCGGCCATTGCAGACCGCGCTTTTATTGGCGAGGATGATTTGCCGCGTACCAATGCAGATTTTATGACACTGAAACAACGCGCCCGCACACGTCTGCCAGCGGTGACGCAAGCGATTGCAAGGCAGGCGCAAGCAATTGCGACTGAGTATCAGCTGCTAACCATTGCGCAGGCCAAAATGCCTACAACAGTGAATCGATTAAAGCGCGATTTAGAACAACAGTTGGCTTTACTGGTCTATAAAAAGACTTTTACCCAAACGCCGTGGGAGTATTTGCAGCACGTGCCGCGTTATTTAAAAGCCTTGCGCTTACGTATTGAAAAACAGCCATCCGCGCCGGATCGCGATGGTAAAAATGCCGCTAGCGTGGGGTTAATCTGGCAAAAGTGGCAAGATAAAATAAATCAGTATCAGCAGGAAAATCGTGAAGTATCACAAGATTTACACGATTTTCGCTGGTTAATAGAAGAGTTGCGTGTTTCATTGTTTGCGCAAGAACTCAAAACGCCAATGCCTATCTCAGTTAAGCGGATAGATAAAATCTGGGCAGATATGGGCTGATGCTTTTAATTAAACAATTTAGTTAATGAACAATTTAGATAATAATTTCGACAATAGCATTGATGATTTTTTGCAAAAACCGCGCGGTGACAAGGTTTTTCGCATTCAATTTAGCCGTAACACGCTTATTGCAGTCATCATTTCTTTGTTGATTCATGCGTTTGTCGCGTTTTTCGCCATGCCGAAATTTGAGCCAGAAAAAGCAGAATTGCCAGCGCGTGAGTTAGAAGTGAGCTTGGCACCGCCGACACCAGAAAAAAAAGTGGCTGAGAATCCAGTAGAAACGCCATCTACGCCAGTTGAAGTGGTACCTGAGCCAAAACCTAAGCCAAAAGTCATCACACAAAAAGCGAACAAACCCGTTAAAAAGCCCGCATTTAAAGTGCCCGATGTTTTAGCAACAAAAGAACCTGCGCCAGAAAAAGTACCACCGAATTTGAGCATTCCGAAAGAATCGACGCCAACTGAAGCGCCACCAGATGAGGCGCCAGTGGATATGATGGCGTATGTGAATCAACAACGCTCAAAACGTGCGGCGCAAGAATCAGACGCGGCGCGCCAGAATGCAGAAGCAACGGCGCGTGAATTAGGTCCGACTGCAGAGCAAAAACGAGATGAGAATATAAAGCGTAATTTTCAAACAGGCGTAAATGGTATTTTTGAAATAACCGAAATGAATACATTATCACGCACCGCCAAATTTACATTTAACGGTTGGACAAACAATTTTAGTAGTGCAAGAAAAGAGTTTTTTGAAGTACAGGCAAAGTCAGGCCAAGACGTGCGCTTGATGATGATCAAAAAAATGATTGCACTGATTCGACAACATTATCAGGGCGATTTTAACTGGGAATCACATCGCATGAATCGCACGATTGTGATGTCTGCAAGGCCAGAAGACAACGCTGGCCTAGAAGAGTTTATGATGCTGGAATTTTTTGGAAATAATTACAAGACGGCTTTTTAAATGCAAAAATGTTTTTTTAGCATAAATAGTGGGTTAAGTTTTCAGCAAAATCAGATCAACTTAACACTTAAATATCACTAAAATTGCTGCATTAATGCTGACTAAATCATCGCAATACTTAACACTCAAATAAACCTAATTTTTAACTTAAGCTAACTTGTAATCTCATATATATTTAACTTCAGCTAATTTTTAATCTTAACTAGCTTTAATCTCACAGCGCTCTGCAAGCATTCTGCCCACAGACCACATCGCTTCACTTCCTTCGCCTCTGAACGTGTGTCTGCCATTGCTATACATAAAGCCAGAAGCTGTTTTTTGCACAGGTAAAGTGATTAATGTTTCGTCTGCCAATGTAACATTGGCGGCAACATTTTTAACTTCATATTTAGGCATGCTATTTCTACCACCACGCACCGTAGTAAAGCCTTTTTCTGTATACGTGACGCTAAAACTAGTACCGCGATCGCATGCATAATGTGTTGGTTTTGCAGCTTTTGGCGCAGTCACGCAAGCACTGATAATGCCTGCTGTTACACAGATTAACGATATTACAAGGATACTTATTTTTTTGCGTTGCATAATTGTAGCTTTCTAAACAGGTGTCTTAAGTTTATACCTGCATCAGTGTTTTCCTAATGCTTAACTCGTCTAAACCCTTACCAATAATCACAATGCGTGAAATCGGTTCATCTTCATCCCAGCCCTCGAGCAGCGTGGGTGGGTAGGGCGTAAAATGTACGGCGTGAATCGCTAACGGTGCGGGTTGGTCTTCGGCATGGATGATACCTTTTAAGCGCAGTAAGTTTTTACCGTGTGTTTGACACAGGTTTAGAATCACTGGTTTCAAATCGCGCCAATTAAGCGGTTTTGGCATAAACACGGTAAAGCTCACGATTTCATCGTCATGTGCTTTTTGCGGTAAAGTGCCTTTTGGTCTTGCTGTGTTCGGCGCGCGTAACCAACGTTGTGGCTCTGCTTGTTTGGTCGTAACATCAAATAAACCAACATCAATCACAAATTGCGGATCTAACTCACCATTTAAAACGCGATGTTGCGTAGCGCCTGGATTGATTGCGATGAGTTTTTCTTGTAACTGATCTATTTGCTCAAGCGTGGCTAAATCGGTTTTGGTGAGCAATAACACATCAGCTACTGCCACTTGTTTCAGCGCTTCATTGTTATCCGCAATCTGCTGTAAGCCATATACTGCATCGATGGTCACGACAACTGCATCTAGCCTGTAAGTCGATTCAATTACTGGCTCATTCATCAAATTGCCCAAAATCGGGCCAGGATCCGCCATGCCAGTGGTTTCGATAACTAAACGTTTAAATTCTGGAATCGCTTGCAGTGCGCGTTTAAAAAATAAGTCGCGCATGGTATCTGCCAGCTCATTTTTAAGCGTGCAACATAAACAGCCGCTACTTAATAAAACCGTATTATCGGTAATATGCTCGTTCTCAATATTTTCTGCCAGATTGCTATTGGCAAATATTTGGTCTAAACCTGCATCACCCAGCTCGTTAATAATCACGGCGGTGTCTTTCATGGCGGGGTCATGCAGTAATTTATTCAATAGTGTAGTTTTCCCACTGCCTAAAAAGCCAGTGAGCAAGGTGACGGGAATGCGTTTATCCATTATGTTTTTTTGCTGATATTGATTAATAGTTGAAAGATGGATTTTAGCTGAAATGCGGATTGAATGTCGCTTAAGCAATTTCTAAATCTGACTCTACATTATGCTGATGCCAAATTGGAAAAGGGTCGCTAAGTGCTTTCCAGCTCTGCATATACTCGCCCATGTCACCCAATAGCATTTCGGTTGGTGTGAGTAAACAGCGGTCGAATTCGGCGATTAATGCCGCTTTATCCATGTCAATGCCGATCAATACCAATTCTTGTTGCCTGTCGCCAAATGGTTCTTGCCAGCGATTTTTAATCTCTTTCAATTGGTCAGTATCTTGTGGCCAATATTCTTTAGGTGTGGCTGTCCACCAAAATCCTGCTAATTCATTGCGCGATATCGCACCAGCTTGCGACCAACTGATGCAAAACTCTGGTCTGGATGCGATCCAAAAGTTACCTTTTGAGCGAATCACGCATGGCCATTCTTGACCGATATAATCATAGAATCGCTGCGGGTGAAAAGGGCGTCGTGCTTTATACACAAAGCTACTGATGCCATATTCTTCACTTTCTGGCACATGTTCACCACGTAATTTTTTCAACCAACCAGTGGCATCTTCGGCGGCTTCAAAGTTAAATAGGCCTGTATTCATCACCGTGTTCAGCGGTACTTTGCTAAATTGGCTGTGCACGATTTTTGCACGTGGATTAAAGGTTTTTAAAATACCTTCCAATTGGCCGATTTCATCGTGATTTAACAAATCGGTTTTATTTAATACCAACACATCGCAAAATTCAATTTGCTCAACAAGCAAATCAACCACGGTGCGCTCATCTTCATCGCCCATGCTTTCGCCACGTTCTGAAATCAAATCACGTGAGCTGTAATCTTTTAAAAAGTTAAAGCCATCGACCACTGTGACCATTGTGTCTAATTGCGCCACGTCGGATAAACTCAAGCCATCTTCACCGCGAAATGTAAACGTTTCCGCCACAGGCAATGGTTCTGAAATGCCTGTTGATTCAATTAACAAATAATCAAAACGTTTTTCTTTGGCTAAGCGGGTGATTTCGATGAGCAAATCTTCACGCAAGGTGCAGCAAATGCAGCCGTTACTCATTTCGACTAATTTTTCTTCGCTACGCGATAATTCAGCGCCGCCATTGCGTACCAATTGTGCGTCAATATTGATTTCGCTCATATCATTGACGATAACAGCGACGCGTTTTCCTTCTCGATTATTTAAAATGTGATTGAGTAACGTAGTTTTGCCTGCGCCTAGAAAGCCAGATAAAACCGTGACGGGAAGTTTTTTCATGCCGATTCCTTCAGGTATCCATCATCATGATTTTAATGCGCGCATTAATTAACTATGACAGATTTATACTGCGATTGAATTAAGTGCAACATTGTTGCAATTTCTGGCATGTTAACCACAATGAAAAATTAATGCAACAAAGTTGCATTTAAACACTAAGGCAAAAATTACAGGAAAAAGTAGGGAATCAGGATTTAAAGGCTAGAAAAAAGCTAAATAAAAAACTAGATATGAAAATTAAGGCTGGCAGTTGGCGCAAATACCATTAATGCTTAAATGTACATTTTTGACAGTGAATCGCTCAGGCAAACTTTGCGTGATGGCATCATCTACTTTATCTAAACAATAGACTTGTCCGCAATTAGTACATTCAAAATGCGCATGCTGATGTTGGCTAGGCTGTGTATTGGTCTTGAATCGCCGTGTTTTATCTGGGCTAATCACGCTATGCACAAAGCCTTGCGTACTTAACCAATCCAACACTCTGTAAATCGTCACACGGTCAATCGGTTCTGCGATTTTCTTTTGAATTTCAGGATGCGACAGCGGTAAAGGTGCATTTAATAAGGTATCTAACACCAATACCCGCGCGCTGGTCGGCGTTTGGGATTGCGCTTGTATTAACTCAAAGGCTTTGCTCATGGCACGAATATACCGTATTTTTAATGATGGAAACAACAGTAAATTTCACCAAGTTAAGCTGTTAACTAGCTTAAAAATGGAATTTAACAAGCTTAATTGTGTAGAACACTTTAAAATTATGCTTTTAAAATATTTGCCTCAAAATAATGGTTAACTTTTTGTTTACATTAATTTCCCCAATAGAAAAACTCACTAAATGAATGTGTTTTACGAAGAAGAAGGCAGCTTCAAAGTTGCTTCTATCATGTCAGAATCGCCAGCGGCTTTGCAGGTGGAATCCGTTTCTGGCAAACGTTCTAAAATCAAAACCAGCAATGTATTGATGCAATTTGAAGCGCCATTGTCCAGCTTTATGGATGCAGCACTTGCTGAAGCTGAAAGCTTAGAAATCGATTTCTTGTGGGAATGTTGCGGTGAACCAGAATTCGCTTTCGAGGATTTAGCTACGGAATATTATGGCAAGAAACCTAGTCCAATCGAAGCAGCCGCAACAGCAATAAAACTGCACAGCGCACCGATGTATTTTTACCGCAAAGGCAAAGGTCGTTATAAAGCTGCGCCTGCGGATACGCTTAAATTAGCGTTGGCAGCAGTAGAGCGTAAAAAATTGCAGGCCGAACAAATGGCGGTTTGGGTGACGCAATTGAACAATAAGCAATTGCCAGAAGGATTTGCCGCTAAAGCGGATACGCTGATTTACAACCCTGATAAAAACAGCATGGAATGGAAAGCCATTGATGAAGCCGCGCAAACCTCTGGCCGATTAGCACTAACCGTTATGGCAGATTGTGGCTTGATTCAAAATGCGCATGATTACCATTTAGGCGCATTTTTGCGCGAAATGTTTCCAGATAAAGATGGCAAAAGTGGAACTGATTTCTCTGCTTTTGAGCAGGTTGAAATTTTGGATGAATTGCCGTTGGCGACAGCTGAATGCTTCAGTATAGACGATGCTACAACCACTGAAATCGATGATGCATTCAGTTTAGAAACGTTGCCGAACGGCAATACGCGCGTCGGCATTCATATCGCCGCACCTAGTTTGGGCGTACCAGTCGATTCCAGTTTGGATGCGATCGTATTGTCACGATTGTCTACGGTTTATATGCCCGGCAACAAAATTACTATGTTGCCTGAAAGTATCGTTAAACCATTTAGTTTGGATGCGGGCGAAACTAAACCTGCGTTGAGTTTATATTTGGACATGACGTCTGATTTTGAAATTGTTGCGCATGAAACACGTTTAGAAAAAATCAAGATTGCGGATAATTTGCGGCACGATGAGATTGAGCCGTTTTTTAATGAAAACACGTTGGAAACAGATAGCGGACATGCTTATTGGACAAAGCTTAAGTTGCTGTTTACGCTGGCCGAAAAGCTAGAAATAGCACGTGGCAAAGCAGACCCAAATCGTGCGCCACAAATTGACTATAATTTTTATGTGAATGACGGAATCGTACAAATTGTCGCGCGCGAACGTGGCTCGCCGATGGATAAATTAGTGGCAGAGTTAATGATTTACGCCAATAGTCATTGGGGCGGTTTGTTGAAAGAGGCTGGTTTTGCGGGTATTTATCGCGCGCAAACTGGCGGCAAAGTGTTTATGACAACTACCGCAGAACCGCATCAAGGTTTGGGCGTAGCGCAATATGCTTGGAGCACGTCACCATTACGTCGCGCGGTGGACTTAGTCAATCAGCGCCAGTTAATCGCTCTATTGAAGAGTGAACCTGCGCCGTACAATGTCGCGGATGGAAAGCTAAACGTCATCATGCGTAATTTTGACCAAACTTACAGCGCATACAGTGAGTTTCAAACGCGTATGGAACGTTACTGGTGCTTGCAATATTTGATTCAGGAACAACTGACGGAAGTGACCGCCACCATATGGCGCGAAAATTTAGTGCGTATCGACGGTATGTTTTTTATTACCAAAGTGCCTAGCATTCCAGCGACAGGCTCTTCAGAACTAAAAGTAGGCACGAAAATCAGCTTGGAGATCAAACATATTGATCCTTTATTAATGGAATTAAACTGTAAATTTAAAGCCGTTATTGCGGTCAATATAGATTCGGTCGAAACAACTGCTCAAGAAGTAGAATTTCTAGAAATAGCGCCTGATGAAGAGGTCATATCAGATTCAGAGCTAGCGATTGTGGTTGAAGAAGATGCTGAGAGCTAATACGAAATGCTGAGATTCAATCGAAAAATTCATAAAAGTGTGGAAGATGACAATATAGTTGAAGTGTCAGAAACCAGCGGAATACGTTCGTTGCATCTCGGTTCGGTGACGATTCAAAGCAGCATGAAAGTGAAAGATCCGTTTGCGTTAGAACTCACTTACACGCGTGGCATGATGGGATTTTTACTCTTTTCAGAATCAGTCAAAACAGTGCTGACCATCGGTTTGGGTGGTGGATCTGTGCCTAAATATATCTATGCTAACTGTCCGAACATCAAGCAAACGATTGTAGAAATCAATCCGCAAATTATCAGCATCGCGCGTAGCCATTTTTTTGTGCCAGATAATGACGACAGATTTAACGTGATTGAAAGCGATGGCATTGCTTACTTGGCTGATCATCAAAACAGTACCGATTGTTTGATGATTGACGCGTTTGATCGCTTCGGCATTCCGCCTAACTTTTGTAGCCAGGATTTTTTCGATAGCTGCGAAATGACTTTAACCAATAACGGCATTTTTGCTATTAACTTGTGGGGAAGTGACAAAAATTTCGATGTTTACTTGCAGCGCATAGAGCAAAGTTTTAATCATCACACCTTAATGTTGCCGACAGGAAAACCCGGCAATATTGTAGTATTTGGTTTTAAACGCGCAACGTTGTTGAATGAGAAAAAATTGAGAGAGCGTGCAAAAACGCTCCAAGCCACGCATAACATCGAGTTTTTAAATTTTGTTGAGAAACTGTGCGAACATAATCATCATTATCAAGATAGTTAACCCGTTTAAAGTCACAATAAATCAATATCATTAAAATACCAGCTAATTAAAATTAGCTAAATTGAATAAGAAATGACAACTAACCAATGATAAATCAATATTTTGCCACTTGCCCACGCGGACTTGAAGCTTTGCTGGTAAACGAGCTAAAAGCAAGTAACGCAAAAGACATCAAGCCGACCGATGGCGGCGTGGGTTTTGCGGGAGAGTTAAGCGTTTGCTATCACGCCAACTTACATTCACGCATCGCCACGCGTATTCTGATGCAAGCAGCGCAGGGAAAGTACGCGACAGAAGATGATTTGTATCAAGCGGCTTATAAGCTTAATTGGCCAAACTGGTTTGATGTAAAACACGACTTTATGGTGAAAGTGACGGGCGTAAAATGTCCACTTAAAAGCTTGGAGTTCGCCACTTTGCGCATTAAAGATGCGATTTGCGATAAGTTTAGACAAGTCGTGAATTCGCGTCCGTATATTGATACTAAAACGCCAGCGGTTCGTGTGCACGCTTACTTAACCGCAGATAGTTACGTTTATTATGTCGATACTTCTGGCGATGCTTTGTATCAGCGCGGCAACCGAAAAGCCAGTATTGAAGCACCTTTGCGTGAAAATTTAGCAGCGGGAATCTTACAATTATCAGGCTGGCAAGTTGGGCAGCCTTTATTAGACCCAATGTGCGGTAGCGGAACTTTTTTGCTGGAAGCCGCGATGATGGCGTTACATATTGCGCCAGGATTAAAGCGTGATTTTGGTTTTGAACGACTCAAGAATTTCGAGTCTGATACTTGGAAAAAGATTAAAAATACCGCGCTTAAAAATGTAAAGCCGGCTACTTTCCAAAAACTATATGGTTCTGACAGTGATTTGCGCGCAGTTCGCATCGCCAAGCAAAACTTAACCGAGGCAGGTTTGGATGAAGCGGTGCAATTGTCGCAAAACAATATCACTGAAGTCGTACCGCCAGCAGACAGCGGCGTGCTAGTCGCTAATCCGCCATACGGCGTGCGCATTGGCGAGGATGAGGAGTTGGCTTTGCTTTATCCAAAAATGGGCGAAGCGTTAAAACGTAAATTTGCGGGCTGGAATACCTACTTTTTAACCAATGATTTACGTTTGCCAAAACTCATGCGGTTAACGCCAAGTAAACGGACGCCTTTATTTAATGGCCCGTTGGAATGTCGATTATTTGAAATTAAAATGGTGGCTGGAAGTAATAGAAAGTAGCTTTATAAAGTTACCGGAATAAAGATACTTAACACTAAAAAACAGTCAAAAATCATCGCTAATTTAAGGTTAACTGAATAATGCAAAATCAGGATTCATTAGTAAATTTACGTAATCGCCTCAATGATTTTGTTAACGAGCGCGATTGGGCGCAGTTTCATACACCTAAAAATCTAGCCATGGCAATGATTGTGGAAGCGGCTGAGTTAGTTGAGCATTTTCAATGGGATACGCCAGCAGACAGCCAGCAATTAACACCTGAAAAACGCGAGGCAGTGAGCCATGAATTGGCCGATACTTTTGTGTATTTATTAAGAATAGCGGAAGTATTGAATATCGATTTAATCAATGCGGCCAACAAAAAGATCGATTTAAATGCGTTGAAATATCCGGTGGAAAAAGCCAAAGGTAGTAATGCCAAATATACAGAATATCTCTAACGTACCTACGATTTTCACCTAGATTCTTAATTAAATTCTGATTCATTAAGTCAAAATAAAAAAGCCAGCATAGCTGGCTTTTTTATCGCACTTTATATAACGAAGCGCTTATTTCAATACAGCTAAAGCCGCATCATAATTTGGTTCGTTAGCGATTTCTGGCACTAATTCAATATATTTAATGACGTTATTTTCATCAATCACAATCACTGAGCGTGCAGCCAAACCAGCTAGTTTGCTAGTGAACAATAGCACGCCGTAATTCATCAAGAAATCACGACCACGCATTGTGGATAGATTCACTACATTTTCAATGCCTTCTGCTGCACAGAAACGTGTTTGCGCAAATGGCAAATCCGCAGAAATATTTAATACCACTGTATTAGTTAAACCAGCAGCATGTTTATTGAAAGCACGCACAGACATCGCGCAAGTTGGTGTATCTACACTTGG
>Ga0123389_144568_pt1 | contig 22849 bp, 23 predicted proteins | sample T0HHNH4metaT_FD_89917 | JGI IMG/M metagenome (GOLD analysis project Ga0123389, IMG submission 89917) | Methane-oxidizing artificial microbial communities from Washington, USA to study methane cycling - T0-HHNH4 metaT (Metagenome... | ecosystem: Engineered > Modeled > Simulated communities...
ATATCTGGAGCGGGAAACGAGGTTCGAACTCGCGACCTCAACCTTGGCAAGGTTGCGCTCTACCAGCTGAGCTATTCCCGCGTATTACTTACTTTCATTACAAAAAAATCTGGAGGCGCGAACCAGAGTCGAACTGGTCTAAACGGCTTTGCAGGCCGCGGCATAACCGCTTTGCTATCGCGCCATTATATTTCAGCATTATAAGCCAAAATAAATCTTTAGTACGTGCCACCATTCTAACTAAAACGGCGAAAGCATAAATGCATTCGCCGTTCTTGATATCTGGAGCGGGAAACGAGGTTCGAACTCGCGACCTCAACCTTGGCAAGGTTGCGCTCTACCAGCTGAGCTATTCCCGCGTTGTCATTACGTTGTGTCATCGTTAAGACAGGCGCCATTATAGAGATTTTGAGCCTCTCGTCAAGCAGAACTTACGTAATTTTCACGAGTTTATTTCTGCTTCATTTTCGGCATCGCCGCCCGTAAATAATAAGCCATTGATAGCAATGTTAAAAATGCCGCAACAACAATCAGCACATGCCCAACATCTTTGGTCTTGAATATTCCCAATGCTCCCAGGTCAATATCATTCCAATAGAGTAAGAGCACAATAGCCAGCATCTGCACTGCTGTCTTGACTTTACCTATCATCGCAACGCCCACGCTGCTGCGCTGCCCCTCACCTGCCATCCACTCGCGCAGGGCGCTGATTGCAATCTCGCGCCCGATGATGATCAAAGATACGATTGCGCCCACTCGATCAAACTCAACCAGCACGATAAGCGCAGCGGCCACCATCAATTTATCGGCAACCGGGTCCAGGAAAGCGCCAAACGAGGAGGTTTGTTTCAGGTAACGCGCAAGGTAGCCATCAAGCCAATCGGTCAACGCGGCAATGATAAAAACGGCGGTGGCAAAGACATTAACCTGGTGAGATGGCATTTCACCTAATGTGCGCAGGTTCTCAGGCCAGTAAAATGCCCCTACAAATATAGGAATCAATAAAATGCGTAACCATGTCAGCATGGTTGGGACATTACAAATCATTTAAGCGCACCTCTGTTCAATAAATTGCATATCGCCGCTAATGCAGCTCTCCGTATATTTTCTCAGCCAGCGCCTGGCTGATGCCTTCAACATTGGCGATTTCGTCAATACTAGCACTTTTTACGCCATCTAGCCCGCCAAAGCGAGTCAGCAGGGCTTTGCGCCGCTTGGCGCCTATGCCTTCTATATCTTCCAGGCTGGAATGCATCCTGGCCTTGCCGCGCTTCGCCCTATGCCCGGTGATGGCAAAACGGTGTGATTCATCGCGTATCTGCTGCAACAGATGCAGGCCCTTGTTGTCTTTTTCCAGGTTGATCATTTCACCGGTGTCGGAAAAAATCATGGTTTCCAGGCCTGGCTTGCGCTCTTCGCCTTTGGCAATGCCTACCAGCAGAATGTCATCGAGGCCGACTTCCGCCATGACCTCCATTGCCACACCGAGCTGGCCTTTGCCGCCATCAATAAATATCAGGTCAGGGCGCACGCCCTCTCCTGTCGCCACTTTCCTGTAACGCCGGGTCAGCACATCACGCATTGCCGCGTAATCGTCGCCTGGGGTAATACCGGTGATGTTGTAACGGCGGTATTCGCTATTCTGCATATCGCCGCGGTCAAACACGACACAACTGGCGACAGTCGCCTCACCCATGGTATGGCTGATATCGAAGCACTCTATACGCTCGGTGCTGTCAGGCAAACGCAGCGCTTCGCGCAGTGCCACAAGTTTCGCAGCCTGGTTCGCCGAAGTTGCCGCGCGCTGCCCCAGCGCCAGTTCGGCATTGGTCTGTGCCATTTTCAGCCACACGCGCTTATCGCCGACCGGGTTGGTATTGATCTTCACTTTACGCCCGGCCTGCTCACTCAGCACCTCCTCCAGCACAGCCGTTTCTATTTTGACACCGGTCACGATCAGGGGCGGTGTATTCTGCGCCATGTAATGCTGGCCGATAAAGGCTTCAACACTGTTTTCCAGCGTTTCGCCATCAGTATTTTTCGGCATATAACTGCGGTCACCCAAATGACGGCCGCCGCGTATCATCACCAGATTAATGCAATGCTGCCCCTGCAATTCCGCACAGGCAATCACATCAGCATCGGATACATTAAAGTCGCTTACAAACTGTTTGGCCTGCACCTGGCGCAAAGCCTGTATGCGGTCACGGAATAGCGCAGCCTGCTCATACTCCTGGTTAGCTGCCGCTTTATTCATCTGCTCGCCAAGTGCATCCATCACTTCGCTCGTCTTGCCTTGCAGGAACATGGCAGCCTGATGCACATCATTGCGATAATCTTCACCTGAAATCAACCCTACACACGGAGCGGTACAGCGCTCGATCTGATGCTGCAGGCAAGGCCGGCTGCGATTGGCGAATACGGTATTCTCGCAGGTACGCAGCTTGAACACTTTCTGCAACAGCTGAATGCTCTCGCGTACCGCTACCGAATTGGGAAACGGCCCGAAATACTGATTACCCTTGCGCTGCGCACCACGGTGAAATGCCAGCCGCGAGAACTCGTCCCCGGTTAAAGTAATGTAAGGGTAAGACTTATCATCACGAAACAGCACGTTATAACGCGGCATCAACCCTTTGATCAGGTTGTTTTCCAGCAGCAAAGCTTCTGCCTCGCTGCGCGTCACCGTGGTTTCTATTTTGACAATATTGCTCACCATCATGCGCGTGCGCGGACTAGGCAGGTTTTTATTGAAATACGACGAAACGCGTTTTTTAAGGTCTTTGGCCTTGCCTACATAAATCACCTCGTCCACAGCGTTGATCATGCGGTACACGCCTGGCAGGTTGGGCAGGTTTTTCAGGATAGGTTTAGGATCGAACATAGGCATATTCTAACAGCCCATGACTTGAATGGATTGCATCAGGAGCAACAAATATTCAGCAGGAAAAAATGCCATCCTTGACATTCCGGAGCTTAAAACTTGCTCATAAACCTCTCAAGAATGAATTAAATGTTGAACAAAAAAATAGCGCCTATAAATTCATAGGCGCATTGAGAATATACAGACTTGTTAGACAGTGTTGTATGAAAATTATCAGGAATCCAGCAACTCCCCCGCAATGGCCCAGTCCTCGTAAGCCACTTCCTCAAACGTGATGTAGGTATAGGATTTTGGCTTGTGCGCTACGCGCTCCAGCGTTTCGGTAATTTCTTTGGCAATTTGCGCCTTTTGTTCGCGGGTCACTTCACCAGCGAGTTTGATGTTGACGTATGGCATGGTTAAGGCTCCTTTAGATTGATGTATGCAAGTTAATGTTAATTAATCGTTTTAAAAACTTCAACAAACTATTTAAAACATGAAATATAAATGGAAAATATTCCCACAAATTGGTACATTAAGAGTGCAAGAGAATTAACGGAATCCAACCCTATTCATTAACGCTAAATAATTGATAACGAGAAGACTAATGAAATTACATGTCACACTAATGCTAATACTTATCACAATCACAGGATGCTCCACTCAGCAAGAAACTAGATTGCAATCAGGCAGTTTTTCCAAGGCAACAGCGGCCTCTGCCTCGGAAATAAAGAATAATCGATTTCCAGCTTCTAGCGATGACGATAATGATAAGGCCCAAAAAGAAATTGAAACTAGCCTTAGAGAAACACTTTCATTTTGCCAGCCTCGTTTATCTGGTTTTGAGCAAAAATCGGCTGATCAAGCTAAAAAAGCCTATTGGTTATCTATGACAGGCTTAGTTGCTGGTTCTGTTTTTGCTCCAGCCTTGGCATCCGCAAATGCCGGAGCAAATGCGTCTTGGATATCAGCCTTAAGTGGCTGGTCCGGAGCCACTAACTTTGCTGGGCAGTCACTGAAAACATCTGGACTTAGTGGTGCTTCAATTGCGGAAACTAGAAATACGATAATCAAAAATATCAAGGAGCAGATGGTTATTGCAGCAGATGCATCAAAGACCAATGACGAAAGAAAATCTGCAATTATGAAAATTCATGCTGAGTGTATTGTGTATGAAGTTGCTGTTCCAAACATTCTCGAGCAATAAGCTCGACCTTGTGTTTTGAATAGCATTCAAAAGGGTCCGTCTCAATTGGAATGCCGTAAATTAAGCAACCAAAAGAGTCTTACTGGCTATCATTAAATCCATATAAATATATGGTAATAAATACAGAACAGTCCTACAATGATAATGTCTGAAATATATGGGAAGACCCAATTTGAATGGGATGTGGAGAAAAACGCACTTAATCAAGAAAAACATGGCGTATCTTTTGATATTGCACAATATGCTTTTGCAGACCCAAACCGCGTGATTGCTAAAGACATTACCCACAGCAAAACTGAAGAACGCTTTTATTGCTTCGGAGAAGTTGAAGGTGGAGTTTTGACGGTTCGATTCGCTTATCGCGACTCAGTGATTCGAATTATTGGTGCTGGTTATTGGCGCAAGGGAAAGGTAATTTATGAAAGAGAAAATAAAATACACGAATGAACCGCTTGGTGAGATAAAGGTAATTAAAGACTTTTTACCCTCACCTGCTGAGCTAGCATTCAACGAAGAAGCCGTAAAAGTGACTTTAGCATTAAGTAAAAAGAGTGTTGATTTTTTCAAGTCTGAAGCCATTAAAAACCATACCCAATATCAGCGCATGATTCGCAGATTAGTTGATGCATATGTTGAATCGCATACCTAGATTGCGCTAACACCCTCCCAACTCCCCCACTATCTCCGCAAAAACCCCATGAAACATCGCCTCAGTCAGCCGCTTGGTTTGCGTGTTGTAGCGGCTGCAATGGTAGCTATCAAACAGCACCAAACCATTAGGCAGCACATGCCGCGCGGCGTGACCAAATTTGTAATCCTTGAGTTTCAATCCGAATGCTTTTAGCACCGCTGTGTGTGCAACATTGCCAAGCGCCAAAACCACACTGCCCTTGGTCATCAAATTAAGCTCTGCGGCAATGAACTGGTTGCAGGTGGCAATTTCCGCAGGTAGCGGTTTGTTGTCCGGCGGCAGGCATTTCACGGCATTGCTGATGCGGCAGTTTATGAGTTTTAAATCGTCATCCGCCGACACGGAGATTGGCTTAGTGGCAAAGCCATATTTGTAGAGCGTTTCATACAGCAGCACACCGGCATAATCACCCGTGAACGGGCGTCCGGTCTGGTTGGCACCGTGCATGCCGGGCGCAAGGCCTACGATGACCAGCCGTGCATTGGCATCACCAAACGCCGGTACCGGCTTGCAGAAGTAGCTCGGGTGTTTGCTTTTGACTTCATCCAGAAAATTTGCCAGCCGCGGGCATTGGCGGCAATTGATATCAAACACCGGATCAGTGACCATGCGGGCAACCACTGCCTTGCGGCAACTTATTATCTGCGCGTAATGTTTTTACAATGTCGCGGATTAAATTCAGGGTAAACACCAGCAGCAGTATGGAAATCAGCAGCGATAAGATCGGGTCGATCAGCATCCAGCCGGTAAAATAAATAATCACTCCGGCTGCAACGGCGGCGATTGAACCGAGTAGGTCGCCGATCACATGCAGATATGCCGCACGGTTATTCAGGCTCTCCCCATGATGTTCAGCCTGATGGTGCAGCTGCTTGGCAACGATCAGATTGACGATCAGCCCCAGCGTCGCGATGATCGTGAGCCCCAGCCCCCGCACCTGATGCGGATTCTGAAAGCGATCTATCGCCTCTACCACCACATAAACAATCACCAGCAGCATGGTCACGGCGTTAAAGATAGAAACCGCCAGTTCTGCGTAGCTCACGCCGGACTGATGGCGTGCAACCTGCGGCTTTCTCGCCATCGTACTTGCCATCCACGCCAGCCCAAGCGCAGCTACATCCGAGAACATATGCCCGGCATCGCTCAGCAAAGCCAGCGAGCCGGTATACCAGCTACCCACCGCTTCAACAATTGCAAAAATAAAAATCAGGGCAAATGGAATAAAGTAATGATCGTGGTCATCGTGTGGAGGCGCATGGGTGTGATGGTCGTGACCGTGGCTGTGCTTTGACATATATCGAATATCTTAAATAGTAATTTACAGATGAAATGCTAACTGAAAATGCGGCGCTTTAGGGTGTTTAAGTTTGTTTTTAAGAACCATTTATTCAAGCCAATGGTGGATTAGTCAAAATTCAAAAACCATTAAAAGCTATAATACTGAAACTTTATTTCTAGCCTTATCCCATGTTAAGTTACCGACACGCCTTTCACGCAGGCAACCACGCCGACGTTCTTAAACACTACGTACTCGGGCTGGTACTTGCCTATACCGTACAGAAAGAAAAACCCTACTGGTATATCGATACACACGCCGGCGCCGGCATGTACAGCCTGCGCGAAGGCTATGCCACACATAACGCAGAGTTTGAAGATGGCATACTCAAACTGATTAACGCAAAAAACCTGCCCAAACCGCTTGCCGATTATGTAGCGCAGGTCCAGTCATTCAATACCGGCAATCTGGCGCTTTACCCCGGCTCGCCATCCATTGCGGAATTATATCTGCGTGCCGATGACAGAATGCGCCTGTTCGAGCTGCACCCTAATGATTACAAGATCCTTGACGAAAACTTCCGCAGTTTCGGCAAACAGGTAAAAATAGAAATGCAGAACGGCTTTGCCGGCATTAAATCCTGTTTACCGCCACCGCCGCGCCGCGCGGTCGTGCTGATTGACCCGCCGTACGAAGACAAGCAGGATTACACGCATGTCGTCGACATGATCAAAGACAGCCTGCGGCGCTTCCCTACCGGCACTTATATCATATGGTACCCGATATTGCAGCGCGGGGAACCTGAAGAGATGGTCGACAGTCTCAAAGCTCTGAATGTGCCTGACTGGCTGCATGTTTCCATGTCCATACACGCGCCTTCTGCCGAAGGCTTCGGCATGCATGGCAGCGGCCTGTTCATCATCAATCCGCCATGGACACTGCCCAGCACGCTCAATGAAACCATGGCGCCGCTGACCGAACTGCTGGCACTGGATGAAACTGCGCATTTCACACTGGAAAGCCATATCAGTTAAATAATAATTTAATGATGTGCTGATACAATAAATACCGATTTAAAAACAACCTTAAGGATTTTGATTAATATGCAAGACAAGAAAACCCCATCAGCAACTGCCTACAAACAAAGCAGCGTGATGACTAACATCCTGTTTGGCAGCCGCTGGCTGCAATTGCCGCTTTATTTAGGCCTGATCATTGCGCAGGCTGTTTATGTATTTTTCTTTGGGGTTGAGCTGGTTCACCTGGTTGCAAAAGCAAACCACCTGGTTGAAGCCGACATCATGCTGATCGTACTGGGCCTGATTGACGTGGTGATGATCTCGAACCTGCTGATCATGGTGATTGTGGGCGGTTATGAAACCTTTGTTTCGCGCCTCAATCTTGCAGGCCATCCGGATGAACCCGATTGGCTCTCACATGTAAACGCCAACCTGCTCAAGGTCAAACTGGCAACTGCAATTATCGGCATTTCATCCATCCACCTGCTGAAAACCTTTATCAACGCAGAAAACCTGACTGACAAAGTGCTGATCTGGCAGACAATCATCCACATGACTTTCGTATTTTCAGCCGTTGCAATTGCCTATATCGACAAGCTGATGTCGCACAACAACGAGCAGCACTAAACCTGCTTAATAAACCTGGGTCACCGAATCCGGTGCCACCTGTACATGCTCGACCGAGAACGAATACACCGCAATGGTTTTTTCGTTCTCGGTTTCAACACTCACCCGCCAGTCGCCTTCTGCAAGATTGCTCTTATAGGTATAACCGCGGAAGCCGCCATAACGGCCGCCAGCCAGGCTGAACCCGGCCTTGGATTGCGTTGTCCAGCCTGACTTTTTATCGTAATGCTGCCAGCGATGTATCAACCTGGTTTGCAAGCCTGGGGGAGCAAAAACAGATGAGAAACAGTACACGCGCTGACCTGGCACCAGCTCAAGATCATCACTGCTTTTACGCCAGAATACCCACCACGGCGATGCCTGCTGCCTGAGCAGGTAATTGCCATTCACTTTGTTCAACTCATAAGCCACAGCGATATCCCGTTTGACAAGCGGCACCGGGGGAATCATATCCACGGCATACGCAAACATCAGCAATGCGGCGATAATACCCACGGGCTTGATGCTGCCGTAGTGCTGCGGCGTTTTGCTGTACAGCCAGCAGGCCAGGCCTGCCCCCAATAAAGTGCTCAAATAAAACCAGATGGCATGGATACTGCCCAACATGAATGGCAGTACAAAATTAAACAGCAGCATGGCGCACAAGCCGAACATCGCCCAACTCAAGGTGAAGCGCTTGTACTCACTCTCAAGAAACTCGTTGGCTACAAGCAGAATCCCCAGCACGAACGACATCAGCCATGCCAGCCAATGGCTGGAGCTTTTGAAATACAGAATGAACAGCGCGCTGAATAGACTGCCGAACAGGAACTGCAGCAGGAAATAAGGCAGCCTGGGCGTATGCAGTTTATTTAACAGCAGCAGCACTTTGGCCTGCGGCTTGTCTTCAGCATCGGCCGCATCATCTACCGGCCTGCCGATGATATAGAGGATAGCCGCCGCAACGAACAGGTAGGCAGTAAAAATCGCCAGGTCTGAAGCCATCACATTGCGGCCGATAGTCAGTGCATCCCATATAAAACCGGCAAAAAAGAAAATAACAGGAAAGTAATCGGCAAGCCTGCGTGCATGATGCGTGATGGTCTGCAGCCAGGGTTGTTGCGGCAACTGAAAAATCATTGGATAAAATTACCCGAAAAATTTATAGATTAAAATCTTTACATGAAACAGACAATTCATTGAACGCGTCATTCCGGCGTAGGCCGGAATCCAGGCGGAAATAAACATCAAAGCATTCAGCTTCAATCACTTACATTCAAACCTGACTGGATTCCCGCCTGCGCGGGAATGACGAAATCAAGAACAATTTATAAAAATTTCACTACTGAATAAATTGATAGAAGCGAATCAATTTATAGAAGTGCCCTATATAAAATGGCCGGCTACATAACCGATCACAATACCGGTGATTAGTGCCACCGTCAGCCCGCGATAGGTCAGCACATCCTTGGAATAACCACGCTTGATAGCCACATAAGAAACCAGATAACCAATTGCGTTCAGCAACCAGATAAAGGACAGGCTCAGCACTTTCACGATCAGCGGGCCAATGAACGGCACCAGGCCGATCACGCCGATAATCCACACCAGCACGTGGGAAGCCACGCCCACCAGCAAAACACCGGCTGTAACCGCCTTGGCATGCCAGTTAAAGTGCCAGGCCAGAAAAACAAACACCAGCAACAGAATGCTTAACGGCAGCATCACCTTCCACGCGCCGTGCCTGGGCGGCTTGGTCATCTCTTTGGGGTCGAAAATCTCGGGGACTTCAGGCAGGTGCAGGGTCATATAGCTGAATTCCAAATTAACGTCATACCAGCGTAGGCTGATATCCAGTCAAAGCGGCGTTCATGAATCATTGACAATTTCCACACAGCTTGGCATTTACCTAATCTGGATTCCCGCCTGCGCGGGAATGACGACAGTTGTTATTGCAATTTTCACTGATAAAAGTACTGTCATTATTACTATATCAGCTATCAATTCAGCCTGAACTTCAAATCAGGCTGAATTGATAAATCATTAATTAACCTAACTCTGCAATAGGAATTACCTTCTTACCATTACTCAAAGTTTCCAGCGCGGATCTGTACTCCGTCATCTGGTTAAAGTTCAGGTATTTGTAGATCTCGGCAGTGTTGGCAAGCTTGTTACCCACGGTTTCCATGTACTCGGCATGTGTAGGCATGCGGCCTAATTTGGCGCACACCGCCGCCAGCTCGGCAGAACCCAGGTAAACACGCGCATCCTTACCCATGCGGTTATCAAAGTTACGGGTGCTGGTCGAGAACACGGTCGCTTTGTCTGCCACGCGTGCCTGGTTGCCCATGCACAATGAGCAGCCCGGCACTTCGGTACGCGCACCGGCAACGCCGAATACGGAATACACGCCTTCGTCGCGCAGCTGCGCTTCATCCATGCGGGTTGGCGGCGCAATCCACAAACGGGTCGGGATACCTCCTGCACCTTCCAGCACTTTGGCTGCCGCACGGTAATGGCCGATATTGGTCATGCAACTGCCGATAAACACCTCATCGACTTTATCCCCCACTACAGCCGATAATGGCTTGATGTCGTCCGGGTCATTCGGGCAGGCAACCAGCGGCTCTTTGATTGTATTGAGGTCGATCTCGATCACATGCGCATATTCGGCATCGGCATCCGCTTCCAGCAGTTCCGGTTTAGCCAGCCACGCCTGCATGCTTTCAATACGGCGCTGCAAGGTACGCGCATCCTGATAACCGCTGTCTATCATGTTCTGCAGCAATACGATATTGGAATTGAGGAACTCGATGACCGGCTCCTTATTCAGTTTCACGGTACAGCCGTTGGCTGAGCGCTCGGCAGAAGCATCGGCAAACTCGAACGCCTGCTCCACTTTCAGATCCGGCAGGCCTTCAATCTCAAGAATGCGGCCATTGAATACGTTCTTTTTACCCTGTTTGCCTACGGTCAGCGTACCTTCCTGAATCGCCGCATACGGGATCGCATTCACCAGGTCGCGCAGCGTGATACCTGGCTGCATTTCGCCTTTAAAACGCACCAGCACAGATTCCGGCATATCGAGCGGCATCACGCCCATCGCGGCTGCAAACGCCACCAGGCCGGAGCCCGCCGGGAATGAAATGCCAATCGGGAAACGGGTATGCGAGTCACCGCCGGTGCCGACCGTATCAGGCAATACCATGCGGTTGAGCCATGAGTGGATCACGCCATCGCCGGGTTTCAGGCTCACGCCGCCGCGGCTGCTCATGAACTCTGGCAGGCTGTGCTGCAATTTAATATCCACCGGTTTCGGGTAGGCCGCCGTGTGGCAGAAGCTCTGCATCACCAGATCGGCACTGAAGCCTAAACAGGCCAGCTCTTTCAGTTCATCACGCGTCATGCCGCCGGTCGTATCCTGCGAACCTACCGTTGTTGCCTTGGGCTCACAATAGCTGCCCGGACGTACGCCGGCAACACCGCAAGCCTTGCCCACCATTTTCTGTGCCAGCGTGTAACCCTTGCCGGTATCTTTTGGCGCAACGGCCTGAATGAACAAATCAGAAGCCGGCAGCCCCAGCGCCTTACGGGCATTGCTGGTCAGGCCACGGCCGATGATCAATGGGATACGGCCGCCAGCACGCACTTCATCCGGCATGGTGGTAGGCGCCAGCTCGAAAGTGGAGATGAGCTCGCCTTTTTCATTCAGCACCTGGCCGGCATAAGGCTTGATGGTGATGACGTCGCCGGTCTGCATTTTTGAGACATCGCATTGAATCGGCAATGCGCCTGAGTCTTCTGCAGTGTTGAAGAAAATCGGGGCGATTTTAGAGCCTAAAATCACACCGCCTGTACGTTTGTTGGGGATATTGGGAATGTCATTCCCCATGAACCACTGCACGGAGTTGATGGCAGATTTACGTGACGAGCCGGTACCGACCACATCGCCTACATAGGCCAGCGGCAGGCCTTTCTGTTTCAGGTTTTCAATGGTTTGCAGGCCTTCAGGCATTTTGTTCACCAGCATCGCCTTGGCATGCAGCGGAATATCCGGGCGGCTCCAGGCTTCCTGCGCCGGGCTCAGGTCATCGGTGTTGGTTTCGCCATCCACCTTGAACACCACGACCTTGATCTCATCTGCCAGCACCGGCGCATTGGTGAACCATTCGGCGTTTGCCCATGACTCGATCAGTTTTCTGGCATGCGCATTGCCAGCTTTCATTTTTTCATCAACATCATGGAATGCATCGAACATCAAGGTAGTGTGCGACAGCGCCTTGACCGCGTGTTCGGCCATAGGCGTGTCTAGCAGCGCAACCAGCGCCTGCACGTTGTAACCGCCGAGCATGGTGCCCAGCAGCTGCACCGCTTTTTCTGCACTGACCAAAGGTGAAACCGCCTTGCCGTTTGCAATATCTGACAGAAACGCGGCTTTCACATAGGCAGCCTGGTCTACACCCGCTGGAATGCGGTTCTCAAGCAGGTTTAATAACGTTGCTTCCTCGCCAGCCGGCGGAGTCTTGACCAGCTCCACAAGCTGAGCGACCTGCTCGGCAGAAAGCGGCAATGGCGGGAGGTTCTGGGCTGCACGTTCGGCAACGTGGGAGGCGTAAGCTTTTAACATGGTGACGTGTATCTCTGAGATTAAAAATAATTAAAAAGTATTATACCAAGCCAAGCCAGTAAGTCTGACCATAACCCGGTAAATTGAATGTATGCCCTAATCGGTGCGTATTCTAATTAGTGCGCACTGGAGCTGGCTGGTCGCTATACAGCTCCTTGGCAAACGGCGTGCTGCAGCTTTTGCCGCTGGCGGATGCTTCCAGTTTATCCAGCAGTTCTTTTTCGTAGCCTTTGCCATGCTTTAACTCTAAAAAAGCGCGCACTTCAAACACATCGGCAAAACCATTTTTGTCGGTATCCATCAGCCTGATGTTATCTTCTACCGTTGGCCCGGTATATTTAGCTTCACTATCGGTCAGGTAGCCAAGCAAGTCCTCTGCCAGCGCCGCACCGGACATCAACAGAAAGGCTGATAATAAAACCCATTGATACAAACGCTTCATAGCTGACAATCCAAATATACTCATTAAGTTACACACTCAAGAAAGTGTGACTTAATCTTATATCAAAAGGTGCAATCATGCTGCCTAAATTCGCGTGTTAGTTTGCAGCATGGATCTCTATAGTTTTACCCTCGGCAATCCTGCGCTTCCATTCCTCAGGCCCGGTCGTATGTATCGATTTACCGTGACGATCCACGGCCACCGTCACCGGCATATCCTGCACCGTGAATTCATAGATCGCCTCCATCCCCAGGTCTGCGAATGCAATGACTTCCGCCTTTTTAATGGCTTTGCTCACCAGGTAAGCCGCACCGCCCACCGCGGTCAGATACACGGACTGGTGCCTGGCAATGCCGGCGATGGTTTCTTCACCGCGTTCGGCTTTGCCTACCATGCCCAGCAGGCCTAACTCGCCCAGCATCATTTCGGTGTAATCATCCATGCGTGTTGCCGTGGTCGGACCCGCGGGGCCTACCGCCTCGTCGCGCACAGCATCCACCGGCCCTACGTAGTAAATGAAGCGGTTGCTGAAATCAATCGGCAGTTTCTCGCCTTTTTGCAGCATGGTCGCCAAGCGTTTGTGCGCGGCATCGCGGCCGGTGAGCAGCTTGCCGCTCAGCAGCAGGGTTTGTCCTGGTTGCCAGCTTTGGATGTCCGCTTTGGTCAAAGTATCCAGATTCACGCGCAGGGATTCTGCGCTAGGCGACCAGCTGATATCCGGCCAATCGCTCAAACTCGGTGCTTCAAGCACCGCTGCGCCGCTGCCATCCAGCTCGAAATGCACATGGCGGGTAGCCGCGCAGTTAGGGATGACCGCCACCGGCAGGCTTGCGGCATGCGTCGGGTAATCCAGGATTTTTACGTCAAGCACGGTCGCCAGGCCACCCAGTCCTTGTGCACCTATGCCAAGCTTATTCACTTTTTCAAATATCTCAAGACGCAGTTCTTCCAATCTGTTCTGCGCGCCACGGGCTTTTAGCTCGTGCATATCGATCGGCGCCATCAACGACTCTTTCGCCAGCAGCATGGCTTTTTCAGCGGTGCCGCCGATACCGATACCCAGCATGCCGGGCGGGCACCAGCCTGCGCCCATGGTCGGCACCACTTCCAGTATCCAGTCCACGATGCTGTCATTCGGATTGAGCATGGCGAGTTTGGCTTTATTCTCACTGCCGCCGCCTTTGGCGCCTATACTGACTTCGACCTTGTCACCCGGTACCAGCGAAACATGCACCACAGCCGGGGTGTTGTCTTTGGTGTTGGGGCGTTTGCCTGCCGGGTCGTTCACGATAGAGGCGCGCAGCTTGTTATCCGGCAGCAGGTAAGCGCGGCGCACGCCTTCGTTCACCATCTGCTCAAGCGTCAGGTTGGCTTCAAAGCGTACATCCATACCCACCTTTACAAACGCCACCACAATACCGGTATCCTGGCACAGCGGTCGCTTGCCTTCTGCACACATGCGCGAGTTGGTCAGTATCTGTGCAATGGCATCTTTGGCCGCAGGCGACTGCTCCTGCCGGTGGGCTTCGGCCAGCGCATGGATAAAGTCTGCCGGGTGGTAGTACGAGATGTATTGCAGGGCATCTGCCACGCTCGCAATAAAATCTTCCTGTTTAATGGTGGTCATCGTGATGATTTTGCTGTCGCAATACTCGGGTTAATATCTTTACGCAGTATTTTACCATTCTTGGTACGTGGAAAATCATGTGCGAGATAGACAGTTTTAGGGGCTTTGTAAGCAGCCAGGTGCTGCTTGCCAAACTGCACCAATTCATCCGCCGTCACTTTGGCATCCGGTTTCAGGATCACATAGGCGACGACCAGCAGCTTGTCCTTTTCAACCTCCTCACCCACGGATGCACAATCCGCCACATCGGGGTGGCCTTTGTACACACGCTCGATTTCATAGGGGGAAACCCGGTAGCCAAAGCTCTTGATGATGTCATCCTTGCGCCCCAGGAACCAGATATAACCATCGGCATCATATTTTGCATAGTCACCGGTGAAAAAATACCCGTCATGCTTGTATTTCCTGGTTTCTTCATCCAGGTTCCAGTAACGCAGGAATAAGCCCGGGTCACTGTCCGGCACGCAGATCATGCCCTCCTCGCCCGCCGCTACCGGCTCCATGGTTTCAGGGTTGAGCAGGCGGATGCTGTGCCCAGGCTGCGGAAACCCGGCAGAACCCGGGCGTATCGGCCGGTAAACGCTTTGCGACAGGTAATAGGAAAACTCGCTCATGCCCACGGCCTCGTAGATGTTGAGGCCAAAACGCGCATGCCATTGCGTGAGCACTTCGTCGGACAAGTGTTCGCCGGCACTCATGAAATGGCGCATGCTCGGCAGCTCGGCCCCGGCAGTCGTGGTTTTTTGCAGAATCTGCCGGTAGATGGTAGGCACGCCGATGAAGATAGTCGCGGCATGTTTTTGAATCAAATCCAGCCATTTTTGCGCGTCGTTCTTGCCTTCATGCACGATCACGGTCTTGCCCAGGTACAGCGGATCCATGAGGCCGGTACCCAGCACATAGGTCCAGTTGAACTTGCCGGAATGCATGATGCGGTCATGCACCGCATCGCTGTAATTAAACCAGTAACTGGCGGCAGGCTGGCGCCCGATCAGCGCACGGTGCGCATGCAGCACGCCTTTCGGGTAGCCTGTGGTGCCTGAGGTATAGACCAGGTAGGCCGGGTCCTCGGCCCTGGTTGGATATGGCGCATCAAACTGCGCGGTCGTATCCAGGCTGGACTGCAAACTCAGCACATTGAATCTGGGGTGCGCCTCAACCTGTTTTGCCTGTGATAACAGGATATGTTTCAGGTCAGGGGCTTCGGCGATGGTATCTGCCATGCCATACCACGCAGTGGCATCGGTCACCAGCACCACCGCGCCTGAATCCTTAGCCAGGTAAGCCACTTCTTCAGCCGTCAGCAGGGTTGACGTCGGCACAGAAATCGCGCCTATTTTCATCGCCCCCAGGAATGCGATCGGGTAATCCAGGCTATTCGGCAGGCGAATCAGCACGCGGTCACCGGGCTTGACCCCCAAACCGCGCAGCACCTGCGCAAACTGGCTGGTTTTGCGTGCCAGCTCGCCAAACGTGATAGTCGCTGTTCCCAGCGCATCGTCTTCAACGATCATGGCGACATGATCCTGCTGTGCAGTGCCAAGGTGCTTATCGGTACATGCCACGCCGATGTTGAAGTGTTCGGGAACGTCCCAAACCCACTCAGGAAATTGTTCAAACGTTTGCATTATTCAATCCTTCTATAAATTCAGATTTTCGGGATGAAGCACAAGGCGTGCAGCGCGCAGACCCCGAGATAGTACGCTAGTACAGCGAGGGGTTGAGCACTGCACAACACAGTGATTCGCCCGAAAAATGAATTTTCATAACAGCACGCCATAAGGCCAGTTTTGACGGACAACCTGTGCCGGCAGCAGTTGCAGCACATGCAGGGCAAATTCCATATCGCTCGGCTTGAGGGCACGCAGCGCATGCGCACGCAGCAGGGTTTGCAGCGCCTTGCCGAACATGGGCGGGTCGAGCATCTCGCCCTCGAACTTGATCGCGCCGCCCAGCAAGGCATCGGCCTCAATCGCGGCTTTCAGGATGCTGACTTTCTGCGTCACTTCAGTCGGCGACGGTGTGTAAGCGGTTTTACACAGATGAATATGGCCGGGGTGGATCACCTGCTTGCCGGTAAGCCCCATGGCCGCTTCCTTGCAGGCATGTTTGTACACCACGCGCGATTCGTTGTCGCCGTGCAGGTCCAGCCAGCGGCGCACATCATGCGGTTCGAGGAACTTTTCCGGCATGGCAATCGCGCCAATCAGCGTTTCAACGCCGCCGATCACGCCTTTACCGGCGATACGTGCCTCGAACATGAGCTGGTTCATGTAGAACTGCAGCTCGTCGATCCAGTTTTCCGGCGTAATGTGTATGCCCATCGCTTTTGAAAAGTCATGGATACCGAATACCACATGCTTCACCGTGTTGTACTGCATCAGATCCGGCGCGATCTTGAGCGATTTCGGGTGCTCGATGATCGGCTGTATGGTGATATTGGGATTCACGCTCAACAGGAAACTGGAAAGATCGCGCACTTCCGCCGCGCCGTAAGCCTCGCCTGCCTTGGCCAGCATCACCACATCGATGTACTCGCCCATGTCGCGCACCAGCTCCATATCAAGCTCGTATTCATCGGTGCGGAATGAGTTGGCACGAATCGCTACCGTCACGCGTTGATTCACCTTGCGCAGTACCGGCAGCTCCTGCCGCAGCAGGTCGCGGCTCATTTCCTTCTGCCGGCAGCCATCTTCAAGGTCGAAGATCAGTGTATGGGCATGGGTATAATGCGCATGTTTCTGCATGCGCGCCGAAGCCTGTTGCATATCCTCATAAATCCCCAGGCTGGGCGCGTATTTCACCGGCGGATAATACAGCTGGATACCGGGCCAGTAGTCGCCCAGCGCGCTTGCGTCCAGAGAGAGCGGTTCTTCGCCTATATGCATCATCATATTATTTAGTCCCCCAATCCGGGTTGAGTCTTACCAACCTTAATTTTTCCAGCATGGCATTGGCTGCTTCTGTCGCCGCTGCCGACCCTTTTTTCATCTTTTCTGACGAGTTGATCAAATCCCAGAACTCGTTATCCGGCAGTTCCAGCATGTCGTCAAACGCTTGCAGCTCACCCATGTTAAGCGAACCGAACTGCTCGTTCACAAAGTTCTGCAGCACGATATCCAGCTCCAGCATGCCGCGCCGGCAGCGCCAGGCAAAACGCCTTTGCTCTGCATCCCGTAAATTTTCAGCATTCAGCATAGCTCACTCCTATACAGCGGTAATCGAAATGGTTTTTTTGGCTTTCTTTTCTTTTGCCCGCTCGATTTTCAAATCCTTGATCTTGGCAATCGCCGCATTCGGGTTCAATTTTTTCGGGCACACATCCACACAATTCATGATGTTGTGACAGCGGTATAAACGATACGGGTCTTCCAGGTTCTCCAGGCGCTCAGCCTCAGCCTGGTCACGTGAATCCACAATGAAGCGGTAGGCCGCCATCAGGCCGGATGGTCCCACGAACTTATCCGGATTCCACCAGAAGCTGGGACAGGCCGTGGTACAGGCACCGCACATGATGCATTCATAAAGGCCATCGAGCTTGGCACGGTCTTCCGGGCTTTGCAGGCGTTCGGTTTCCGGCGGCGGATCGTTATTGATCAGGTACGGCTTGACCGAGTTATAGTGCTCGAAGAACTGCGTCATATCCACAACCAGGTCACGGATCACCGGCAAACCCGGCATCGGGCGCAGTACGACCGGCTGTTCCAGGTCCTGCAATTTGGTAGTGCAGGCCAGGCCATTCTTGCCGTTGATGTTCATGGCATCACTGCCGCACACACCCTCACGGCATGACTTACGCAATGACAGCGTATCATCCTGCTGCTTGATGCGGATCAGCGCGTCCAGCAGCATCTGGTCGCCTTCCTGCAGCTCTATGTCGTAGTCCTGCATGTAAGGCTTTTTGTCTTCATCTGGATTAAAGCGATATATAGAAAATTTCATGATCAATATGTCCTGGCTTTTGGCACAAATGGTTCTACAGTTAATGGTTGGAGGCGCACCGGTTTGTAAACCAGCTTGTGGCCATTTTTGTAATACAGCGAGTGTGCCAGCCAGTTTTCATCATCACGCCCGGAGAAATCCTCCCGCGCATGCGCGCCACGGCTCTCTTTGCGGTTATTGGCGGCATGCATGGTCGCTGCCGCGACATCGATCAGGTTATCCAACTCCAGCGCTTCCACCCGTGCCGTGTTGAACACTTTGCTCCTGTCGCTGATTTCAATGTGTTGCGCACGCTCCGCCACTTCATTAATCGCAGTGACGCCCTGCGCCAGCAGGTCAGGAAACCTGAACACGCCGCAGTGCGTCTGCATGGTTTTACGCATGGCGGCGCCAACATCCGCCACGCGCTCGCCGCCCTGCCGGCCTTCCAGCCGTGCCATACGTGCCAGCGTTTTGTCTGCCGCATCGGCAGGCAATGGCTTGTGTGCAGCGCTTGCGTTGATTTCGCTTACCATGCTGTCGCCCGCCGCTTTGCCGAACACCACCAGGTCAAGCAGCGAATTTGATCCCAGGCGATTGGCACCATGTACCGAAACACAGGCACATTCACCCACGGCATACAAACCTTTCACTTTTATCTCGACGCCATCGCTGTATTCCACGACCTGTCCATCCAGATTGGTAGGCACGCCGCCCATCATGTAGTGTGCAGTCGGAACGACCGGAATCGGTTTTTCCACCGGGTCAACGTTGGCAAAGGTTTTTGCGATCTCGCGGATGCCGGGCAGCCGCTTGCTGATCAAATCTTCACCCAGGTGATCCAGTTTTAGATAAACCGCATCCTTGTTTTTACCGATACCGCGTCCGGCCTTGATTTCAGTCGCGATTGCCCGCGAAACCACATCACGGCTCGCCAGGTCTTTGGCATTCGGCGCATAGCGCTCCATAAACCGTTCACCATTCGAGTTCACCAGGTAGCCGCCTTCGCCGCGTACACCTTCGGTAATCAACACCCCGGCATGCAGCACGCCGGTCGGGTGGAACTGCCAGAACTCCATATCCTGCAACGGCAGGCCGGCGCGGGTCACCATGCCCAGGCCGTCACCGGTATTGATAAAGGCATTGGTGCTGGCCTGGAAGATGCGTCCGGCACCGCCGGTAGCGAGCAAGGTGGTTTTAGCCTGTAGAATATGAATGTCGCCGGTTTCGATTTCCAGCGCGATCACGCCCAGCACATCGCCTTCCGCATCACGGATCAGGTCCAGCGCGAACCACTCCACAAAAAACTGCGTATTGGCGCGTATATTGCGCTGGTACAAAGTGTGCAGCATGGCGTGGCCGGTTCTGTCTGCCACCGCACAAGTACGCGAGATCGGTTTTTCGCCATAGTTCTGGGTCATGCCGCCGAATGGGCGCTGGAAAATCTTGCCGTTTTCCAGGCGGTCAAACGGCATGCCGAAATGCTCCAGTTCGATAATGGCTTTGGCAGCATTTTTGCACATGAATTCAATGGCATCCTGGTCGCCCAGGTAATCCGAGCCTTTGATGGTGTCATACATATGCCACAGCCAGTTATCGCCGGACACATTACCCAAAGCAGCGGCAATGCCGCCTTGCGCCGCTACGGTGTGTGAGCGGGTAGGAAATACTTTTGACAGTACCGCGACTTTAACGCCTGCCTCCGCCAGTTGCAGCGAGGCGCGCAGACCTGCGCCGCCGCCGCCTATGATTACCGCATCAAATTGGTGTTTTTGTATCGTCACAGTACTATATGCTCCATAAAATAACGCCGGCCCAGACCAGGTAAACGATCAGCAGCACATCTACCAGCACCTGCAAAACAGCGCGCAATCCAAGGTTGAATATGTAATCCTTGAAAACATCCCTGACCCCTAGCCACGCATGCATGACCAGGCTGATAAAAAACAGCAGCGTGAACACACGCCACCACCAGGGCGACATCAGTTCCAGCCAGTCCTGATAACCGGCAGGCTGGTTTAGCGCCACAAGCAGTGCAAAAACGGTCAGGTAAACCGCCATTGCCACTGCGGATAAGCGCTGCGCCAGCCACAGGCGCATTCCCGGGTATTTTTTCGTAAGCAGTTCTATCAACATGGTTTATCCGATACCCTTACCAGATCGCATAGGAAAATGCCACGACGGAAAGCACATCCAGGCACAGCACCAGCCGGCTGGACAGGCGCGCTTTCTGCAGGCTGGTCATCCAGTGGATATCCATCGCCAGATGCCTGAGCCCTGCGTAGAAATGATGGAAAAATGCACCGGACAATGCGATTAGCAACAGTTTTGCCAGCCAGTGCCGCAGCATTGCAGCCAACTCAAGGTAACTGGATTCACTCTGCACCGACATACCTAACGCCAGAATCAGCAGTGGCAGCACCAGGAACAGCACCATGCCGCTCATGCGATGCATGATGGAGATAATCGCGTTAACCGGCAGCCGGATCGTGAACAGATTCAGGTTCTTAGGCCGCTTGCGTGGTGACTGGGTCTGCATGGTCAGGCTGCCTCGGCCACAGCTTTTGAAACCCGCGCCAGCAGGCGCGGATCAAACGGCTTCGGGATAATGTACTCTCTGCCGAACTTGAGCGCTTTCAGATTGTAGGCGTCAAGCACCTCCTGCGGCACTGGCTCGCGTGCCAGGGCACTCAGTGCATGTGCAGCGGCGATTTTCATTTTGTCGGTAATCTGTTTTGCTTTGGCATCCAGCGCGCCGCGGAATAAATATGGAAAACACAGCGCGTTATTGACCTGGTTCGGAAAATCGCTGCGGCCGGTTGCCATCAGGATGTCATCACGAATCGCATGCGCCACGCTAGGCAGCACTTCCGGATCCGGGTTGGCCAGTGCAAAGATAATCGGGTTTTTCGCCATGCCTTTAATCAGGCTGGTATCTAGCGCATTCTTGGCTGAAACTCCGATAAACACATCCGCATTCTGCATGGCGGCCTCCAGCGTTGCTACGCCGCCCGGCGCAATGGCAAGTTCACGGTTGTTGTCGTGCAGGTCGGCACGGTCGGTATCCAGCACGCCGCTTCTATCTACCATGGTGATATCTGCTGCGCCCATCAGCTTAAGCAGCTTGGCACATGAACAGCCGGCGGCACCTGCGCCTAAAAATACAATCTTCGCGGTCGGCAGGTGTTTGCCCTGCAACTCCAGCGCATTGAGCAAAGCCGCTGCCACAATGACTGCCGTGCCATGCTGGTCGTCATGAAACACCGGGATGTCCAGGCGTTTTTTCAATTCGTTTTCAATATAAAAACAGTGCGGCGCGGCGATGTCTTCCAGGTTAATGCCGCCAAAAGTCGGCGCGATATTCACCACAGTCTCGATAAATTCGTCCGGGGTTCCGGCATTGATTTCAATATCAAACACATCAATACCGGCAAAACGTTTGAACAATACAGCCTTGCCTTCCATCACCGGCTTGCTGGCCAGTGCGCCCATATTGCCCAGACCCAGCACGGCGGTACCATCGGTAATCACCGCCACCAGGTTCCCTTTATTGGTATATTTATAAGCATTGGCCGGTTCGGCATGAATCTCGCGCACCGGCTCTGCAACACCCGGCGTATAAGCCAATGAAAGATCGTCCTGTGTGGCACAGGGCTTGGAAGACTCCACACTCAGCTTGCCGGGAATCGGATACTGGTGATAGTCAAGCGCACGTTTTTTCAGATCATCCATTTATCATCTTTCAATATCAGTCGTCACGATTCATTCGGGTCACTAACCGGGGCCTACTCAAGCTCGCTCAGGTAGTGATGGTCATCCGTCAGGCACAAACCCAGGCGCCACTCCATCGGTTTATCCCCATACGTATAAGAAACGCGTTCCACGCTTAACAATGGATAACCTTGCTTCAAGCCCAGCGCAACTGCGGCTTCCGCATTTGCGCCTATGGCTTTCAGCCGTTCTTCGGCGCGTATCATGCGAATACCGAACTGCGCTTCATACATGCTGTACATGGAACCGTTGCATTCTTCTACCTTTGCGCCATTCAGCCCTTTAAATGGCGCAGCAGGCACAATAATGTGGTCATAGATCAGCGGCCTGCCTGAAAATGTCAGCAGACGCTTCACCTCTATGGTCGCCGCCCCGGCCTTGATCTGCAGGGTTTTGGCGATATAGGCATCCGCTTTGGTTTTAACGCACGAAATGAATTCGTTCTGCAGCAGCTCCTTCTGGCCATTGACTGAAGTCAGGCGCAGGAACCTGAGCTTGATCACATCCGCACTATGGGTAGCTACAAAAGTACCCTTGCCCTGGCGGCGGATCAGGATATTCTCAGCGGCGAGGCTATCTATCGCCTTGCGCACCGTCCCCTGGCTAACCTTATAACGCGAGGCCAATTCAATTTCGCTTGGAATCACCTCACCCGGGCGCCACTCACCCGCAATCAGGCTTTGCGTAATCAGCACTTTGATCTGCTCATACAGCGGACGGTAACTCGGTGAAATCATCTGCTTATTCATTTTGATCTCTAATCCATTTAATTGAATCCGGCCAGAACACTCAAAAT
>Ga0123389_127320_pt1 | contig 22737 bp, 22 predicted proteins | sample T0HHNH4metaT_FD_89917 | JGI IMG/M metagenome (GOLD analysis project Ga0123389, IMG submission 89917) | Methane-oxidizing artificial microbial communities from Washington, USA to study methane cycling - T0-HHNH4 metaT (Metagenome... | ecosystem: Engineered > Modeled > Simulated communities...
AAGGTTTTTTACGTTACCTTTGTTGATTTGTGAAAGTGTGCTGTAGCCTTGGTTATTGTGTTGGCCACGTGGATGTGCCCAGTTATTTGCATCTTTCATTGCCGCTTCTTGATCTGCTGCTGCAAATGCTACCATTGGCAATGCCAATGCTACGCTTGCTGCAACACCCATTACACGTTTTTTATTAAACATCGTAATATCTCCAAAGATTAAATTAAATTGAGTTACTCATCGCTTTTAAACTGCGAAGATCAACTGCATTTTAGCTTATATAAAACTGGTACTAGGATAACCAGATTCTTAAAACTCTCATTTAAACTACTCGATCTTCCTTAAAACATGAGTTTTTAAATACAATTGTTTCAATTTGTTAAGCGAATGTTACTGTAACCAAAAAAAGACTAGTTTTAGCCCGCCTGATTGCTTATTTTTAAGTGGTCCAGTAGAAATTTATTACCGTTAAAAATCATTTGTTGCTACCATTCATTTAGTGGACTTAGCCTAGATTTCCATTTAGACAAAAAATTTAACTAATTTTTTTACTTAAGTTATTGATTCTACTTAAGTTAACTAAATGCTAAGGAATGTAATGTTAAGACCATGGGATTTCAGTATGGAAGTTGAGCGTGATTCGCACACGCCTATTCACGTTCAAATTGCTGAAAAAATAATGGATGAAATCCAGCGCGGACGTTTTTTACCAGGCAGCGCATTACCTGGCACACGCGAGTTATCCAACAAGCTTAATATTAATCGTAAAACTGCGGTACAAGCCTATGATGAGCTAATCTCTAAAGGCTGGTTAACTACAGAGAGCAAACGCGGTACATTTGTCTCTTCCCAAGTATTAACTGTCAATCAAAGCATCAAAGCGACAAAAGCTTCATCCATTCAAATATCAGCTAAAAAACATCGTGTACCCAATACATTGATGGCGGCAACCAATGCCGCAGACCAAGCACAAAAAAAACAAGCCTTAGATATTATTCACTTTAGCGATGATTTGCCCGATGCGCGCTTGATTCCTTATCAGCCATTTGCGCGTGCAATGCGACACGCACTTACTTCGTTAACGCGTAATAATAAGCTCAATTATGCCGATGCAAGAGGTAGCACAATCTTGCGCGAAGCAATCCATCACATGCTGAATATGGAAAGAGAGTTGACTGCAGATATCGATAATATTTGCATTGTGCGTGGCGGCCAAATGGGCTTGTTTTTAGCCGCCAGATTACTCATAGAAGCCAACGACTGCATTGTGGTAGAGCAATTGAGTGATCCGATTGCGCGTGAAACTTTTAAAAATTGTGGGGCAACATTATTAGCCGTGAACCACAATAAAAATGGGATTGATTTGGGTGCGTTAGAAAAACTCTGCATTAACCACCCTGTACGCGCTATTTACATTACGCCGCACCATCAAATGCCAACAGGCTTGGTGATGCCAATGGAAAATAGAAAAGCGCTGCTGATGCTTGCAGAACGCTATAACTTTGTGATTATTGAAGATGATAGCGGCCATGAATTTAATTATGACGAAAAACCATTATTGCCACTTGCTAGCTTAGATAGAAATGGCCGCGTGATTTATATCGGATCGCTTTCAAAAGTATTAGCACCTGGTTTTAGAGTCGGCTATTTGGTTGCATCAGAAGCGGTTATTCAATATTGTGCCAGCGACATCACGATGATTGATCGGCAAGGAAATGCTCCCATAGAAATTGCGGTGGCAGAGCTTTTACATACGGGAGAAATCAAGAGACACGTGACTAAATCCTTAAAAACGTATCAAGAACGCAAAATTCATATCTGCAATTTGATTAACCTTGAATTAGCCGAATTCTGCACGATTGCGCCGACGAATTCTGGCCTCGGATTATGGTTAGATTTAGCTAGTTATATTGATACTAATGTACTACTTGAAGATGCAAAGAAGCAAAAATTGAAACTGCAAGACCCTAATAGCTATTCAGAATTTCATCAAGTGTCGGGTTTAAGACTGGGTTTTGCTCATTTAAATTGTGAGGAAATTACTATTGGCATTACACGTTTAAAAAATGCACTTTCCTATCAATCGCGCGTTGCATTAAGAGCTTAAAGTAATAAAAGTCGGCGCGCAGCTGGTGGTTGTATTCAACCGACATTGGTTGTTATGGTGCTAAATATGAACCAACTTACAATTCTGAAAATAAATACAATCGTTTAATCAATGAGTTGCGATTAATTTTATATTGGTACGATACTTGCGGCTATTAACACATGGGAGAGCTATCACTAGGACCTTTGTTGTTACATGATTTTAAGGGTTATGTGTACAGTAAAGGGGTAGACTCCCTACAAATTTTTGGTTTGATTTATTACAGTTAGCTATTCCGCGACATATAGAAAAAGGCGCAATTGCGCCTTTTTCTATTAAACAGCTGTAATCAAATTGTTAAATAACTAGCAAACCAAGCTACTTAACAACAAATTATGCCAAAGAATTAATCTTCTTGACCAATTTGATACACTTCATAGCTATGCTCAACGATTTTGCCTGTTGTTGCATCGACTTCAACTTTAATCTCTTCGCCGTCTGCTTCTAAAATATCAAATTCGTAAGAAGCTTTTCCGTCTGGCTCAAGCTCGTATTCTGTTTCTACAATTTTACCTGGGTAAGCTTTAAGCGCTGTTGCTTGTGCATCTGCTTCAGTTACTTTAGCTAATGCTTTAAATCTTGCATCATCGGCTTTTACTTCTTCCTCAACTTCAATAATTTTGCCTGTTTGAGCATTACACTCAATATCCCATGCTGTACCATCGGCAGATTCAATATCGAACTCATAAACTGGAGATTTATTCTCTGATTTAAATTCCAATTTAACGATTTTACCTTCGTGTACAGATAATGCTGCTTTAACGCACTTACCTAAACTATCCGCTTTATGAGGCTTAATTGTTTCATGATCAGCTGATGCTGTATTTGAAAAAATTGCGGCTACTGCGGCTACAACTAACATTGAACGTATCATTTTATATCTCCAAAAAATTAACTAACGAAATCATTTTTGCGCATTATTGTCTTGGCATTCATTTAAAAATCCAGTGCCAAATACACGTTTACCCGCACAGTATATGTAAAGAGCATATAAAAGTTCAATCAACCTTTGTATGTTTTACACTTGATTTACATTTTTGGTTATACGCAACCAGTCAGTTGGTTACTTGTAGCCAAAAACTGTTTTTAAACAGCAACTAAGCCTTTAATTGCGGGATGCGGATCGTAGTTTTCTAAAGTGAAATCTTCAAATTTAAAGGAGAAAATGTCGTTAACATTTGGGTTGATACGCATCTGAGGTAATGCGCGAATTTCGCGGGAAAGTTGCTCGTTGATTTGTTCTAAATGATTATTATAAATATGCGCATCGCCCAAAGTATGCACAAAATCACCTAATCTTAAATCGCATACTTGCGCGACCATCATCGTTAATAGCGCGTAAGAGGCAATATTAAACGGCACTCCCAAGAAAATATCAGCGCTACGCTGATAGAGTTGGCAGCTCAATTTTGATCGTTGATCCGCATCATCGGGCGATGCAGGCGCCACGTAAAACTGAAAAAACGCATGGCACGGTGGCAATTTCATCTGGTCAACATCGGCCACATTCCAAGCAGAAACAATCAAACGACGTGAATCAGGATTGGTTTTAATTGCATTAATCACTTGTGTGATTTGATCGATATGCGTGCCATCTGGCTTAGGCCAATTACGCCATTGATAGCCATAAACTGGTCCTAAGTTGCCCTTTTCATCCGCCCACTCATCCCAAATACGCACACCATTTTCTTTAAGATAGGCAATATTAGTGCTGCCTTGCAAAAACCAAAGCAGTTCATGCACGATTGATTTTAAATGTACTTTTTTGGTGGTGAGTAATGGAAAACCTTCTGCCAAATCAAAACGCATTTGGTAGCCAAAAACAGAAATGGTGCCTGTGCCTGTGCGGTCATGCTTTTGCACACCTTGCGCTAATACATGTTTGACTAATTCGGTATATTGTTTCATAGGAATACCTTATATAAATTCTTTGGCTTTCTTAAAATACAAATTTAACTGTTTTATTGCATTAAGTATTTTGGGCAATAAAATCTTTAATTGAGGCAACATCGGCATCCATCACAGTGAATTTTTGCGGCAATTGCTCAATACCTTTTAAGCTATCTGGTCGCGACGGCACTTCGCCTAATGCTTCAACTAGTGCGTCTTCAAATTTAGCGGCTAACGCGGTTTCCAACACCACCATTGGAATATTATTTTGTCTATACTCCAATGCAACTTTCAAGCCATCAGCAGTATGTGTATCAATGACCACATCATACTTCTCTTTGGTTTGGCGAATAGTTTGCATGCGGTTTGCATGGCTGCTACTACCAGACACGAATCCATAATCGGCTAATTTTGGCAGCAAATGCTTGATATCAAATGCTCCGCCTTTGTCTACACTTGCCCACAGATCACGCACTTTGCTGGCATCTTTGCCCACCAAATCAAATACAAAGCGCTCAAAGTTAGAAGCCTTGCTGATATCCATCGATGGACTAGATGTTTGATAAGTATTTGCTGAACCACGTGGGCGATAAATGCCCGTTTTAAAAAACTCATCCAGCACATCGTTTTCATTTGTAGCGACTACTAGCTTATCAATCGGCAAACCCATCATGCGCGCAATATGGCCGGCGCATACATTACCAAAATTGCCACTCGGCACTGCAAAGCTTACTTTTTGGCTGTTACTTTGTGTCACCGCAAAATAGCCTTTAAAGTAATACACGACTTGCGCGACGATTCTGCCCCAATTGATAGAGTTAACTGCGCCAATTTTATATTTTTGTTTAAATGCCGCATCATTTGAAACGGCTTTAACGATATCTTGGCAATCATCAAACACGCCATCCACAGCGATATTAAAGATGTTTTCATCTTGCAAGCTGAACATCTGTGCCGTTTGAAAACGACTCATCTTTTTGTGTGGCGATAACATAAATACACGCACGCCTTTTTTGCCGCGCATCGCGTATTCAGCCGCAGAACCCGTATCGCCAGAAGTTGCACCTAAAATATTTGTTGTTTCACCTTTAACAGCCAATACATATTCAAATAAATTGCCTAATAACTGCATCGCCATATCTTTAAAAGCCAATGTTGGTCCATTGGAAAGGCTTAATAAATACAAGTTATCTTCGAGCTTAATAGTTGGCGTAATATCTGCCGCGTTTTGACCGATACGCGTAAAACCATACACCTCCGCGCGATAAGTTTTATCGATAATCGCTTTTAAATCAGTTGCAGGAATGTCATCAACTAAACGACTTAAAATCGCAAAAGCTAAATCCGCATAATTCATGCCGCGCATGGCAGTTAAATCTGCATCGCTAAATTGCGGATATGTTTCTGGCAAATATAAACCGCCATCTGGCGCCAAGCCGCCTAACAAAATTTCGCTAAAACTTAAAGCAGGCGATTGCCCGCGTGTAGAAATGTATTTCATTTAATATTAACTTTAATGATTGAACTGACTTAATTTTACTAAGAATTATCTAGCTAACTCTTCCATTCTAATTTTAACTAATTTGCCGACAATCGCTGTTAACGCTTCAATTTCGGCAATTCCTGCATCCATATTTTTCTCTTTTGTGACATGCGTCAGAATCACAATATCCGCTTCCGTTTCATTATCGGCTGGCTCTTTTTGCAACATGGCATCGATAGAAATATTCCTATCGGCCAAAATTTTGGTCACGTTGGCTAACACGCCAGGTTTGTCTGAGGCACGCAGGCGCAAATAATAGGCACTGTCGATTTCGGAAATCGGCAGGATTGGTAAGTCATTTAATTGCCCTGCTTGAAAGCCCAAATAAGGCACGCGTTGTTCTGCGGTGGCGCTACTTAACCTTGCTACATCCATCAAATCTGCTACCACCGCACTGGCAGTTGGCTCAGCACCTGCACCTGCGCCGTAATATAAAGTCGGGCCGACTGCATCACCTTTTACAACCACTGCGTTCATCGCGCCGTTGACATTGGCGACTAGCCGTTTTTCTGGAATCAATGTTGGATGCACGCGAAGTTCAACACCGCCTTCGGATTGCTTGGTAATACCTAGCAATTTCACACGATAGCCAAGTTCTTCAGCATATTTGATATCAGTCTGTTGAAGCTTGGTAATACCTTCGGTATACGCTTGGTCAAACTTCATTGGCATGCCAAATGCAATCGCTGCCATAATCGTTAATTTATGTGCGGCATCAATGCCTTCCACATCAAAGGTTGGGTCAGCTTCGGCGTAACCCAAACGTTGCGCTTCACCTAACACATCAGAAAAAGCCAAGCCTTTTTCGCGCATTTCAGTCAGAATAAAATTGGTTGTACCGTTAATGATGCCAGCAACCCATTCGATGCGATTGGCGCCTAAACCTTCGCGCAAGGCCTTAATGATTGGAATTCCGCCTGCAACAGCCGCTTCAAATGCAACAATCACACCTGCTTGTTGCGCGGCCGCGAAAATCTCGTTGCCATGCAAAGCGATTAACGCTTTATTGGCTGTTACCACGTGTTTGCCGTTAGCGATGGCTTTTAATACTAATTCTTTGCTTAAGGTATAGCCGCCAATTAACTCTACGACCACGTCAATTTCTGGATTATTCACAATCGCAAACGCATCTGTGGTTAATAGCGTGTTGCCGCCTGTTATTTGTTTTGCATGGTCAATGTTTTTATCTGCCACTTGCAGTACATTAATCGCCACGCCAGTGCGACGTGAAATTTCTGCGGCGTTACGCGTTAATACATTGTAAGTACCGCCGCCCACTGTGCCAATCCCCAAAAGTCCTACGTTTAATGCTTTCATTACAAACTCTTTCTAAAACTAAACGAGAAAATATGCATTTTCTCGCGAAAATAAAATTGATGTGCAGACGCGCGTTGCACGCCTGAATCTAACGCCAAAACATTGCAACCTAAATCTTTGGCTTGGCTTTCTAAATGACTTAACAATAATTTGCCGATACCTTTTGAACGTTGAGTTTCTTCGGTAACCAGATCGTCAACGTGTAAACGCAATCCTTCGTAAGTGTTCTCAATCAGTCGCCATAAAGCCAGCCCAACAACTTGTTTGCCATTTACAGCAATCAATAGTCTGGCGCCGTTTGCAAATACTTCGTGCATACGCGCGACATAGTCTTCTGGCAACATTGGGCGCAATTGTCGATGCACCGACTCAGATTTCATCAACCAATCTAATTCAAGAATGGCACCACTAGCATCGGTTACGTCAATCAGTTTCATGCGAGCTGTTTTTTGCTGTGCTTGTTTCTGTAGCGTTCTAAGAAACTGGCGATGCGTTTAATTGCTTCGGTTAAATCATCTATATTCGGTAAAAATACCACTCTAAAATGATCTGGCGTTTTCCAGTTAAAACCAGTGCCTTGCACCAGCAATACTTTTTCTTCTAATAATAGGTCTAAAATAAATTGCTGATCATCCTTAATCGGATACATTTTCGGATCAAGCTTAGGGAAAAGATACATCGCCGCTTTTGGTTTTACGCAACTCACACCGGGAATCGCGGTGATTAAGTCGTAAGCCAAGTCGCGCTGCTTACATAATCTGCCTGCGGGCGCCACTAAATCATCGATACTTTGATATCCACCGAGCGCTGTTTGTATGGCCAATTGCCCTGGTACATTGGCGCACAAACGCATAGAAGCCAGCATATTCAGGCCTTCAACATAGTCAATCGCATGTTTTTTCTCGCCCGAAATCACTAGCCAGCCAGCACGATAACCGCAAGTACGATAGTTTTTTGATAAGCCATTAAACGTGACGAATAGCACATCTTCAGCCAGTGATGCCATAGAGATATGCTCGGCTTCATCGTACAAAACCTTGTCGTAAATCTCATCGGCAAATATCACCAAACCATGATGACGCGCGATTTCGATAATGCCTTGTAGCGTTTCTTTTGGATACAATGCGCCAGTCGGATTATTCGGGTTAATCACCACGATGCCGCGCGTATTGGCCGTAATTTTTGCTTCAATATCTTTTAAGTCTGGCAACCAGCCAGTTGCTTCATCGCATATGTAATGGCGCGCTGTACCCCCAGCCAACGTTACCGCAGCTGTCCACAACGGATAGTCTGGCATCGGCACTAACACTTGGTCGCCATTGTTTACTAAAGCTTGCATCGCCATCACAATTAATTCTGAAACACCATTACCAATAATAATGTCGTCTACTGTCACATTAGCAATTTGCTTACTTTGTGTGTAATGCATAATTGCTTTACGCGGTGCGAATAAGCCTTTTGAGTCGGTATAACCGCCGGCATCGCCCATATTGCGAATCACATCCAGCTGAATTTCTTCTGGCACTTCGAAGCCAAAGGCGGCTGGATTGCCAATGTTTAGCTTGATGATGCGCTGACCTTCTTCTTCCATTTGACGCGCTCGCTGCAACACCGGGCCACGAATATCGTAGCAAACGTTAGCGAGTTTGTTGGATTTGAGTAAAGGTTGCATAAAAGGTGATTCTGAGTGATTGTTAATTAAAATTGAGGTTAAAAAAGACTTTAAACTTAATCCGTAAGTTTACCTTAGAAAAAGGTTTTTCTTCAATCAAAGCCACGCTAAAATACCAGCATGAAATTACATTTAACGACCGCTGAAAATAACAATTTAATCACTGGATACGGTGAAGATTTTATTGAGATTAACAAAAAACGTTATACACAAAATCTTATCGTGCTGGCGAATCAATTAATCTTGGATTGGAATGTCACCACTTTTACCGCGTTAACTACGGCGAGTTTTGCTGAGATTGTCGAGATTAACCCTGAAGTTTTGCTGCTTGGCACTGGCTCAAAACATCAATTCTTACATCCAAAACTAGCGCAAAATTTGACAGAAAAAGGCATTCCAATTGAATGCATGACGACAGCTGCAGCTTGTAGAACCTATAATATATTGATGAGTGAAGGCCGAAATGTTGCCGCGGCTTTATTGATTTAACCAGCATGATAAATACTGGTTAGAACGGCTTTACAAGACAAACTAAAAAGCTATTAAAACTGACAGGCTAATTTGTAATCAATCATATTTACAAAACCCTACAAATCCAGCCAATCTAAATAGCGCGCTTTTACTCTAAATGATCAACCCCATCCCAAACTGCCACGGCACCTGCATGTTTGATGAATTTTTTTTCGTAAACTTTAGTAATTAATGTTTTAACTTCTTTAAACTCCGACTGCAACTTATCGCAATCTGCACTGTTTGGTGCACCACACCTAAAAGCGGTATCCACATAAACATGGTCTGCAGAACCGACATCAATCATGCGTTTAACTACGCTCGGGTGTGCGTAATGCCCACCTTCGGTAAATGCCCATTCAATATTTGGGCCATCCTTAACGACATACCAAGGACCCGCTCTGTCTTGCCAGCCAAACGGTTTAGCATTAGGTTTTACAGCAACGTCCGTACGTTCTTTAATGGAGTTATAGGCTACGGCAATGCTAGGGTAACCAATTTCAACCACTAGTGGCGCGGCTTTTGGCACTACTTTTTTAGCCGGAACTTTGGCTTTCTTTTTAGCTTTTGGAACGGGTTTCAGTCCAAGCGCTTTGGCAGGGCCTTTATTTTGACTATTTTGAGCCGCCAATCCAATTGAAACTGAAGTAAAAGAAGTAATGGCGACTGAAATAGCGAGTAAATAAGCAATCTTTTTCAATTATAAAATCCCGAATTTAGTTATTAAATCTAATTAAGTTAAACAGTTAGTGTTGCGGCGTAAATGTTAACTGCAGGCCTTTATTGGTGATCTGTATATCTTTCGGGCTGTAGTTGGTTCCACCAAATTTCAAATCTTCTGGCTTTAGGGTGTATAGCGGAATACCGTTTAGCATTTCGCCACCCAATGTCTTGGTCAGCTTATTAATCATTTCGTTCTGTTTACTATCTGCACCGTCAACATTAAATTGATCAATTTGTGGCTCATCCAATACAATCGATTGACTTGCCGCATCGAAGCGTAATTTACCCGAAATACTTAGTTTACCAGCGACACTTTTATCAAGTAAAGGGCTATTCAGTATGGTGTCTAGCGTCGTTTGCATACGACCAGTTGACTGGTCAAACTTGACAATAGAATTGCTTAAGTTAACGTCAAAAACTTTTAACAACTGAATCGGTACTGCTAATTTTTCGTTAAGCTTTTGCTGGATTTGCGCTTCGGTGACATTAACAGTGCGGTCACCGAAGGTTGCACAGCCAGATAAAAAATCCAATAAAAACAAAATATTAAGCCAATATTTCATTGCTTATTTTTTCATTACTAGTTCTGCTAAAAACCTATTAATCGCTTTTAAAAACTTAAAGGTTTTTGGTCGACAAAATCAAACTGGCATTAGTGCCACCGAAGCCAAAACTATTCGATAAAGCAGTGGTAATTTTAACTTTATCAATACGCTTTGTGGCAATCGGTAAACCAACTGCAGCAGGATCAAGCGTGTCGATATTAGCTGATGCTGCAATGAAATTATTTTCCATCATAATCAACGTGTAAATCGCTTCATTCACACCAGCGGCACCTAGAGCATGGCCAGAAAGTGATTTAGTTGAAGCGATTGCTGGTAACTCACCGTATTCGCCACTACTAAACACCGCGTGAATCGCTTCTAACTCTTTGGTATCGCCAACAGGCGTACTCGTGCCGTGCGTATTAATATAATCCACATGGTCGATTTTATTGCCATCATGATCTGTTAACGCCAATTTCATGCAGCGCTCTGCGCCCTCGCCACTTGGCGCAACCATGTCATAACCGTCTGATGTCGCACCATAGCCAATGACTTCGGCATAGATTTTAGCGCCGCGTGCTTTGGCGTGCTCATATTCTTCTAAGACTAAAATACCGCCGCCACCAGAAATCACAAAACCGTCTCGGTCGGCGTCATAAGTACGCGATGCTTTAGTAGGCGTGTCGTTGTACTTGCTTGACATTGCCCCCATCGCATCGAACAAGTAAGACAAGCTCCAATGTTCCTCTTCACCGCCACCTGCAAATACGATATCTTGTTTTCCAAGTTGAATCTGCTCCACACCTACACCGATACAGTGCGCGCTAGTTGAACAGGCAGAACTGATGCTGTAGTTAACACCTTTAATTTTGGCACCAGTGGCAAGAGTAGCCACAATGCCACTACACATAGCCTTCGTGACCATATAAGGTCCGACACGGCGAATGCCTTTCTCAGCAAGTATTTGATTACTTTCTTCAATACTCTCGGTTGATGGGCCACCACCACCGACAATGATACCGGTACGCACATTGGAAACCAGATTCTCACCCAATGCGGCATCTGCAATTGCTTCTTGTAAGGCAATCCATGCATAAGCATGACCTTTAGCCATAAAACGCATGAGTTTGCGGTCAATCAAATCCTGCACATCTAGCTTAACGGAACCCGCCACCTGTGAGCGCATACCGCGCTCTGCGTACTCTGGCTGAAAGCTAATGCCAGATTTTCCTGCATATAAGCTTTCTTTCACTTCTGCTTTATTATTACCGAGGCTAGATACGATGCCTAGCCCAGTGATTACGACACGGCGCATTGCGTGCTCCCTCCAAAGTTTTCTTTATTCTGCATATTAAATATTAAAAATATCCATTTAAGTATTTGTAAGTATTTATTTAGCCAATACTGATTATTAGTACTGATTAAAAATTATCTGTACGTGTAAATAAACCCACCCGCAAATCATTCGCTGCATATATTTCGCGCCCATCTAATGACATGGTCGCATCAGCAATGCCCATCACCAATTTACGCATAATAACGCGTTTTAAATCTATGGTATAAGTCGCTACTTTAGCGGTTGGCAACACTTGCCCGCTAAATTTCACCTCGCCCGCGCCCAATGCGCGACCACGGCCAGGACCGCCCATCCAACCTAAATAAAAACCAACTAATTGCCACATCGCATCTAAACCTAAACAACCTGGCATGACTGGGTCACCCGTAAAATGGCAATCAAAAAACCATAAATCTGGTCGAATATCCAGTTCTGCTACGATTTGACCATGACCATATTTACCATCACCTTCGGTAATTTTAACAATGCGATCAAACATCAACATAGGTGGCAAAGGCAATTGTGCATTACCTGGGCCAAACAGCTCTCCGCGTCCGCATTTTAATAATTCTTCTTTGGTAAAGCTGTTTTGTTTAGTTGTCATGAGTTGTTGATCTTTTAAGTATTTTATTTTAATGCATGAACTTAACGCATTAAAGTTATCAATTTTTACAGCACCCTCATTTTAATTATTAAAAAATAAGTATTTTCGTTCTGTAATCGCAAGCTAAATTATCCACTATTTTTAGCGATGCTAAAACTTTTAGAAAATATTTCTCCGTTATTATGCGCAATATTTAATTAATATGGGTCTAAAACGTTTTATTTAAAGTGGTAATTGATTTTGATTATTCAGATGCTGATTTTAAGTTAACCCCACTTTAAACAGCGCAGATTAAAGTGCATAAATTGGCGCTCGCGCTAATCGACTTGATATAAGTAATTACAAATCTAACTTCAGATATGTCTTTTGTAACAAGAAATAATTGCATCGCCATATAAACCGATTAAACTATACAAACCTGTATACACTTTGCAGAATTTCATTTATATTGTTAACAAATTGTAAGCAATCGTTTCAAATTTATTATACTAAATGCCATAAACACCGTTTAATAATCATCTATTATTACTTAATCATTTATTACTATTAGTTAATCATTTAAATTTTAGGAAAAACTCAATGAGTGACCGTCTCTTAGCCGATTGGCGTCAACATGCGCTGACTTTAGAAACCGAAGTGAACAAAGTAGTGGTTGGTCAGCAAAACCCTGTTCGATTGATTACTACTGCGATTTTTGCGCGTGGCCACGTTTTGCTTGAAGGTGATGTTGGCGTGGGCAAAACCACACTATTGCGCGCTTTTACACGCGGTATTGGCGGCGGTTATCAACGTATCGAAGGCACAATTGATTTGATGCCGAACGATTTGGTGTATCACACGTATTTGGGTGAAGATGGCAAACCGCACGTAAGCGCTGGTCCATTATTGATGTCTGGCGAAAATCTATCGGTATTTTTCTTTAACGAAATCAACCGCGCACGTCCGCAAGTGCATTCTTTGTTATTACGCGTGATGGCAGAACGTACGCTATCTGCGTTCAATAAAGAACACGTTTTCCCGCATATGATTGTGTTTGCAGATCGCAACCAAGTCGAAAAAGAGGAAACATTTGAAATCCCTTCTGCGGCGCGTGACCGTTTTATGATGGAAATCCCAATCGTGGTGCCAAATGACGATGACATTATGTCTGGCCTGATGTTTGATACGCGTTTTCATGACGTGGATGCTTTGATTGACACGGTTAAACCCGATGTATTGAAATTCGATGAGTTAAATGCGTTTTCTGGTGTGATTCAAAAAAATATCGACGCTTCAAAAACACTGGAAAAATATGCGTTAAATCTTTGGAAAGCCACACGTAAACCAACTGACTTTAGTGTAAAAGTAACCAATGTCGATATGAATCGCTTAGTGCTTGCCGGCGCCAGCCCGCGCGGTATGAGCATGATGTTACGTGCAGCACGCGTGAACGCTTGGTTAAATGAGCGCACTGCGATTACGCCAGAAGATATCCACGCGGTTTTCCACGAAACGGTTGCGCATAGATTGGTATTTAGTCCAGTTTATGAAATGCGCCGCACGGAGATTGCGCGCGAAATGTTAAGCAATATTATCAATGCGGTCGCTGCGCCCTAAGTAAAAACAGTTAAAACATCACTCAGTAAGCGACGATTAAACATGTCCATTGAAGATATCAAAGAGTTTAGCTACCACATCGGCTGGCGTAATCGCGGTCGCCATCCTGGCCGCCACGCTAGCACACAGCGCGGCATGGGTATGGAATTTATCGGCCATACCACGCTGATCGCTTATCCTGATCCGCGCCGTATCGATTTGCGTCAAACCATTCGCGATCCGATGGAACAGGTTTATGTACGCTTATTCAATCAAAAAAGTGCAACACCAGTTTTTGTGATTTGTGATTTATCTGGCAGCATGAATTTTGGCGCTAAAGAGCGAAAAATCCGTAAAGCCGCTGAAATCGCCGAATCCATTGCACGCTCAGCCACTAGGAATTCTGACCCGTTTGGTTTTGTGGGTTTTGATGAAGTGGTACGCGAAGATTGGATTAGTACTGCATCGTTTAAATCGCAACGCGGTATAGAGTTGGCAGAACGCTTAAAAGAATATCACCCCGAAGCGGTTTCTGGCAGCGGTATTAATGAAGTTTGGCGCTATTTACCACGCGAACGCTCACTGGTATTTTTGATTTCAGATTTCCATATGCCGTTAAAACAGCTAGAAGAGTCGCTATCCAATCTATTGCGCCATCACATTGTGCCAGTGGTTTTGTGGGATGCAGACGAATATAAAAATCTGCCCGAATTTGGTATTACCGCCGTTACCGATCCTGAAACTGGCGCAAAACGCACGCTATTTTTGCGCAAAGAATATCGCGACAAAATCATCGCAGCGTTTGAAGCGCGCCGTGAAGCGATTTACAAACTATTTATGCAATTTGATATGCCACCGTTTTATGTGGAAGGCGATTTTGATGCAGATGCCTTAACCGAATATTTTCATCAATTTGTCGCTGCTTAGATTGGTGTTGCGACTTAAATGTTGTTGTTACCTAACCCAAATTTTTCAGTAAAAAATATTATTAGTGAATATTTAGGTAGTAAACGCAATATATCAATTCAACAGAAACTGAATACTTAACCTTATGAAACGATTAAATAAATACTTGTTAGCGATTATTTTAAGTCCACTTTTAGGTTTAAGTGCGCTTAATGTTTCTGCGATGGAATATGAAAATCTGCCTGATATTAAAAACGGTATCGTCAGCATCAAAATACAAGAACCAGAGCGCGATGTCGGTTACACGGTTGGCGATATTTTGACGCGCAATATCAGCATTAATATCAAAAAACCGTATCAATTGATTGAGGAGTCTTTGCCAATTATCGGCTACGAAAGGCGCTACAAAGGTCAATTAATCGGCATCGATTTAAGCGATCTTAAACACGTCAAAAAAGAAAATAACGATGGTGAAACGCATACACTCAGCTTAAGTTATCAAGTATTCACTAATAATGTGGTGGCAAAACACGGCTCATTGCCGTCGGAATATTTGCGCATTATCAACACGCAATCCAAACAAGTAGTGAAATATCGCATCCCCAGCTGGGATTTCGCGATTTCACCGATTTCGATTTATGGCGCAGTAAAAGTCGAATCTGACATGTCAGATTTTAGAGGTCCATTATTATTAGATAACAGCAAACATAAGCAACGTTTAAAGGTTTTGTTGACTATTTTAGGGTTAAGTCTGTTGGGACTTTTATACATGCTGGGCAAACACGCGTGGTTACCGCGCATGGGCGGCCCATTTGCCAAAACGTATCGCATTATTCGCAAATCGCCCAACACGCCTGCTGGCATACAACAATCGGTTAGTAGCATGCATAAATCGCTCAATGCAACAGCTGGTATGAGTTTATTTAGCGGCAACTTAACCCAATTTTTAGCGCAAAAACCCAATTTTGCACCGATTAAAACAGAGATTGAACAGTTCTTTGCATTATCGCGCCAAGTGTTTTTTGAGCCAAATGCCAAACATGATGTTGGTGATGAACCAATTAAATGGTTAGCGCAGTTCTGCCGTCGTTGTCGCGATTGTGAACGCGGCTTGATTCCAGACGCACTAACACCAGATCCGCTGTCTTCAAAGGTTTAAAAGATGGCTTTTTCTCACCCTTGGATGTTGTGGTTATTACCGCTGGCGATATTGCCATTACTATTTCAGCGCGCGCACAGCAAAAGCTATTCTTGGTTAGATATGCTACCAGCAGATCCACTTTCGGATTTGATTGGCCTAATTCTGAAAATATTAGCCGTGCTGATTCTCACCTTTATTATTCTGGGTTTAAGCGCGCCGCATAGCAATCAACAATTGGTTGAACGTATCGGCGTTGGCGCACAAATCACGTTGGTATTAGATCGTAGCGCGAGTATGGATGATCCATTTTCCGGCTCAACGGCCACCACTATTGGCGAAACAAAATCGGCCGCTGCCAGTCGATTAATCACCCAATTTGTGCAATCTCGTCAAAACGATATGCTAGGCATGATTACCTTTAGTAACTCCGCCATGTATGTGTTGCCATTAACTGAAAATAAAGAGGCGATTGTGGCTGCGGTGCGTGCCACTGCTGGTAATGCATTATTTCAAACTAATATCGGTAGTGGTTTAACATCAGCTGCTGGCTTGTTTGATAAAGTGCCCGATTCTGGCTCCCGCGCGGTGATTTTGTTATCGGATGGCGCTGGCCGTATTGATGCCAATACGCAACAAAAAATCAAAGACTGGTTTGACCGCATGCATTTAAGTTTATATTGGATTGTGTTGCGACAACCAGGCGGCTTGAGTATTTTTGATCAAAACTACAAACCGCAGGAAGACCAGCCTTTGCCACCTGAAATTGAGTTACATGATTTTTTTAAAACTTTTAAAACACCATTTAATGCCTATGAGGCAGAAGACCCAAAAACCTTGCAATTGGCGATTGATGACATTAATCGTAAAGAGAAAAAACCGATTAAATATCTACATAAGATTCCTGGCAAAGATTTTTCAACGCTATGTTTTACGATTGCCGCAATCATGATTGCGTTATTGCTGGGCGTGAAATATATAGAAGTAAAAACTTGGAAATAAGCAACTAAATTAGACCTATGAGGCACGTATGAAATTGGATATTCGATCTTTATTGACGGTTAAAAAACTCACTTGGTTTTTAGTGTTTTTAAGCTTAGTTTGCTTGCTTGCAAGCGTTTATACGTTCAATCGAATTAATCAAATTGATGAGTTTAATCAAGCCGTTAGTTTAGGAAAAACGCCAAAGACAGATAAACAAAGCTTTGAAGCCAAATTTGCCACTGCGCTTTATCTGGCAAAAAAAGAACGTTATAAAGAAGCCACTTTGTTATTTAGCCAAACTTTGCCGAATGCGAATGCATCACAAAAATCAGCGGTTAATTACAATATCGGCAATATCTTCTTTTTACGTGGATTAGCGATTAATGGAACGAATAGTACCGTACGCGATGAGGCAGAGTATTTGATTCGCCAAGCGAAAACTGCTTATGTATCATCGTTAAAAGCAGAAAATAGCCATTGGGATGCGCGCCACAACTTAGACCGCTTGTTGACTATGCTGCCAGGAACGCCAACGCCAGGCGTGGGTGAATCTGATACTCCAGGGCTGATTATGGGCAATATTCCAGTTGGTTTGCCTTAAAGTGTTGTAATTAAGTCTTGAAATTTAAGTCACAGAGTTAACACTTAAAATACCATGAAAAAAATATTCAATTATTTCCGCCACCGCCGTGACATTAGCTTGCTAACGATAGCTTTGATTTTGCTATTGATTGCACTATTTAAACCAACTGTGCCGATTAAACGCGATATTTATAGCTATTTATTGGTGGCGGATATTTCACAAAGCATGAATGTGGTGGATGAAAGCATCAATGGCAAACCTGTTACGCGCATGCAATACCAGCAATATTTGATGCACCGGATTATTGGCGAAATGCCCTGCGGCACTCAAGTGGGCGTTGGTTTATTCGCTGGCGTTAGCGTGGCTGCACTGTACACGCCCATTGAAGTTTGCGAAAACTTCGCCGCCATTGAAGACACGATTGACCATTTAGATTGGCGCACAGGCTGGTCTGGCAATAGCCGTATTCGTGAAAGTTTAGCGACATTGGCACGATTAATCCGTAGTTTTCCAGAAACCGCGCAAGTGGTTTACTTTACCGATGGGGAAGAAACACCTTTTTTACATGCGTTTAATACGCGTGACTTAACGGATTTTCAAGGTGCAAAAGACTGGCTTTTCGTTGGTGTCGGCAGCGAAAAAGGCACTGCGATTCCTAAATTAGATGAACATAATCAAGTGATTGGTTACTGGTCTAACGAAAGTTTTGCCTTGCAGCCAGGGGTTGCACAAATTTCCGAATCCAATATCGGTGTTCGTAATGACAGCATTGCCAGTGGCACTAGCGATCGATACTTATCTAAACTGGATGAAAAATATTTGCAATCCGTGACCAAAGAAATCAATGCAAAATATATCAATGGTGACAGCGTACAACGGGTGTTATCTGCCATGAAAAATCAACCGCCAGCACGTCGCGATAAAACCCAATTTGAATTGAAATGGAGTTTTGCAGGTTTATCTGGCTTATTCTTTTTAGCGGCTTATTTGCCAAAACATCCAGTGCAAGAAACCAAAAATTTATGGAAAAAATGGCTGGCGCGTAGAAAACGTCAAACGACAGGCTTGTCTAAACTTTCTTGATTTTATCGACAGACTTGATTATGTAGCCATCATTATGTGATTATTTGTCGTGCTTGAATAAGCGCACCCACACACGCAAGCGCCTTAACGCATCCTTTTCTGCCAATTCGCAATCATCTTTCTCTATAAAATTAGGCAATAATAATACTGGCGGCAACGTTTTTTTCAAGCCGTTTCTTTTAAAATTCAATATCGTTAAATGTTGATGTGTAAAACTTGTTATCGCTAATTGTGGCTTGAATTCTTGCTGCTTTTTATTGGTTAACTTTAAATTGCCCTGCACATCAATCTCAATAGTTTGCCAAGACCAAGGCAACATCAGCAGCGCATCTCGCCCTATAAAATAAGCTGTCGACGCAATAATCAATACAAAAATGGCAAACTTAATCGGCAATATTATTGGCGCGACTAAAATAATCGTCGCGCTGGCGGTTGCAACTAGCGCCAACAAACCCAATAATAGAGGTGAAGGCGAGAGTTGTAGCACAATCGATTTTTTTAAAACAGGTTTCATAGCAATCGTTTTTTGTTAGATTTATAAGGTTTTTTATAAAGCACACTTCATTACAAACACACTTTTAAGTGTGATTAAACAAGGCAAATAATCGCATGACGGCATCAGAATGGCAATTAGGATTAGTAGAACATGGCGCAGTTATCGCGGATGGCGCGGTGAGTCATTTTGTTAACACGCAAAATGGTAGTAAATCGCAAGGCGAAAACCAAGTTTTAAGCGAAAGTAATATTAAGAGCGAAATAGTTGCCACAAAAAGTGTGCATACTTTGTGCGATTTAACGCATCTTGGCCTGTTAGAACTTGGTGGCGCTGAAGCAGTAAGCTTTTTACAAGGCCAAGTGACTAATGATGTGAAATTGCTGGTGACCAATAATATTGCTCACTACAGTGGGTATTGCACGCCAAAAGGACGATTGCTGGCATTGTTTTTGGCATTTTCACATGATGACCATCTACATTTACAATTCAATCGCGCGCTGCTAGAACCGATTATGAAGCGACTGAAAATGTATGTGATGCGTAGCAAAGTAGAAATCAAAGATGTATCTGAAACGATTATCAAATTTGGCATAAATGGCCCCGATTCTGCTGCATTGTTAACACCTTTTTTCAGTCAAATTCCCACACAAGATTATGAATTGGTGAGTTTGGATAATGGCGCAATCTTAAAACTACCAACGATTGCCGGCCATACGCGCTTTCAGATTTTTACTGATGCTATCAACGCGCCCATTCTATTCAATGCGCTTAAAGTGAATTGCCAGCTAGTTGGAAAGCCATGCTGGGATTGGCTAGATATTCAAAGTGGTATTCCTGATGTATCAGCTAAAACCCAAGAACAATTTGTGCCGCAAATGCTCAATTTAGATATTTTAAATGGTATTAACTTTAAAAAAGGTTGTTACACCGGCCAAGAAATCGTCGCGCGTATGCATTATTTGGGTAAAGTAAAACGCCGTACTTATTTGGCGAGCATTCAATCAAGTACCGCGCCAGTTGAGGGCGACAAGGTGTTGGATGCTACGAATAATGATATAGGTCAGATTGTGCGTATTGCACCGAATGATGAAGCTGGATTTGATGCATTAATAGAACTGAGAATTGAAGCAAAACAAGCAGGTAATCTGACTTGGCAAGACTCTGCCATTAATATTAAACCGCTGCCTTACGCTTTGAATGATGAACCTTCTTTACTGGATAATTTGCTCGAGTAAGTTAAGGCGTAGTCTTATCTGGCGTTACCGCTTGTGTTGATGCTGAAGGTGCTATTACAGTTGTGCTTACTGTGGGATTAGTAATTGGCGTTTCTGGAATTGGTGAAACTTCTGGTAATTGATTGGGTTGAGCAATCGGAAATGGTTGATCAATCACTTGATAAAACACTTCATCTTCTTTAATCATGCCCAACTCGCTACGCGCGCGCTCTTCAATCGCCGCATTACCTTGTTTTAAATCGCGCACTTCGGCACTTAAAGTTTCATTGCGTTGCTTGAGCGTTTTATTCTTTTCTTTTTGGCTGCTAATCTGCTGATTCACATTCCAAACACGCAACCAACTGCCTTTCCCCAGCCATAGCGGATACTGCAACAAAGCGATTAATACAACAAAAACAAGTGTTAACGCTTTCAAAACAAACCTTTATTGAATGGCAGTATCCATTCAATTTTGATTGCAATTGAGCCAAGACTAGGCGCATTAGCGCAGACAGTACATTTTGTACGGCAAGCTAATGCAACAACGTATTGGCTCGATTGCATTTGAAATTACTTGAACAATTGGTAAAAGGCGCCCATACCGGCATAACTCGTCGCATCACCCAACTCTTCTTCAATGCGCAACAATTGGTTATATTTGGCAATACGTTCACTACGGCATAACGAACCAGTTTTAATTTGCAATGCATTTGTCGCTACTGAAATATCAGCGATTGTCGTATCTTCTGTTTCACCAGAACGATGTGATACAACAGCCGTATAACCTGCACGTTTCGCCATTTCAATGGTTTGGAATGTCTCTGTTAACGTACCGATTTGATTTACTTTAATCAACACGGAGTTTGCTACGCCACGTTTAATACCTTCACGCAAGATTTTAGAGTTGGTCACAAATAGATCGTCACCGACTAATTGCGTGGTTTTGCCTAAGCGTTTAGTTAAGATATCCCAACCATCCCAGTCAAATTCGCCCATGCCATCTTCAATGCTGATGATCGGATATTTATCCACCCAAGTGGCTAGGTAATCGGTAAATTGTGCAGAACTCAGCGACAAACCTTCTGATTCCAAATGATATTTACCATCTTTATAAAACTCGGTACTGGCGCAATCTAGGCCAAGATAAACGTCTTTGCCAGGCTCGTAACCAGCATCAGAAATTGACTCCAAAATCAGTTTGATTGCATCTTCGTTACTGGCTAAATTTGGTGCAAAACCGCCCTCATCGCCTACTGTCGTTGCTAAACCTTTTTTATGTAGCGTTTTCTTTAACTGATGGAACACTTCTGCACCACAACGCAAGGCTTCTCTGAAGGTTGGCAAGCCAGCTGGAATAATCATGAACTCTTGCATATCAACAGAGTTATCCGCATGTGCGCCGCCGTTAATAATATTCATCATCGGTGTGGGCAATTGCATAGAGCCAGAACCGCCTAAATAACGGTACAAAGGCAAACCACTTTCTTCTGCCGCCGCACGCGCACAGGCCATTGAAACCGCTAATAACGCATTTGCACCTAAACGGTCTTTATTTTCAGTGCCATCCAGCTCAATCAAGGTTTTATCAATAAAACTTTGCTCTTCGCAATCCAAACCAATGATCGCTTCAGTGATTTCGGTATTCACGTTTTCAACCGCTTGCAATACGCCTTTGCCTAGATAGCGGTCTGAATCGCCATCACGCAATTCCATTGCTTCTTTCGCACCCGTAGATGCACCCGATGGCACTGCCGCGCGGCCGATGACACCGCTTTCTAGCAGTACATCACATTCAACTGTTGGGTTGCCACGTGAATCTAAAATTTCACGACTGATAATATCTACAATTGCGCTCATGTTTAATCCTAAATTTAATTAATTATTCAAATACTTAACTGTTAAAGCGTCGATTCAATAAAGCCTGATTTTTTGACCAATCTATCCATGTCAACCAACAAATGCAGTAAGTCTTCCATTTTACCCAGCGGCCAAGCATTTGGGCCATCCGACAAGGCTTTGCTTGGGTCTGGATGGGTTTCCATAAAGATGCCGGCAATACCGCTAGCTACCGCAGCACGTGACAACACTGGTACATGCTCGCGTTGCCCGCCGCTTTTATCACCTTGACCACCTGGTTGCTGCACGGAGTGAGTCGCGTCAAACACTACTGGACAATTGGTTTCACGCATAATCGCCAGCCCGCGCATATCAGATATCAACGTATTATAACCAAAGCTCGCGCCACGCTCACACACCATAATCGTATCTTGATTACCATTTGCCTCTTTGGCTTTATTCACCACTTGCAACATATCGTGCGGCGCTAAAAACTGGCCTTTTTTGATATTCACTGGCTTACCACAAGTCGCCACTGCCACGATAAAATCGGTTTGGCGGCACAAGAATGCTGGTGTTTGCAATACGTCCACCACTGCTGCCACATGCGGCACTTGCTCTGTAGTATGCACATCGGTTAATACT
>Ga0123389_118725_pt1 | contig 22142 bp, 19 predicted proteins | sample T0HHNH4metaT_FD_89917 | JGI IMG/M metagenome (GOLD analysis project Ga0123389, IMG submission 89917) | Methane-oxidizing artificial microbial communities from Washington, USA to study methane cycling - T0-HHNH4 metaT (Metagenome... | ecosystem: Engineered > Modeled > Simulated communities...
ACATTTGTAGCGTATTTACATTAAGATGGATCCGGCATCCAATGAAAACCCTGTATAGTTTAAAATTAACGATGATGAATATTTGCAGCATTCCAACATGAAACGATTTTACCTATCGGCCGCACTGGTCGCTCTCCTGCTACCGCCTCCTCTCTCGCATGCGGACGAACCCCAATCCGGCAGCACTTATAGCTATATTAAAGATACCCTATCCCAGACCTGGGCAGCTGACGATTACGAACTGTTCGTTCCAGTCAGCACCTGGCATAACCGCCATTACTACAGCTCAGAAAAAATTGACGGCTACAACGAACAGCCCTGGGGCTTGGGTATAGGCAAATACAGGTATGACCGCGATGGTGACTGGCACAGCCTTTATATGATGGCGTTTGCCGACTCGCACAACGACATGGAGCCGGTAGCCGGTTACGCATTCCAGAAAATGTGGCGACCTACTGATGAATTCCGGTTGGGCGCCGGCTATACGGCCGGACTCACCTTGCGTAAAGATTTCAACTACCTGCCACTACCCGTACTGGCTCCCGTAGCTTCGATTGAATACAAACAGTTGGCACTGCAATCCGCTTACATCTTCGGCGGCCGGGACAATGGCAATATCCTGTTTACATGGCTACGCTGGCAGCTGAAATAAATACGCCGTGACTGCATCACCCATGCCGGCTTAGCCGATTGAGCACATCGCGCACTTCATGCAGCACCTCCGAAGCAGTCACGCCTCTGGGGCCAACACCTTTTGCCACCAGGTTGTCCGCCGCCAGCCCATGTGCAAAAACCCCCAGCTTTGCGGCAGCCAGCGGTGCAACGCCCTGTGCAATCAGGCTGGCAACAAGCCCGGTCAGCACATCGCCGGTACCGCCGCTGGCAAGTGCCGGATTGCCGGTGCTATTTACAAAAAGAGTGCCGTCATGATGTGCGCAGATGCTGTCCGCACCCTTAAGCACACAAGTCACCTTGAAAGCTTCGGCCAGCCTTAAAGCCGTATCAATGCGGTTATTCAGCACGAACTCAACCTCGGTTCCCAACAGCCGCGCCGCCTCAGCCACATGCGGCGTAATCACGGTCTGCGCCCGCCTGCCCTTAAGCAGCTTGGCCAGGTGCACATGCTCAGCCACCAGATTCAGTGCATCGGCATCCAGTACCATGGGTGTATCTTGCCCGGCCGGTTCGGTCAGCCACAAGATAAGCAACTCAATCGCCGCAACGGACTGCCCAAGGCCTGGCCCGATTGCAACACAGTCAAGCTGCTTGAGGTGCGCCAGCGCCGCAGGGCTGCGCATCATGATTTCCGGCTGGAGCATATCTACGGACGGTGCATGTTTACTGAGCATTGCGGCATACACCCGGCCCGCCCCGCTGTACAGTGCGGCACGCGCGGCCAGCAGCACAGCGCCGACCATGCTTTCATCGCCGCCGATAACCGCAACACTGCCACAGCTGCCTTTGTGCGCATCGCGTTGACGCGGCGGCAGCGTATGATAAAACATGCTTTCCACCAACAAGTGCTGATCAGCCTGGCGATTATCCATAATATGCCCCAATCCCGTTTTGATTACCCGCTGACGTAGCGCAGGTTCAGCTGCACCTTCTGCGCACCATTATAACTGTTGGTTTGCAGCTGATAAGCCGCCTGGATACGATGACCGGGCACATCAGTCCGGTTAAAATAAATGGCATCCACCTGCATGCCAGAATGATGCTGAACCGTCTGACCGGATAACGGCTTTAACGTCAGCTTCAAGTGCTTTTCGGCAAGTACCCGCTGCGCAAGCACTTCAAACTCACCAAAAAACAAAGGCGGTGCAAAACCCTGCCCCCATACCTGGTTCTCCAACAGCTGCGCAGTCTGGAATGTCATATCCTGCACAGCCAGGCCACCATCCACTTCCAGCACAGATTCCAGATCCGCTTCTGTAATCAGGCTTCTGACTACCGCCTCAAAACCATGCTTGAACAGTTCAAAATCATCGCTTTTTATCGTTAAGCCGGCAGCCATGGCATGGCCGCCGAATTTCAGGATCAGGTCCGGCTGATGCTTGCTTAACAGATCAAGCGCATCACGCAGATGCAAACCGGGGATCGAGCGCCCGGAACCTTTGAGCAGGCCATGCCCATCAATCGTTTGTTGGGCATCTGCAAAGGCAATGACCGGCCGATGATACTGCTCCTTGATGCGTGAAGCTAAAATTCCGATGACGCCCTGATGCCAATCCGGCTGGAACATGCTGATGGAATACTGGCTTTCCATCTCGATTTCATCCAGCGCAACATTGGCACCATCCTGCATATCGGCTTCGATGCTGCGCCGCTGCAGGTTCAAGCTGTGAAGCTGCTGCGCCATTTGCGCGGCCTCCGCCTCCGAGCCGGCAAGCAGACACTGAATCCCCAGCGTCATATCATCCAGGCGCCCTGCGGCATTCAGGCGGGGGCCCACATAAAAGCCCAGATCCTGCGCCGTGGCTCTTGCAGGCTCGCGACCGGCGATCCGCAACAAGGCCGCAATACCGTCACAGCACGCACCGGCGCGGATCCTGCGCAGGCCCTGCTCTACCAATATGCGGTTATTCTCATCCAGCTTCACCAGATCCGCCACTGTACCCAAAGCCACCAGGTCAAGCAGTTCCGTCAGGTTAGGCTCCGCTTGCTGCGCATAAACACCGCGCTCGCGAAATTCTGCACGCAAGGCCAGCAAACCATAAAACATGACGCCCACACCCGCCAGGTTCTTGCTGGCAAAGCTGCATCCATGCTGATTCGGGTTGATGATGCAGGCCGCCTGCGGCGTTTCCAGCCCCGGCAGGTGGTGATCGGTAATCAGCACCTGCATGCCAAGCGCATTGGCAGCAGCCACGCCATCAACACTGGCAATGCCGTTGTCTACGGTAATGATCAGATCCGGTTTCCGTGCGGCCGCAAGCGCTACGATTTCCGGCGTCAAGCCGTACCCGTATTCAAAACGGTTCGGAACCAGAAAGCCCACATCCGCACCGAATGCACGCAAGCCTTTAACGGCAACTGCGGTTGCTGTAGCGCCATCGGCATCGTAATCGCCGACCACCAGCAGCTTTTTACCGGCCTGGATCGCATCCGCCAGCAATCCAGCCATCCTGCGGTTATTCGTGAGCGTATGCGGAGGCAGCAAACCACTTAAATTAACGGAAACCTGCGCGATATCCGCCACGCCGCGCGCAGCAAAAAGGCGTGACATCAGCGGCGTGAGGCCAGCACTTTGTAAAGAATCGGCGGCAATTTGCGAAACGGGGCGCTGTTTGATCACTGTCATTTTGAACCGTCATCTTTAAAATAAGTACTGACAGGTTTACGGCTGCGCCAGAATTTACAGGTATCGACCGGCCGCAGTGTAACCGTCAGCGTCTTCTCATAACAACCCAGGTTTAATGTCAGCTGCCTGATTTTTCCGGCTCTTAACGCATCATATATCGCGTCGAAGTGCATATCATCGGACACATGCTGCCCCGGCAGCTCCAGCCGCACATGCAGGCTATCGCCTGAGTGCCGAAACAGTTCAGCTAGTGGCGGTACAAGCTGTACCGTCACACCGGACCACTGCGCGAGGCCATGGTAGAAAGGGCTGCTTGCAACAAACCGATCAACATCATTTCCGGCTGGCTGCTGCGGCATCACACCGCCGCCGGAAAACCATACGCTATTAATCACCGCCTGGTGCCCGGATTCACGCTGCATGTTAGCCGGGTGGTCATGCAGCAGCATCTGGATTTCATTCAGGTATGAAATCCAGACCGGGGCATCGGCACCCTGCGGCATGAATGGATAGACATTCCTGTCCAGCACAACACAAGGCAAGGTGGTCTGTATCTGAGGAGTCTTGTCCAGGCGGACATACCAAGCGCCGGACCTGCCGGTGAAGAACGTCATGCCATCCCGACTAAAATGGCGGTTCAGGGTGGCGATCATCAGCTCGGCCTGTGCGTGCGTCACCGGCAAGGGAACAGGTTCGCTCAGGCTGAAGCTGTCGCGCTGCAAAAGCAGATGCACCGGATCCGCGCGCAGCCAGTAGGCATCCCCTACAGCCAGGCCATCCGCATGTGCCGCGATTGGCGCAATTGGATAATCCGGCCCGGCTGCCAGCCCATGCTGCATGCAGATTACCGCCTCCAGCGGCAAATCCAGCAGCCTGACGCTTGCCTTTGATAGCAAGCGCGCCAAAGCACTATCACCAGCCAGGGCGAGCAGGCTATTGCCCAAAGCGCAATCTACGGTAAGTTTCACGGGGTCCATTTGCAGAAATTAGATTAGCTGCAATTTTACTTGTAAGTCGCGGCAACAGGGGCAAATCTACGCGAAAAGCCATAAAAAACCCGGCAGCCTGTTAAAGCTGCCGGGGATATTGACGGCACAAACTACATGTAAATGATTCTAATAATAACGGTACGCATCACGGTACTCCCGGTCATCCCTGTCATCCCAGCCACGATCTCTGCCATGACCTTTACGTTTGCCCGGCTTTTCGTAATACCCAGGTTCAAGATAGCCCACTTGTGACACTACCCGGCTATTGGGCGCAACCGCAACATTGACATCAATATATCTACCCGGATGCTCAGCGGTAACCGTATTGTAGGTTCTGCCGTTATATTCGTACGCCACCAGATAACCGGAAGTCACCGTTTGCCAGTTATCAACCTGATAGCAGGATTGCACCGGGACCGTACGTGTCGTCACAACATTATTTCTATTATTGGCGATACGGTCACCTGCGATGGCGCCTACGCCGGCACCCACGGCTGCCGCTGCCACACGGCCACTGCCGCGGCCAACAGTACTGCCTAACAGGCCACCTGCAACACCGCCGATGACGGCACCGGCAATGGAATGGTCGCTGTCACGGCTGTAACTCTGCTGCTGATATTCTGTGCGGCATTCCTCACGCGGCACATTCACACGTTCTGTCTGCGGCGTCACTGAAAGCACCCGCGCTGTGTCCATATACTGGTCATCTGCCAGTGCCGGCGTTGCAAATGCAGCTGCCACACAAGCCGGCGCCAGCATGGAAACTCGCAGGACATTTACAACGTTCAACTCGAAACTACGCATTTAACTTCTCCTTTATTGCCTGTTTTTATCAAGCTATTTGCACACCTAAAATGAAACCTGGCGATCCGGTTTCTGCATCTTTGTGAATCATGCAGGTAGCCGTTCAACGGTGCTTCACTGGATATGGCTTACAGAAGAGTTGTTAATATTTGTAACTCATGATTTTCATGAGCTGTCATCGGCCTCATCACCCTCTACGACCAGATCCGGAATGTGATTGAATGCAATGCGCATCGGCGCATCTTTCAGGGCTTCATGTGCGCCGCCAAAGTAGATGGTATTTTTACCGAACTTCAGATTCAAGGTATCAATCGCCTTGTTAAGTTTCTGCACGTTTTCCAGCGGGGTCACCTGAAACAGGTCACGTGCAGCCTCATCAGCAGTTAACAAACCTGAAAAAGACACGCCTACTGCATAAGGCTCATGCCGGGTCTCGGGGTAATGCTGCAAGAACTGCTCAAGCGCATGGATCAGCTGCAAAGTGTTGTCGGTTGGTGAAAGCGCACTTTCCATGAGCCAGCTCGGCATATTCCGGAACTTGATTTTCACGCTGATGCGCGAGGTTAATAAGTCATAGCTGCGCATACGCATGCAGGCCTTTTGCAGCAAGCGGTGCAGCACCGCCCTGACACCTGCTTCATTACGCTGCTCAGGCGGCAGCACATGGGAATGTCCCAGGCTGCTGCGTGCATTTTTGACGTAATGCGGTTCAATTCCACGCAGCTTGTCATACATGCGCTCACCTTCGACACTACCCCACGCGGTTTGCAGTTGCTGGCGGTTCGCTGCATACAACTGCTCAACGGTCGTGATCTTATAACGGTTCAGGCGCGCTTCCATCTGCTTGCCTATGCCGTTCAAGTCGCGTAATTTCAGCGCATACAAACGCTGCGGCAGCTCGTGTGGCTCAATCAGCACGCAGCCATCCGGCTTCTGCATATTGGAAGCCACTTTCGCCAGGAAAGTATTGGGGGCGATACCGATAGAACATTTAATGTAATCACCCGCATTGGCGGCAATTGCCTGTTTGATTTTTGCAGCCAGCTTCAGCGCATTTTCCGGCAATTGCTGGCTGCCGGTCAGCTTGCATACCATTTCGTCGATTGAAAGCACCTTTTCTACATGCGCACAGCTTTCGACCATTTCAACCAGCTGATGGTGGTATTGCACATAAACCGGCGGGCGCGCCTCTACAAAAATGATGCCGGGGCACATTTTGCGCGCATCGCTGACGATCGTTCCGGTTCTGACGCCGAATGCCTTGGCCTCGTAACTCGCGGCAATACAGCAGGTGGTTTCTGCCATGACGGCAAGCACACCAACCGGTTTCCCGCGCAACTCCGGAACCAATTGCTGCTCCACGGAAGCAAAGTAGGAGTTAAAGTCGACGTAAAGTGCATTTAATTTCATACTTAAAATTGTAATCTTTGCTGAATTGAACTGACTAAGGTAAAACAATTAAATATTGTTGGATTTAAAATCAGGATATACACAAATCAAGGCAGGGTCCAAAAAATGAGTAACGAACAAATTGCAGTATTCGCAGGCGGCTGTTTCTGGTGCACCGAACCGGTTTTCAGCCAGCTGAAAGGTGTCAGCAAAGTGGTCTCCGGTTATATTGGCGGCCACACCGCCAACCCGAGCTACAAACAGATCTGTAACGGCGACACCGGTCATGCCGAAGCGATCCAGATTACATTTGATGCATCCATCATCGATTTCGAAACGCTGCTTGAAATATTCTTTGTGTCGCACGACCCCACCACGTTAAACCGCCAGGGCAATGATGTCGGTACGCAATACCGCTCTGCGGTGTTTTGCCAGGATGATGGGCAGAAGGCGGCGACCGTTGCCATGATCAACCGGCTGAATGCCGAGGGGATCTGGCCGAACCCGGTCGTGACGCAGGTAAACGGCGCAGAAACATTTTACCCGGCAGAGGATTACCACCAATATTACTTTGCCAACAACCCGTTCCAGCCATACTGCATGGCAGTAGCCGCCCCCAAGGCTGCGAAAATAAGGGCAAAATATGCACAATTGGTGAAGGATGAAAGGTAAGTAACGCTGTAGCGGCAGCCCGCATTGCGAACGACCCGGTCTTGCTTAACCCTTGCTGCTCAGCAGCTGCCTGCGCCAGAAGATCATCAGCATGAACAGGGCTATGCCGCCCATGACCGCCATGGCCCACCAGAAGCCATTGGGTTCGGCAACCCACGGCATATCATGAAAATTCATGCCGAAAATACCGGCAATCAGGGTGGCCGGCATAAACAGCATGGCAACCACGGTTAATGCGCGCACTTCCAGGTTCACACGGTTGCTGACGCTGGTCATGTAAATATCCATCAGCCCGCCCAGGCTATCCCGGATAGATTCCAGGGACTCGATAAAATTAACCGTATGGTCATAAACATCACGCAGGTAAGGGATCGTGCCTGCCTTGAAAAAACCGCTTTCATTACGGGTAAGGTGATTGACCACTTCACGCATCGGCCACACCACACGCCGCAATTCAATGCTTGCCCGTTTCAGCTGGTGTATGCTGTGCAGTTGCGTGATGTTCGGCTTGGCAAGGAGTGCATCTTCCAGCGTTTCGCTGTCATCCCCCATGGCTTCCAGCACATTGAAATATTTATCAACGATGCTATCCAGCAGCGAATAGGCAAGATAATCCACACCCAGCGCGCGCATCGGCGAATGCTCCGCACGCAGGCGCTCCCGCACCGGGGCGAATGCACCGGTTGACCGCTCCTGGAACGTCAGCAGGAAATGATGCCCAAGCACCATGCTGATCTGCTCGGAGCTGACTGACAAGGTGTCTTTTTCGTAATAGAAATGCCGCGTTTCCAGGAATAAATACTGGTTATACTCATCCAGTTTGGGGCGTTGCTCCGTATTCAGGATATCTTCAAGCACCAGCGGATGCAGACCGAACACCAGGCCAATCTGTTTAATCAAAGCAGCGTCATGGATACCATGCACATTCAGCCACAGCTTGTCTGCACTCCCCAGATCCAGCGCAGCAAGCTCATCGACATGAATAATCTTCTCGCACAGGCCGGCAGCATCATAGCTGATCAAAGTCAGCTTGGGCGATGCCAGCTTGGTCACATCCTCATCCCCCGGCCCCACATAGATCAGGGAGCCCGGCGGCAGGCCGCTTTTCTTGGCATGATGCTTTCTGCGACCATGTAAGCGCGTTTTTTTCATAAGGCATTTCCGCAGTGAAATGGTTACCGTAACAAACTTTAACCGGAATGGCCAGCCTGGTGCATGGCACCGGCGGCAAAAAAACTGCCTCCTGCCACATGATGAATCGTGCGCAGATCATCATGCCCCTCGAAATGCCAGCGATATTGGCCATGTTCATTTTGCGAGAACACACGCTCATCGGCATGGGCAGCCACCACTTCGGCAATGAACAGATCATAAGTGTTCTGGTTATGCGGCTCAGGGATGACTTTACATTCCAGCCATGCCACGCAGCCTTTGAGCAACGGCGCATCGATTGCTTCGGCAGGGAAAGTTTGCAGGTGATATTCAGTGAATTTATCGGTACCTTCCAGGTCTCGGCCTGAACTGCTGCCGACCTAATAAACGGTGTCTATCTGCGCCACACACGGCACGTTGATCGCAAAAGTGCCGGAGGCTTCAACCAGCTCCCGCGTATAGGTGTTTTTGTCTATGACCACAATCAGCTTTGGCGGGTCAAAATCCAGCGGCACATTCCATGCCGCGGCCATGATGTTGCGCCTGCCGGCATGGGCGGAAGTCACAAGAATGGTAGGGCCATGGTTAAGCAGGTAATAAGCTTTTGCCAGGTCTACACGCCGCATCGCTACTTCTGCCATGCGTCCCGCAAGGTCACGGTACGGTTGAATACAGGCTTGCCGGCGACACTGTCTTTACTGTCTGCCACAAAGTAGCCATGACGCTCGAACTGGAAGCTGTCTTCCGCTCTGGCATCGCGCAGGCTTTGCTCCAGCTGTGCCGTGATCACTTGCACGGAGTTCTGGTTGATGTCATCCAGAAAGTCACGGTCACCGCTGCCTGGGTTCGCTTCTTTGAACAAGCGGTCATACAGGCGCACTTCGCACTCGTAAGCATGTGCCGCCGATACCCAGTGGATGTTGCCCTTTACTTTCACGCTGTCAGAACCCGGGGTGCCGGATTTTGTGTCGGGCAAGTATTCGCAGTGCACTACGGTCACATTGCCGTTTGCATCTTTTTCGCAGCCGGTGCATTGCACTACGTAGCCGTAACGCAGGCGCACCATGCCGCCTGGTGTAAGCCTGAAGAAGCCTTTGCTCGGCGCTTCCATAAAGTCTTCACGCTCGATCCACAGCTCTTTCGACAATTGCACGGTGCGTTTGCCCAACTCCGCTTTCAACGGGTGATTTGGAGCGAAGCAGTCTTCACTTTGACCTTCCGGATAGTTATCAATCACCAGCTTGATCGGGTCGAGCACGGCGATGCGGCGCTCTGCATCCACATTAAGCACTTCGCGCATGCAGTCTTCAAGTATCGTGTATTCGATCCATGAATCAGCTTTGCTGACGCCGATGCGATCGGTAAACAGCCTGAAACCGGCCGCTGTATAGCCGCGGCGGCGCGCGCCGGCGAGCGTCGGCAGGCGCGGATCATCCCAGCCTGTCACGTGCTTCTCTTCCACCAGCTGAATCAGCTTGCGTTTCGAAAGCACGACATAAGTCAGGTTCAGACGCGCGAATTCGTATTGCTTGGGCAGCGGATGTGCCAGCAGGCCGGCATCGGCCAGCCGCTCCAGCAGCCAGTCGTAGAATGGGCGCTGGTCTTCGAATTCCAGTGTGCAGATTGAGTGTGTGACGCGCTCCAGCGCATCTTCTACCGGATGCGCAAACGTGTACATCGGGTAGATGCACCATTTGTCGCCGGTGTTATGATGATGCGCGCGGCGCACACGGTAGATCGCGGGGTCGCGCATGTTGATATTTGGCGATGCCATATCGATCTTGGCGCGCAGCACCATGCTGCCGTCTGCATGCTTGCCGTCGCGCATTTCACGGAAACGCGCCAGGTTCTCAGCCGCAGTGCGGTTACGGAACGGCGAGTTCCTGCCTGGTTCGGTAAGTGTACCGCGGTTGATGCGCATTTCATCTGCGCTTTGCTCATCTACATAAGCACAGCCATTTTCAATCAGGCTTTCAGCCGCGCGGTACATGAAATCAAAATAGTCGCTGGCAAAATAAAGATTGGACTCGGTGCCATTCGGACCTTGATTCTCCCAGCCGAAGCCCAGCCATTTCACGCCGTCTGAAATGCTGTCTACATACTCCTGGCTTTCTTTTTCCGGATTGGTGTCATCAAAACGCATATGGCATATGCCGCCAAAATCACGCGCCAGGCCAAAATTCAGGAAAATGGATTTGGCATGACCAATATGCAGGTACCCATTCGGCTCCGGCGGAAAGCGTGTGCGGATTTTGGCAAAATCAACCTGGCCGGCCTCATGATGCTGTGCATCACCTGGATTGCCTGCCCACTTTTTTGCGGCGTATCTGTTTTGGCCTAAATCTTTTTCAATAATGGCGCGAATAAAATTGGAAGCTGGCGCTGATGCGCTATTTGGATTTTTTTCGGATGACATGGCAACACGTTCTAATTTAAGTTACCGTTATTTTACACCAGCTTGCCGTATTGTATGGGCTAGCTCAGGAAATTGATTACATGGGGTCCGGAACGCCTATGCTAAAATCATGGCCGTCATGAACGCCCTCACCTTTCCTATTTTAAGACTCCTGGCAGACGGAAAATTTCATTCCGGCGAAGCGATAGCCCGCCATTTCCATGTCAGCCGCGCAACGGTATGGAATGCCCTGCAATATGCGGGACAACTGGGCGTCGAAATCTTTTCGGTACCGGGACGCGGCTATAAACTGCCGCAGCCTGTCACTTTGCTTGATGCGCAAACCATATCAGGCGCACTTGATGAATATGGCACGTCACTGCACGTAGAGGTGCATGACCACTTAGCCTCTACCAACAGTTACCTTATGCAGAACATCGGCACAGCCAGGCACGCCACCTGCGTTGCGGCCAACCTGCAAACCGGCGGCCGCGGCAGGCGTGGCCGCAGCTGGCATGCGGGACTAGGCGCAAGCCTGACTTTTTCCGTGCTGTGGCGCTTTCAGTGCGGGGCATCGGCATTGTCGGGCCTGAGCCTGGCCGCAGGCATAGCGCTGATGCGCAGCCTGCATGGGCTTGGCATGACCGGCACGCAGCTTAAATGGCCCAATGATGTGCTGATCGGCCGTAAAAAACTGGCAGGCATCCTGATTGAACTGCAAGGAGACATGGAAGGCCCGAGTACCGCCGTAATCGGCATGGGCATCAACCTGAATCTGCCGGACAAGCTGAAGCAGCAGATCGACCAGCCGGTGACAGATCTGGCAAGCCTATTGAATGGCGAACTTAACCCTAACCACTTGCTGGCTGCATTGCTGAAACACCTGGCTGATGTATTGACTGCATTCGAGCAAGGCGGTTTTGCTGCATTACGTGACGAATGGACGCAACACCACGCCTACCATGAAAAGGATGTACGCATGCTGATGCCGGATGGCCGTGAAATACACGGTGTAGTAAAAGGCATTACCGAGGATGGCAGTTTGCTGGTCGCAACCGCAGCCGGCATGCAGCGTTTCATATCCGGTGAAATCAGCCTGCGCGGAACCTGACGCAGGTTTGCAGCAGCTCCGCCGTTGCAACACTTGGTGATAGAATGCAGCTAATGCCAGTTCAATCCTCTGGAAAAATATGCTTTTGACTATAGACGCCGGAAACACCAGAACCAAGTGGGCGGTATTTAACCGGAATGGTGAAATCACCCACAATGGCGTGTGTGCCAATGACCAGTTGGCAGGTATTGACCTTAGCCCCAGAACACTAGGTTACGAACGGGTCATTATTTCCAACGTAGCCGGCAAAGTCCATGCTTCCCGCCTTGAAAAATTGCTGGCAAGCCATCACCAGCCGGTGCTGTGTGTCACTGCCAGCCCCGAAGCCTGCAATGTCATCAATGGTTATGCCGAGCCTGAAACGCTGGGCACCGACCGCTGGGCCGCACTGATTGCAGCATGGCACAGTAAGCATACCGCCTGCGTAGTGGTTAACGCCGGAACAGCAGTCACTGTAGATGCACTGCATGGCGCATCAGGCAGCAAGCAGCAAGGCGAATTCCTTGGCGGCATGATACTTCCCGGAATCCGCCTGATGCAAGCGAGCCTTGGTGTTGGTACGGCACAGCTGCCGCTTAAAAACGCAATACGTGAATCCGCTGAGAACACTCCCGTCAATATTTTTGCAAAATCGACCGCACAAGCCATGGATGCCGGGGCATTGAATGCGATCACCGGCGCCGTTGAACGCATGGCCGCTGCATTGGAAGCACAATGCTGGCAAACACCTTTCATTATCCTGAGCGGCGGTGACGCCGACGTCATCCAGCACCACCTCACTGACCGCGTGACAAACCCGACCGTAATCATTGACAACCTGGTTCTGAACGGCCTGTATCTGCTGGATTATTTCAACCAGACTGAACAACCGCCTCAGCAATGAGCGAGACTCGCTACTGAACCGCGCCCAGAAACCGGCTCGCAGTGTTTACGTCTCACAGCAGGGAACAAAGCGATGATAGACACCCAGGCTGGTTTGCTGGACAATACCGCATGGCGTAATCATGTATTCAGCCCAAGGCAGCTGAAATCAAACAGCAGCGTGAACATGGCTGTCATGTTTAAACTTGTGCCTGATTACCTTTATAATAAAAAATATAACGTATAAAAAATATAAAGTGACATGCAATGAAACGTTTTTTCTGGTTATCGGCTCTCATCAACATAGGTTTGCTGGCCTATTTCAACATTGCTTATATATTGCCAGGCAAACCGGAAATCAAACTGACAGAAATCCACCCGGATAAAATCAAATTGCTGACACAGGCAGAGATCGATAGCCTGCCTAAAAAAGCAGAACCATCACGGCCCATCATTGAACCGCAAGCTGTCATCGAGCCACAGCCTGTAGCCATGTGTTTTCAATGGGGGATTTTCTCTGACGCCAGTCTTTTAAAAGCGCAAAAAGCGTTATCCAAAATAGAAATTCAGGCGACCGCAAAAGAAGAAAATTCAGACCAACCCAAACGATACTGGGTTTATAAAGCGCCACTAAAAACTGCAGCCGAAGCACAAAGAAAAGCCGCAGAATTCAAGGCGCTTGGCGTTGACGACCTGTTTGTGGTGCAGGAAGAAAAATGGAAAAACGCTATTTCATTCGGCATCTTTGAAGATGAACAACTGGCCGACAAGCTGATCCGGGAACTGCGGGAGAAAGGGATTAATAATCTTGAAAAAACCCTGCGCAGCAACGGTAAAGGGCACCACAGCCTTGCACTTAACAACATGACCGAGAGCGACATTGCCAAGCTTAAGAAATTAAAACCGGATTTTCCGGCGGCTGAACTGAAAGAAGTCCGCTGCCAATAAGCAAGGCTGCTGGAACAGCTGGCCCGGATTCAGTACAAACACCGCTTCAATCAGCACATGATAGTTACGCAAGCAACCCACAGGGGCTATACAGACCCTGTGGGTTGCTTAAACGATAATGAAAACTGACACCGATTCTGTAAATTAGCGCTTTTTGATGTAAAGATCCGTAATCGTGCCTTCTTTCATCTCGGCGGCAAAACACACCGTTTCAGACAAAGTCGGGTGGGCATGAATGGTGAGACCCAAATCATGTGCATCTGCGCCCATTTCAATCGCCAGCACGGCTTCAGCCAGCAATTCACCGGCATTGGTACCGACGATACCGGCGCCGATCACGCGATGGGTTTCTTTATCGAATATCAGCTTGGTGGTGCCTTCGGTACGTGCAATGGATAATGCACGGCCGCTGGCTGCCCATGGGAAGCTGGCTTTTTCAATGGCAATGCCTTTGGCTTTGGCTTCTGTTTCCGTCACGCCCACCCAAGCCACTTCAGGGTCGGTATAGGCAACTGACGGGATCACGGATGCAACAAACTCAACTTTTTCACCGGCAATCACTTCAGCCGCGACTTTAGCTTCATGCGTTGCTTTATGCGCGAGCATAGGCTGACCGACAATATCGCCAATCGCAAAGATATGCGGCACATTGGTACGCATCTGCTTATCGACGGCAATAAAGCCGTAATCATCGACCGCGACGCCCGCATTTTCGGCACCGATGTTCTTGCCGTTAGGGCGGCGGCCGATAGAAACCAGCACACGGTCATACACTTCCACACCTTTAGGCGCTTCCGCATTGCCGTTAACACCCTCAAATGTCACATGGATACCATCTGTTTTAGGCTCCATGCTCGCCACTTTCGTGTTGAGCATAATCGTTTCAAAGCGTTTCTCCATGCGTTTTTGCAGTGGGCGTACCAAGTCGCGGTCGCAACCCTGGATCAGGCCATCGGTAAACTCAACCACACTCACTTTGGTACCCAGCGCATCGTAAACCGTACCCATTTCCAGGCCGATAATACCGCCGCCGATCACCAGCATGCGTTTTGGTACGTCAGCCAGTGCCAACGCACCGGTAGAATCCATGATGCGTTCATCTGCAGCCACACCCGGGAACTTGGTCGCTTGCGAGCCAGCTGCGATAATTGCATTTTCAAACCCTATCGTAGTCACTTTGCCATCTTCAGCCGTGACCGCAATCTGATTAGGGCTGGTGAATTTACCTACACCTTGCACCACCGTAACGTTGCGCTGTTTTGCCATCGCTGCCAGGCCGCCAGTGAGCTTGCCCACCACTTCGTTTGCTTTCCAGCTGCGCAACTGGTCGAGATCTACGCTAGGTTTACCGAAGCTCACACCGTGATGGCTGGATTCTTCAGCTTCTGTAATCACTTTTGCCGTGTGCAATAACGCTTTTGATGGAATACAGCCGACATTCAGACAAACTCCACCCAAAGTTGCATAACGCTCAATCAGCACTACCTGTTTACCCAAGTCAGCAGCACGGAAAGCAGCGGTATAACCGCCTGGGCCACTGCCCAGCACTACAACTTGCGTATTGATATCACTGCTGCCAGCTGGTGCAACAGCTGGCGCCGGAGATGGAACTGCCGCAGCGGGCGCTGCCGGTGCAGGGCTGGCTGCAGCTGTTTCTATTTTAGCTGGAGCAGCAGCCACTGCGGCTTCCGCCTCTACCAACAAAATCAGCGTGTCTTTCGCGATTTTATCGCCAACCTTAACCTTAACTTCTTTTACCGTACCGGCATGGGAGGATGGAATATCCATAGATGCTTTATCAGACTCTACCGTAATCAAGGAGTCTTCCTTCGCAATCACATCGCCTGCTTTCACCAGCACTTCAATCACATCAACGCTATCAAAGTTGCCGATATCAGGTACCAATACTTCAACTAAATTACTCATGCCTATCCCTTGCTCTAAACTTTGGTTATTTGCTGCAATTTTATCATTAAACCATGCCATTCACCGCCATTGGCTGCGCAATCGCACGGTCAGTCACAGCAATAAAACATTCAATCCATTAAATAAAAAGGGCGCGAATTTCGCACCCTCTTCACTGCCTGTAAAAATTACAGCAGCAACCTTCTTACATCACTCAGCATCATACGCATATGGCTGGTGAAACGCGCACCGTCAGCGCCATCGATCACACGATGGTCATATGAAAGTGACATCGGCAAAATCAGGCGCGGTTCAAATGTCTTGGTTTTTGCATCATATACCGGCTGCATGGATGAACGGGATACGCCTAGAATCGCTACCTCGGGGCAATTGATGATCGGCGTAAACATCGTGCCGCCAATACCGCCCAGGCTTGAGATTGTGAAACAGCCGCCCTGCATCTCTTCAACTTTCAATTTACGCTCACGCGCTTTGGCTGAAAGCTCCCCGAGGTCACGTGCGATGTCCAGCACATCTTTCTGGTGTACATCACGCACCACCGGCACCACCAGACCATCCGGCGTGTCACAGGCAAAGCCGATGTTGAAATAGTTTTTCAGGATCAGGCTATCGCCATCCGGTGATAATGAAGCATTAAAGTTAGGGTAAGCTTTTAATGCATTCACTGAAGCCTTGATCAGGAAAGCCAGCATCGTGAGTTTAACTCCACGTTTCTCGGCTTCCCCCTGCATGGACTTGCGGAAGTCTTCAAGATCCGTAATGTCGGCATCATCAAACTGGGTCACGTGCGGAGCCGTCACCCAGTTACGGTGCAGGTTGGCACCAGACAGTTTTTTGATGCGTGATAAAGGCTTGGTCTCAATCGCGCCAAACTGGCTGAAATCAATGACCGGCATCGGCAGCGCTGCAAGGCTGCTTAGGCCAGCACCCATATTTTCGGTACGTGGTTTGGCTAACTCACCCTTCACATAAGCCTGCACATCACTTTGCACGATGCGGTTTTTAGGTCCGGTACCTTTCACCAGCGCCAGGTTCACACCCAACTCCCTCGCAAAGCGACGAATGGAAGGGCTGGCATGAGACAGCTTGCCAGGGGCTACAACCACACTCTCACCCACTGGCGCCGGCTGATGTACCGGTGCGATTGGTTTTGGCGGCTCTGGAGCAGGCCGGGTAGGCTCAGGAATTACAGCTTTAGGCGCCTGTACCGCAGGCTCCGCCTTGACTGGGGCGGGCGGTTCGGCAACGGCTGCTGCATCATTGACATCCATGGTTAGGATCAAAGTGCCTTGTGCGGCTTTGTCACCCACTTTAATCTTGACTTCTTTCACCACACCTGCAAACGGGGCAGGAATATCCATAGACGCTTTATCAGACTCAACCGTCATCAGCGAATCATCTTTGGCAACGGTATCGCCTGCTTTTATTAATACTTCAATGACATCCACGCTATCGAAATTACCGATATCAGGGACGAATATGTCTTGAACTGCCATCTGTGTGTTTCCTTAAACTGTCGTTGGGTTTGGCTTGTTGGAATCTAAGCTGTATTTTTTAACCGCCTCTGCCACTTTGGCAGCAGGCAGTTTTCCGTCATCGCTCAAAGCTTTCAATGCGGCAACCACAACGTAGTATTTATTCACTTCAAAGAAGTCACGTAAGGCTTCACGGCTATCTGAACGGCCGAAACCATCCGTACCAAGCGCTACAAACCTATTGGGCACAAAACGCTGAATCTGCTCTGCAAAGCTCTTCATGTAATCTGTAGAAGCAATGACAGGGCCTTTTGCATCTTTCAGGCATTCTGCAACATAGCTGACCCTTTGCGGCTTGTCCGGATTCAGCATGTTCCAGCGATCGCAATCCAGGCCTTCGCGGCGTAATTCCGTAAAGCTAGGCACACTCCATACATCAGCAGCGACCCCCCAGTCTTTCTCAAGCAATTCAGCGGCAGCGATAACTTCACGCAAGATCACACCGCTACCCATCAACTGCACGCGCTCACCCTTGACCTTGGATTTGCTGAAGCTGTACATACCTTTCAGGATGCCTTCCGCAGAATCTTTTGGCATTTCCGGATGGCTGTAGTTTTCATTCATCAAGGTGATGTAGTAGTACACATCTTCCTGGTTCTGCACCATGCGGCGCAAACCATCCTGAATAATCACAGCCAATTCATACGCAAATGTCGGGTCATAAGACACGCAATTCGGGATTGTTGCCGACATCAGGTGACTATGGCCATCTTCATGCTGCAGGCCTTCACCGTTCAATGTTGTACGACCTGCAGTCGCACCCAGCAGGAAACCACGCGCACGGGAGTCGCCTGCCAGCCATGCCAGGTCGCCAATACGCTGGAAGCCGAACATTGAATAATAGATATAGAACGGAATCATCTGCGTGCCGGTGACAGAGTATGACGTTGCCGCTGCCAACCAGCTTGAGAATGCACCAGCCTCGTTAATGCCCTCTTCCAGAATCTGGCCATTTTTAGATTCTTTATAGAACATCACCTGGTCAGAATCCTGCGGTTCATAAAGCTGCCCCTGGCTCGCATAGATACCAAGCTGACGGAACATGCCTTCCATACCGAAAGTACGAGCCTCATCCGGCACGATAGGTACTACATACTTGCCCAGCTCCTTATCACGTACCAAGGTTGACAGGATACGCACAAACGCCATCGTGGTAGAAATCTCACGCTCACCGGTAGCCCCGAGCATATTCTCAAAAGCCGACAACTGCGGAACGGTCAGTTCGTTACCTTTACGGCGGCGCTGCGGCACAAAACCACCCATGGCGGCACGGCGTTCAGCCATATATTTCATTTCCGGTGAATCTTCGGCCGGTCTGTAGAAACTCAGGCTCTCAACCTGTGCATCAGTCAATGGCAAGTCGAAGCGGTCACGGAATTTCTTAAGTGACTCGATATCCATGCTCTTTTGCTGGTGCGTCGTGTTCTGGCCTTCGCCAGCTTCACCCATACCATACCCCTTAACGGTCTTGGCAAGAATCACTGTAGGCTGGCCTTTATGATTCACAGCTGCATTGTAAGCCGCAAATACTTTATGCGGATCATGACCGCCACGGTTCAGGCGCCATATATCCTGGTCACTCATGGCTGCGACCATTGCTTTCAGCTCCGGATATTTTCCGAAAAAATGCTCACGTGTGTAAGCGCCGCCTTTTTGCTTGAAATTCTGATATTCACCGTCTACGCATTCTTCCATGCGTTTCTTGAGCAGGCCATCTTTATCCATCGCCAACAGAGGATCCCAGTAAGAACCCCAGATGACCTTCAGCACATTCCAGCCTGAGCCTCTGAAATCAGATTCCAGTTCCTGGATGATCTTGCCGTTACCGCGCACAGGGCCATCCAGACGCTGCAAGTTACAGTTGATCACAAAAATCAGGTTATCCAGTTTTTCACGTACCGCCAGCGAAATAGCGCCCAATGACTCAGGCTCATCCATCTCACCGTCTCCGCAGAACACCCATACCTTGCGATCACTGGTATCAGCAATACCGCGATCATGCAGGTACTTCAGGAAACGCGCCTGATAAATACCGGCCAATGGCCCCAAGCCCATGGAAACGGTTGGGAATTGCCAGAAATCAGGCATCAGCCACGGATGCGGATAGCTTGGCAAGCCATTGCCACCTGTTTCCTGACGGAAATTATCCATCTGTTCTTCCGTGATGCGGCCTTCAAGAAAGGCACGCGCATAAACGCCCGGTGAAGAATGTCCCTGGAAATAAACACAATCGCCGCCAAAGTTTTCATTAGGCGCACGGAAAAAATAGTTAAAGCCAGTATCGTAAAGCGTAGCAGCGGATTGGAAACTTGCGATATGCCCGCCCACGCCTGGTGATTTTTCATTAGCGCGCAGCACTGTCATAATCGCATTCCAGCGCACAAGTGCGCGGATGCGGCGTTCCATTTCAGGATCTCCGGGCAATTTATCCTGCAGATGCGTAGGAATGGTATTTAAATAAGCAGTAGTCGCGTTATAAGGCAGGTTAACACCTGTGCGGCGAGCTTTGTCGATCATAGACTCTATCAAAAAGTGCGCGCGCTCGGGACCTTCGTTTTCAATAACGGCCATCAATGCATCAAGCCACTCCTGGGTTTCTTGACTATCAATATCTGGACTGTTCAAATTTGTGTTCAATGACATTCAGTTAGGACTCCGTGTTGCGGTATTTGTGGAATAAATTTAGCCTTCATGCCTTGACTTGGATGGGTATAATTACCCATGGACTAAAAGTAACAAAATCAAATACTGCGTGTCTGAATACACCGCACCATACGGATGCGATGTAATTAAAATTTTTTATAAAACCGTAGTGTGTCTTTTTTAGGGGTTTTGGTCAAGTTTACTCGTGTTTGCAAACCAGTTAATACGCGCCAGTTAACATCAATCACACATCAATTACAGGATCATAAATGTCAATAAAATTAACACAAAATGTCGCTAATGCCACCGAAAATACACTTAACAGCTATCAATATGCGATTTTTGTCCTACCTGAGAACGAAGACAGGAACCTGCCTTTTTCGCAGACGTTATTTACAAAGCTAAGTAGAGTCAAGAAAAAATATAAAGACCTGGAGAAATCACCGCTTACCGTGGATTTACCTCATGGTGGACTAGCAAGTTTCATCATTTTGAATGAAAACCTGACACCATTCCAGCGCCACACACTGCTGCGGAAAGCCATAAAACAGATTATTGAAGAGCATCCTGAGAACATAGCGTTATGCGTTTATGGCAGTGAAACTGCACGCAGCATGAATGCCTGCGCAGCCTATTACGTACTGACCGCAAATGCTGCGCAGCTGACGAACCGTAAAAAAGATCATGCAAAAAGCCATTTAAAGATTATAGACCTGTTTGGATACCAGGCAGAGCATGATTTCAGTTTTGTTAATGCACGCGTGGCAGGCAATACGCTATGCAGGCAATTAACAACCACCCCACCCAATGATTTAACGCCCTCAAGCTACAGAGAAAAAGTTAGCACGCTCGCAAAACAACATGGCTGGCAGCACGAAGAATTTGACATGCAGAAACTCAAAGAAATCGGTGCCGGTGCATTTGTTGCAGTAGGTCAAGGTTCAGACCCGCAAGATGCGGCAATTGTGCACCTCACTTATCAGCCGGCACTGGCAAAAAAACATATTGCAATCATCGGTAAAGGTATTTGCTTCGATACCGGCGGCCATAACCTGAAACCAGCGAAATATATGCTTGGCATGCATGAAGACATGAATGGCTCAGCCGTCGCGTTGGGGATATTGTTAGCTGCCAGCGAAATGCAATTGCCGGTCAAAATCGATTGCTGGCTGGCAATTGCACAAAACCATATCAGCCCAACCGCCTATAAGCAAAATGACGTCGTAACAGCATTAAACGGTATGACGATTGAAATCGTACACACAGATGCTGAAGGCCGCATGGTGTTGGCAGATACACTCACATTAGCATCTCGTCAGAAACCTGATTACATGATCGACTTTGCGACATTAACGGGCAGCATGATCACGGCACTGGGTGATCGCATCAGCGGCGTGATTTCTAATCGTCCCGCTCTTGCCTGCAAAGCCATCGGGGCCGGTAATATGGCTGGCGAAAGAGTCGTCGCCTTTCCATACGAAGAAGATTTTGACAGTGATTTGGAAAGTGATGTCGCAGACATAAAACAATGCACCCTGGAAGGCGGCGGCGATCACATACATGCCGCAAGATTCCTGGGGAAATTCATTGAACACGACATTCCATGGCTACACACCGACCTGTCATCGGCCAACCGCAAAGGCGGCCTTGGCGCTATTGAAGCTGACACAAATGGCTTTGGCGTAGGTTTTGGTATCGAAATGCTGAAATCGCTGATTGAAGATTAATTGAACAGGAAACGTGAATTGCTAACTTACTATATAGATGAACCGCTATCGCCTATCGAACAGCAAATGGTGATTGAACAGATCAATACAATCAGCACCGGTGCAGTTAAGCAGCTTGTATTTAAACAGATCCCTGATCATATTCCGAAAAATGACTGCGAGCTGTCACATGCAGAAATTATTAAAGCGCTTGAAGATATGCTTATTAAGCTAGAAATACCTGCAGGTGTACAAAGTACATTCATACTGCCTAAAGGGGGGCTATCCTGGGGTATGCTGCTACAAATCGCATTTAAGAATGTCAGCAAATTTTACCCGTTTGTCGTACAGCCATGGGAAATGAATGCCGACAGAAAACATAAGCGCAGAGAACGTATTTTGGTCACTGACATCAACAGCGCAATACCGGCTTAACCAAAGGTTTTTAAGCCATCCTACGCTATAGCAGATGCCATGCAGACAAAAGCCCACATATCGTGGGCTTTTAATTGCCTACTAGGCAGGTGCCGAAAACACCTCATCTGAAAACAAATAAACACGTTGCCTGGTACCGCTTGCACAACAAGCCACCCCCCCACGTCGAGGATATATAGATTGAGCGGATGCAGTTTAGAAGATTAAATTCGCGCTTCCCAAATAGAAACACCCCGCCACTTTCATGGAGGGGTGTTTTGGTATAAATAGCTTGG
>Ga0123389_176414_pt1 | contig 21832 bp, 16 predicted proteins | sample T0HHNH4metaT_FD_89917 | JGI IMG/M metagenome (GOLD analysis project Ga0123389, IMG submission 89917) | Methane-oxidizing artificial microbial communities from Washington, USA to study methane cycling - T0-HHNH4 metaT (Metagenome... | ecosystem: Engineered > Modeled > Simulated communities...
CATTACCCAAGGCATCGCGCTTAACAACACTTAAAAATAGAATTTCAGATAAGGCAATAAATCTACTGTTTTAATTTTCAATAACAGCAAAAACCTCATTTTCTATTATTCATCACTTTTCGGGCATTAAAGATCCAAGGCTAAACAGGCAAAAAAACATCAACTACAAAATGTTTTCTTTGTCAGCATCTGCGCTAAGATTTGTGAGATCAATAATTGCTTACTATTAAATGACTTAGCTTAGAAAAAGAGGAGTGGTTCACTGAGCTGCTAAGTATAAAGAGTATCGTTGAATTCATCGCAAACGGTTTGGCAATCTTAATTGATAATAGGTTCTTTTGAGCCAAAAAAATCAATTACAATTGGTTCATTTGCACCATAGTTAAGGCGGCTCATTTTGAAAAAACCTATCTGAACAAGTGATGGATGCGTATTTGTTTGTGGCACATAACTTGCTTTTAGTGTTTGCTATGACTATGTAAAAGTATTTTTAATGGGCAGCTAAACAATGTATTTCTATATAATTGACCGCTCTTTGTGCAGGCTTTACTTTGTTGTAACCGAAAATAGATTACGAAATTGAGCTGTGCAGGCTACTGTCATAATAGATGTGTTCTCATATAAGGCAATTTCCTACGAAGAATATACTCAGGCTGCTGGTATTTTTGTCCATTTCCCGCTCCATTTAGGTATATTCATCGCTGGCTGCCCCCTAAGCTAATAGTTTCAAACATGGATGGTATAAGGTGAATAGATTTTACGATTAATTCCCCCCCTCTCAATACAAATGCAATTTTATTCAATGAAGAATAAGCCTTTGCGGCTTACTTTCTTAACGAAAAGTCATGAAAATGTTAAATTTTAAAGCGTTAGTGTGCCTGGTTTTAACTTTATGGACGATGGCGTTGCGGGCGGAAACGGAGGCAACCGGGACTGGGCTAGCCATTACTGAACAGCAAGCCATCGCATTGTTCTATCAACGTAACCTCAGCCTGATTGCAGCAAACTTCAATATCGATGATGCTCAGGCGCAAGAGATTATTGCAGCCGCGATTCCGAATCCGGTGTTCAGTTTTACCATTTCGTCATTAAGTCCTAATATGTTTCGTCAGCAATACAGCAACATGACGACGTTGCCGGCGGTATCGCCACAGATTCAGCAACTGATCGAAACCGCCGGGAAACGCCGGTTACGGATAGAAAGCAGTGAACTGGCTACCGAAGCGATAAACTTTGATTTACAAGACACTGCACGTGTACTCACCAATGCAGTGCGACGCAGTTATTACAGCCTGTTGCTGGCGCAAAAGACATCAAAAGTGGCAGCCGAAAACTATGAGCGCTATCGTGAAATTCTGCGGGTCAATGGCATCAGACTCAAAGTGGGCGATATTGCGGCGACAGATTTTACCCGGATTGAGGTTGAAAGCCTCAAGGCTCAAGGCGATCAAGATCAAGCCAAATCAGCATTAAATCAGGCCCGAGCCGATCTGCTGCTATTGCTCGGTTGGCCTGAAAACAGCATGGAAATCTCCGCCGTCGAGGCTTGGCCGGCAGCACCCCCTGAGATCGCAAAAGCAGGACAGGATCAATTAGCCGAACAGGCGTTGGAGCGGCGACCTGACCTGCAAGCTGCACGCGTGCGTATCGAACAGGCTGGAAAAATGCTGACCTTGGCAAATCGACTGGCCATTCCCGATGTGACGGTCAGTGCTTTTTATCAACGCGATCCCGGTAACTTTTTTACCGATAGCGGTGGTGTCGGCGTCAGTGTGCCGTTGCCATTGTTCTATCGCCAGGAAGGTGAAATCTCAAAAGCGCGTGTCGCTTTAAGCTCATCAGAGTTAGCAGTAAAACAGGTTGAGCAGAGTGTGCGAGCCGAGGTTATGAAAGCCTTGTCGGCCTGGCAAAGTGCGGACGCCATTTCACAGCGCTTTGAGACAGCCGTGGTCAAGCGCATTGAATCGTTGCGTAAAGCGCAGGAGATCGCTTACCAGAAAGGTGCAGTAGGATTGCTGGACTTGATTGATGCAGAGCGCAATTACAAGGCAATGATGCTGGATTATTACACCGCTTTGGCGAACCGCAGCAACGCCTGGGCGGACTTATTAATGGCTTACGGAGAAGAAGTAAAATTATGAATACAAAGTTTTCCAACCATACTAGGCTGATCGCTGGAATACTAGGTTTATCTCTGCTGGCCTGTCAATCGAAAAGCAACGCCCCGCAAAAACCAGTCGCGGCGCTACCTAAGAATGAAGTGATCCTCAGTCAGGATTCGCCCAAGCGTGCTTATATTAAAGAGGCCATCGTTGAGTTAGTCCGGCGTCCCCTTATGGACCCAGTAACAGGCACGCTCGCTTATGACGAAACCCGCACCGCTCGCGTTTCCTCACCTATTGCCGGACGAGTGACCGGGGCTATCGCTGCGTTGGGCGCTCGTGTTCATGCGGGAGATGCCCTGGCGGAACTGGATAGCCCGGAACTGGGACAGGCACAATCGGATTATGCCGGCGCACTGGCGGATTTGAATTTGGCCAAACGGGCTTTTCAGCGGATGCAGGAGCTTTATGCAAACGGCATCGCCCCGCGCAAGGATCAGGAGCAGGCCCAAGACAATCTGGCCCGTGTGCGTAGCGAGGCGGAACGGGCGCGACTCAGACTGGCCAACCTTGGCGTGCGCAACGGGCGCACCGATAATCGCTTTGTCCTGCATGCGCCGATTGCAGGAGCGATCACCGAGCGCAATATCAATCCCGGCATGGAAGTCAGATCTGATCTGACCACGCCGCTGTTCGTCATCTCAGACCTGAGCAGTTTATGGGTACAGATGGATGTTTTTGAGAAAGACATCGGGCTGATCCATATCGGTGCCAAGGTATTGGTACGCGTTCCGGCCTATCCCGGAGAGACTTTTACAGCAACCGTCAGTTATATCAGTCAGGTGGTTGAAGAAACAACGCGCACGGTAAAAGTGCGCTGTATTTTGCCCAATGCCGATAACCGTCTGTTACCGGCAATGTATGCCGCCATTGAGGTGCAAAGCGACCCGGACGATAAGGCGGTTGTGGTGCCGTTAACTGCGCTATTTACCGAAGATGAATCCGACTGGTTATTTGTGGCTATCGGTGATGGTCATTATCAAAAACGTCCGGTCAAAGCGGGCCTGCGCCTTAAGGATAGGGCGGTGATTCTTGAAGGTTTGAATTCGGGAGAGCGCCTGGTGGTCGATGGCGCACTGCTGCTGCGCACCGAGGAAGATGCCGAACAGGATGCTGAACAGAAAGGAGGGGAAAGCCAGCCATGATTCATAAAATCATCTCGTTCTGTCTACAGCAACGGCTGTTAATTATCGGTGCGTCGGTGTTGCTGGTCGTCGTTGGCACTATATCGGTCGAACGTCTGCCGGTACAGGCTTTTCCCGATGTACAAAATGTTTTTGTGCAAGTAGTCACCCAATATCCCGGCCAAGCTCCGGAAGAAGTGGAAAAACTGATTAGCTTGCCGATTGAGAAAGAAATGAACGGCTTGCCGCATTTGATCAATATGCGTTCAGTATCGATTTTTGGCCTGTCTGTCGTAACGCTGACTTTCGATGATGAGGCTGAGGATTATTTTTCGCGACAGCAAGTTCTGGAGCGGTTGCGAGCAGTCAGCTTGCCGACTGAGGTTGGTCCAGTGTTGGGGCCATTGACAACGGGTGTCGGTGAAATTTATCGTTATCGTATTGAAGCGCCTAACCACCCTTTGATTGAACAACGTGCTTTGCAGGATTGGGTGATCGAGCGTACCTTGCGTTCTGTGCAAGGCGTGGCTGATGTAGTGGCTTTTGGCGGCGGTGTTAAGCAATACCAGATAGAGGTTGATCCTGACAAACTAAGAGATTATAAATTAACGCTCCCTGAGGTTTACCAATCGGTCGCCGCCAATAATGCCAATACCGGCGGCGGTTATATCGAGCACGGCTACGAGGCGCTGGTCGTGCGCGGCGCAGGCCTGTTGAAGTCCGCTGATGAAATCGGCGACATCGTCATTGCCAGCCGGGATGGCGTGCCGGTGTTGGTTAAGCATATCGCTAATGTAGTGGTAGGGCCACAACCGCGTAATGGTATTGTTGGTTACAATGAACGTGATGATGTGGTTGAAGGCGTGGTTTTGCTTATCAAGGGCAGGGACGCCCTCGTCGTGTTGCAAGGAGTGAAAGAAAAAATTGAGGATCTTAATGGTCACGTTCTGCCTCCCGGCGTCAAGATAATCCCTATCTATGACCGGACGGAACTGGTGGAACACACAAAAAAAACAGTCGTGCATAATATGTTGGAAGGCGCGGCGCTGATTTTAGCCATTCTGGTTATATTCCTGCGTCGGGCGCTGGCTTCGTCCGTCGTTATTGCCGTCATCCCGTTATCCCTGTTATTCGCTTTCATTTTGATTGATGCCGAGCATGTTTCTGCGAACCTGATTTCGCTGGGCGCGATTGACTTTGGCATCATCGTAGACAGCGCTGTGGTATTGGTCGAGGCGATTATGGTCAAAGTGACTTTAGAAATGAGCCAGAAGGCCAGTGTGGCACATATGCGTCAGTCCATGTTGATGACAGCGGTGGATCTGGCCCGGCCTATCCTGTTCTCCAAAGCCATCATCATTATTGCCTTTTTGCCGATTTTCACCTTTCAGCGAGTCGAGGCAAAAATATTTTCACCGATGGCGTTCACGCTCAGCTTTGCATTGTTAGGCTCGTTGATCATCAGCTTAACCCTGGTGCCTGTGTTGCTGAGTTATTTGATTGGACCCCGGCTTATCGAATCGCACAATCCGCTGGTGGAGGGTATGGAACGGCACTATCGATCCGCATTGGAATCCGTGTTGCGCCACCCTCGCAGATTATTCATTGGCGCAGGATTGACGCTGGCCTTATCGCTGGGTTCTACATCGTTGATCGGAACCGAGTTTATGCCCAAGCTGGATGAGGGGAACATCTGGCTGACTATCACGCTGCCGACGCCCGTCTCCTTGGCTAAAGCCAAAGTACTGGAACAGGATATACGCGGACGCCTACGCGAGTTTAGCGAGGCCAAGTCGATACTCACCCAACTGGGACGCCCGGAAGATGGCACTGACCCCAAAGGTTTTAATAACCTGGAAGTTCTTATCGATCTCAAGCCCAAGGATACCTGGCATTATAAAGACAAGGATGAACTGATCGAGGCCATGCAAAAACGCTTGGCGGTGTTTCCCGGCTTGCAGTTCAACTTCTCCCAGGTAATTCAGGATAACGTGGAGGAGGCTATTTCCGGTGTTAAAGGTGAGATTGCGATCAAAATTTTCGGCGAGGATCTTAAAGTCCTTCAGGATAAAGCGAATCAGATCACCCGCATCCTGCGTTCCATAGAAGGTGCCACCGATGTGGCTGCCGAGCAGCAATCGGGACTGGCCCAAATGGTTATTGCCATTGATCGAGCCAAGATAGCCCGCTACGGTATTAATGTGGATGATGTGGAAAATGTCATTGCCATGGCGGTGGGCGGTAAAACCGCGACACAGATGCTGGAAGGTGAGCGCCGTTTCGATATTACGGTGCGGCTAACCGGAACCGCGCGCGATTCAGTCGGGGCAATTGAGGATATTACCGTGTTATCCCCGGATGGCAGTCGCATTCCGTTGGCTGAATTGGCCGAGATCAAGATCAATCAGGGCGCTTCGCGTATCAGCCGCGAGGACAACATGCGTCGCATCGCGATCAAGTGTAATCTGATCGGTCGTGATCAAGGCAGTTTTGTGGCCGAAGCGCAGGAAAAAGTCGCCGAACAAGTGGTATTGGAACCTGGATACCGAATCGTTTGGAGCGGGCAATTCGAGAATCAACAACGTGCGATGAAGCGGCTGGCATTTATCGTTCCGGTCAGTTTGGTGCTTATTTTTATCCTGCTGTTCTGGGCCTTTCAGTCACTGAAGAGTGCATCACTGATTGTGATGAACGTGCCTTTTGCGATGATTGGCGGCTTGGTGGCCTTGCTGTTAACCGGCATCCACTTGAGCGTGTCGGCAGCGGTCGGGTTCATCGCGTTGTTCGGAATCGCCGTACAAAACGGTGTTATCCTGTTAACCCAAATCAATCATTTGAGGCGTGAGGGCACGCCGTTACAAGAGGCGATTTTGCAAGGTTCTGTCAGTCGCTTGCGTCCGGTGGTGATGACCGCGCTGATGGCCATACTGGGGCTGATACCGGCGGCGCTGTCTACCAGTGTCGGCTCGGAAACTGCAAAACCTTTTGCTGTGGTTATTATCGGTGGACTTATTACGGCAACGCTATTAACCTTGACCATGCTGCCGACACTCTATCGCCATTTTGAAGAGCAACACGAAACCTGAGAAACTCCCATGAAAGAAATCCGAGCTTATATTCAGCCTTTTATGCTGGCTAAACTAACCCAGACGCTGCTCGAAATACCTCATTTTCCAGGCATGAGCGTTTCCGATTGTGAAGGTTTCGGGCGTGAAAAAGTGGTCGACAGTCAGGATTACACGCCGTTTATGCCGAAAAAACGTATCGAGATTTTCGCCCAGGATGAACTGGTGGACAGCATTTTCAATGCGATAATGACTATTGCCAATACCCATCAGCATGGCGCAGGCAAGGTCTACGTCATTGAGGTTGATGAAGGCGGGGTTATTAGCACCGGTGAGCGCGGAAATAATCTGGCATGATGATGCGCGGACGCAATTGACACTTTTGCGCTGGTTGAATGGACTTGGCTTGTTGCCAGGGACAACTGGCATTTACCCGACAGCTACTTGACAAGGATCGCCGTGCATAAATTTAACTTAATTAACTTGGTGAGTGTATGAACAAATATACCGGAATTATTGCTGTTTTATTAATGGGACTTTCCTTAACCTTAGGCGGGATGTCAGACGCTGACGCCAAGCGTTTCGGCGGCGGCAGCTCTTTTGGTGGCAGATCTTCCTATAGCGCACCGTATCAACGCTCGGCAACTCCACCGACTCGCTCCGCCAATCAACAACAGGCCGCTACGCCAAACCAGGCAGCCAGGCCAGCCGGGGCCAACCGTGGTGGCTTAATGGGTGTGTTAGGCGGTTTGGCATTAGGTGGCTTATTAGGCTCGCTGTTTGCCGGCGGGGGCTTTCAAGGCATTAATTTTATGGACATCCTTGTTTTTGGCGGAATTGCCTTTTTACTTTATAAATTGTTTGCCGCTAAAAAAGCGGGGTCTGTACAACAGCCGACTGTCTATAACCGAACGGCTGATCATAATTCTGCGTCAAGCTATCAGGAACCTCAGGCAACTCAAGCCAATCCCGCAGGTTTTGACACTGACGTCCTGTTCAAAAAAGATAAAAACAAGTCCGACTCGTCTGAAGCTTATGTTCAACAGGATGCCGACTTCGCGGCAGCGGTTATTCCCAAAGACTTCGATCAACAGGCTTTCCTGGACGGCGCAAGGAGAGCCTTTACTGAGCTGCAAAAAGCTTGGGATGAACGTGATCTTGCCGAAATCAGAGGCTTAACAACGGATAAGGTATTTGCTGAAATTCAGGATCAGCTCAAAGCATCAGCTACTGAAAACCGCACCGAAATACTAAAACTGGACGCAGAACTATTGGAAGTCAGGGAAGTCGGCTCGGAACTTGAAGCTACGGTGCTGTTTGATTCGATCATGCGCGAAGACAGCACCGCTCAGGCTGAACAGGTCCGGGAAGTCTGGCATTTTATTAAGCCGAAAGTCAGCATCCAGCCCAAATGGTATCTGGATGGCATACAGCAATTAGCAGATTAACCCGTCGCAGCTACTCAGCAGCAGATACCGCCTTTCTATTGTTCTAACTTCTGAGTAGTTACAAGTATTTTTTAAAACTCAAAATGCACCCTGGCTCCATAGATATCTACGGGGCCACGATCTGCGTTGTAAGCCGGATTGGCTAAATGTTGATAGTCAAGTGACAGCCAGGCAGAGCTGACGACATGACATTGGTAGTAAATATCTACAACCTGCTCCGGTTTGTAATTGATCTTCCCGTCACCGATAAATCCATCAATTCCGCCCATATTCAGAAAAGCGGCATGTTGATTTGAAATCCAACTCTGCGCATAGCCAATTCCCAGCGTATCTTTTCCCCGCCCCCAACGTAAGCCTTTCAATGCAGCACCAAAAGATAACGATCGATCGGAGGATGTATAAGAATAAACTTCAGTTTTGCCGTCCGAATACATTCCTCTGAAAAAGACGCCTAGATCTTCTGTAATTCTTTGCTCCATGTTTATACCGACCCCCATTTTTATATTCGGTTTTCTAGCCCAACAAAGATCAGGGGCCGAGGCATTATCAGATCCATAACTAAAGCCGGTACATGTTGTAGCGTTCTTGGACGGGTCGGCCTGGAATGCTGCAATAGCATCACTAAAACGCCCCATTCTTTCACGGTTTCTATAGACCAGTAATTTTAACGCCCCCGGTTGCCCTTTGATATTATGCTTATGTTCGAGTTCGACCTGATCGCCGTAATATTTGAGTATATTAAATTCTACGGGTAAGTCGTTAGGGTCTTTAGGGCCGGCAATTCGACCAAACCGAAATGCCCAGTCATCAAAATAATATTCACCCACCATGCCCCAGGTATAGCCTCGTGCATCGGCAGCAAAGTCATAGGCGGCATTGGTCATAAAAGCCATATTTAGAAATTGATGGCGAAGATCTCCTGCATAGGTATTTTTATCAAAAATATCGATAATGCTAAAGTTACCTGCGGTAAAAACAAAGCGGCGGCTATCGACGGTCCCTCCTAATTGCATAGGACCGGATTTAACTTCACTCGTTGTGCCTCCAAGTGATACGGTTTGTCTGTAAATGGCTCTCGACCGATACCAGGTAGAGTGTTGGTCGCCATTTTTTTGCAGCTCGAAATTTTGAATGCTTCCGCCTATTCCTTTTAATCCTGAAAGCGGTAGTTCGGAAATCATTTCCGGTGCCAGATAGAATTCCGCACCTGTCCATGCTTTAACTCCAAGGTAAGAGGTAAATGTCGCTGTGAAACTATACTCCGAGTAAGGTGATAATGAATTGGGCGTACCGTTTAAATTGGTATACGCAGCCGGAAATTTATCTTTAAAACTCGAAATATAAGTTGCCTGCGAATAGGCATTCCATCGCTCATCTTTCAGGTCATGCCAATCATGATCGGACAATACTCCCATCAGTGAAAATTCATCGTCATCGTTTAAATCAGGATGGTTTTCGGCTTGAGCTGTCGTGGCCGAGAATACACTACAGAACAGCAAAATTTTTAAAGTCTTATTCCAGCTTAAATAGTCCGGGCGTTTTTGGTTTAATTGACATTCGCTATAGACGAACAACTTGACGGGATCAGGGTATTTCATAAATGAATGATGCGGATTTTGTTTTCGCAGTTCTACAATGCAAATATGGTTTTGGAGTATTATCAATCGTGTAGAAACGTTTATTTCTTCATGCTCGTCATGGTAAAAAAGATTTTTAATCATCTGTTTCCAGCATTCCGCGCTTAACCGATTTGCTTATGAATAGCCACCTCTGGGTAATAAGAAGATACAGACTATATTACCATTTTTATCGGCAAATGCGGACAAACGGCAAAGCTGCTTGCCCACACTTGTTTATGGGATAGATCAGCCCATCCGTTTCTTGTATCGGATCGACGAAATCACCGATAACCCGATCAATACGGCCCCCGACAAGCCTGTGATAACTTCAGAAATATGATGGGTCATGCTGATCAGCATAATGCCCGCCAACACCCCGATGGCATAATGAGCGCCGTGCTCCAGAAATACATATTCATCCAGCGTACCTTTCCGCACCAGATACACCGTCAGGCTTCGCACAAACATCGCACCGATAGCCAGCCCCAGCATAATAATGACCACATCCTGGGTAATCGCAAACGCGCCAATCACACCATCAAATGAAAACGATGCATCCAGAACTTCAAGATAGACAAAACTCATGACGCCGCTTTTTTTCAGCACGGCAACAACTTCTTCCCCTTCTTCCTCATGCTCAAACAAGGTTGCAGAACTGTCCACGATAACATACAGGATAACGCCTGTGACGCCGGCAACCAGCACATCCAAACGGATTTCCTGGGGCAAGTAGTTTTGGACGATTAACAATGGCCCTAAAGCCATGATAATTTCAATCGCTTCCAGCTTTCCGAAGGAAGCCATTTTTCTTTCCAGGTATCCCAGCCAATGCAATTCCCTGCCTTCATCAAAGATGAACGAATAAAACACCATCAGCAAGAACATGCCGCCGAATGCCGCAATTTGTACATGCGACGCTTCTAAATGTTTGGCATAAGTCGCAGTGTCTTTTAGCGCCATCTCGGTGACGCCCATAAAGTCGATACCGGTGGCCGCCGAAACAATCACGATAGGAAACAGCAGGCGCATGCCGAAAACGGCAATCAAAATCCCCCAGGTCAGAAAGTACTTCTGCCAGCGGTCATCCATACGCTTTAGAATTGATGCGTTAACAACCGCATTATCAAATGATAAACTGACTTCGAGAACTCCCAGAATAATGGCGATAAAAGCGCCCATTATTCCTCCCCAATAAAATGCTGCCGCTAAACAGACTGCGGTGACGAAAAAAGAAAGACGAAAATGTTGCATATATACTCTCTAAAGGTTGGTTATTTTTGTCAGGCAACTATAGGTGTATTTGATTTAAAATCAATATTTATAAAAGACTGAGGTCGCTTTTCATTGCTCGCAAACGGCATCAGAACCCAAATATAGGTTAAGCGCGGAATATGGGTCAACAAACGCTTAAAAGTCTTTTATTTACCACGAAAAAAATAAAACTTCGTGCCCTTCGTGTCTTCGCGGCGATAATCTTTTATCGTAAGTGCTAAATTACAAACCTACATGCCGATGCCAAAATGCTAGAATTACACATTTTCACACACTGATGCTTATGTCCTTGTTCCGGTTGGCTACTTTATTGTACCTGGCGCTCTGTTCATCGCCTTTACTAGCTGAACTTGCACAGCCTTCCGAAAAAGTTTCACTGCAACTCAAGTGGTTACATTCATTCCAGTTTGCCGGCTACTACGCGGCAAAGGAAAAAGGCTTTTACGCTGAAGAAAAGCTGGACGTCACTATCCGTGAGCGCATTCCCGGCATCAATAACATTGAGCAAGTTCTAAAAGACCAGTCCCAATACGGCGTAGCCGATACCGGCCTGCTGGAACAACGGCTGGGCGGCAAGCCGGTCGTGGTTCTGGCCTCCATTTTCCAGCATAGCCCGCTGGTATACCTTACCTTAAAGGATTCCGGCATCGTCAGCCCCTACGAGCTTAGAGGCAAACGGGTCATGGAGGACAGTTATGACAATGCGCCGCTGCTCGCCATGCTTTATGAAACGGGTATTTCTAGCGATGAACTTACCCATTTGAGTAATTCCTTCAACCCCGACGACCTGATCAACGGCAAAACCGATGCGATGGTCAGCTATCTCACCGACCAGATTGATTACTTCAAAAACAAAGGCGTCGAAATCAACATCATCGACCCTCGCAACTACGGCATCGATTTTCTGGGCGACAACCTGTTCACCACCGAACAGGAAATAAACCGGCATCCGGAAAGAGTTCGGCGTTTCCTGCGCGCTTCGCTCAAAGGCTGGGATTATGCGCTCAAACATCAGGACGAACTGATCAGGATCATTCTCAGTCAATACAATCCCGGCAACCGGCTTTCTGCCGAGCACTTGCGCTTTGAGGCGCAGGAAACGGTAAAGATGATTTTGCCGGAGACCGTCCCCATCGGCCACACCGACACCAAGCGTTTTCAACGCATCGCCGACACTTATCGCCAACTGGGCCTTATCAATTCAATAGATCATCTGGAAGGCTTTATTTACCTCCAGGAAAAGTACAGCAAGCTTGATTTCACCCCGGAGGAACAGGCCTGGTTGCAGGCGCACCCGGTTGTTCGCGTCGGCATAGACCGCGATTTTGCGCCGTACGAATGGATAGACGCCAACGGCAATTACGTCGGCCTGAGCGCCGACTATATTGCCTTGATCGAACAGCAGCTGGGCGTAAAACTTGACACAGTGAAGGATAAATCCTGGGCTGAAATACTGGAAATGGCGCAACGCGGCGAGTTGGATATGATCGCCAACGCCAACAAAACGCCCGAACGTGAGCGCTATTTATTTTTCACGGAAGCCTATCTAAACACCCCAGCCATCATTATCAACGACAGTAATAACGGATTTATCGGTACGCTGGATCATCTCAACGGCAAGCAGGTGACGCTGGAAAGAGGCTACTTCATGCAAGAACTGCTCATGCATGACCATCCTGAAATACAACTGGTTCCGGCCGAAAATATTCACGATGCCTTGAATCTGGTCAGCAGCGGCAAAGTGGATGCCTATATTGGCGATGCCGCTTCAACCCACTACGCGATTAAAAGAGAGGGCATGCTTAATCTCGGTTTTTCCGGGGATACCACTTACAAAAGTTACCATCGCATGGCCGCCACCCGGCTTAATCCCGAGCTGGCATCCTTACTTGCCAAAGCACTGGCCGACATCCCCCAGGCTGAAAAAGACGCCATCCAGAATCGTTGGATGAGTTTGAAATATGAACCCGGTGTAAAAACTGAAACCGTTCTGCTTTATGCCGCGGCGGCACTGTCGCTGCTTGCTTTTATTGTCACCTGGAATATGCGTTTGCGACGCGACATCAGCAAACGGAAACAGGTTCAAGAAGAACAGCGTATGGCCGCCAGCGTTTTTGCAAGCACGCAGGAAGGCATCCTGATTACCGATGCACAGCGCAACATTATTGATATGAACCCGGCGTTCGGCAGCATAACGGGCTATTCGCGAGACGAAATATTGGGCAAAAAGCCAAGTTTGCTTAAATCGGGACTTCACGATACCAGCTTCTATGAAAACATGTGGCGAGCCATCAACCGGCAGGGCTACTGGCGCGGCGAAGTTTGGAACCGTAAAAAAGGCGGGGAAATCTTTGCCGAATGGCTCACCATTTCCGCGGTTGCCGATCAGCAGGGCAAAATAACCCATTACATCGGCACCTCTTCGGATATTACCCAGCTTAAAGAACAGGAACGGAAGCTGGAACTCATGGCTCACTACGACCCGCTCACCGGTGTGCCCAACCGGATTCTATTGGCGGATCGTATGCATCTGGCCTTTGCCCAAACCAAACGCGATCATTGTTTAATGGCGGTGGGTTATCTGGACCTGGACGGTTTTAAACCGGTCAACGATAGACTGGGCCATGAAGCGGGCGACCAGCTGCTGATCGAAGTTGCCCTGCGCATTAAAAACGCGCTGCGCGAAGGCGATACCATCGCCCGTTTAGGCGGCGATGAATTCGTGTTTTTATTACTGGGTCTGGAAAAGGTTGAAGACTGCGAAACCACGTTGCACCGTCTGCTGGAAGTCATCAGCGAGCCTGTTTCCTTGAAAAACCAGGCTGTCTCGGTATCCGCCAGTATTGGCATCAGTATTTTCCCCGAAGATAACACCGACCCGGATACGCTGTTGCGGCATGCCGATCAGGCCATGTATCAGGCCAAACAAGAGGGCAAAAACTGTTTCCATATTTACAACCTGGAACTGGATCGTCAACTCCATTCGCATCGCGAGGCGCTGAACCGCATTGAACAGGCGTTTGAAAACGAGGAATTCGAACTTTTTTTCCAGCCCAAAGTCGACATGCAGCAAGGTATCGTGTTCGGAGCGGAAGCGTTGATACGCTGGCGACATCCTGAACGCGGCCTGGTCATGCCGGGCGATTTTCTGCCGCTGCTTGAAAATCATGACATTATAACCCGGCTCGATGCCTGGGTTATCGACAAGGCCTTGCAGCACATGGAAAACTGGCAGAGTCAGGGGCTTCAACTCCAGATCAGCGTCAACGTCACCGCCAGATCGCTGCAAACCGACGATTTTATCCTGCAACTCTACTACGCATTTGAACGCCATCCCTCTATCAAACCGGCTCATTTTGAGCTGGAGATACTGGAAACCCAGGCCTTACTCGACTTATCGCTGACCTCCCAGGTTATTAAAGACTGTCAAACATTGGGCGTACAATTTGCGCTGGATGATTTCGGAACGGGCTATTCATCGCTGAGTTATCTCAAACATCTGCCTGCGGAAACGCTTAAAATCGACCAAACTTTCGTGCGCAATATGCTGGAAAATGAGGATGATTTAGCTATCGTGCAAGGCGTTATCGGTTTGGCCGAATCTTTCCGGCGACAAGTCATCGCCGAGGGCGTGGAATCGATCGAACACGGCAGCGCTCTTTTGCAAATGGGCTGTCATCATGCGCAAGGCTACGGCATTGCCAAACCGATGCCCGCATCCGAGCTTGCCGATTGGGTGAATGAATGGCGCGCGCCGACGGAGTGGAAAATATCCCATCCGCATCAGCTCAAAGCTTAAAACGTTAGTAACTGTTCAGCAGTCAAAAATAGAACGCTGATGACGCTGATAATTATGATTAAATAAGATTTTCTATGCCGAACGGGATTTGTAACCCTGTCCGTAACGTTTAACTTCCATAACCATTAACCGACATGACGTATAACGAAGACTTTTTGATGCTGGCCAATCAGCTGATTGATGCCGGTCAATTTATCGACAGCAAAGGCTGGGTGCCTGCAACCAGCGGTAATTTTTCCGCACGATTGCCTGACGGCACCATTGCCATTACCGTTTCCGGCAAGCACAAAGGCCGTTTGCAACTGGACGATATCATGCTGATCGATGCCGATGCCAACTCCCTGGATGGAAAAAAACCGTCTGCGGAAACGGCATTGCATACCTCACTCTATAAACGGTTTCCGGCCGTTCAGTCGGTATTGCACCCGCATTCGATTAATGCCACGCTGACCTCTCGGCTATTCAAATCCGAAATCGTGCTGGAAGATTACGAGCTGTTAAAAGCCTTGGCCGGTATTGACACCCACGAAAGCCGGGTTGTTATACCTATTTTTGCCAACGACCAGAATATCCCCCGTCTGGCCGAGCAAGTGGAACAGTATATAGACAAACACGGCGCTATCTACGCTTACATCATTGCCGGGCATGGGCTTTATACCTGGGGCAGTTCGGTACAGGAAACGTTGCGTCATCTTGAGGCGCTGGAATTTTTATTCGATTGTGAATTACGACTGCATGGATATAGAAGGTAGAACGCCCTACTCTAAGCTACCCGGTAAGAGAGCGATTACCCAAAACTATAAGGAGTTAAAACCATGAGCGCATTAACCGTTTGCCCCGACAATCAGCCACAGCTTGGCGAAACAACCACCGATTTTACCGCTATCCAGACCCGGCTGGGTGCCATTGGCGTACAGTTTGAACGCTGGACGGCCAACTGCGAACTAGCCGCCGATGCCGACCAGGACACCGTGATTGACGCTTACAGCGATTCCATCGACCGCCTGAAACAGCAATACGCTTTTCAGTCTGTTGATGTGATCAGCTTAAATCCCGATCATCCCGACAAAGCCGTGTTCCGGCAGAAGTTTCTGTCTGAGCACGTCCATGCCGATTTTGAAGTGCGCTTTTTTATCGAAGGTCGCGGCCTGTTTTACCTGCACGTCGCCGATAAAGTGTATGGCATATTATGCGAACAAGGCGATTTAATCAGCGTACCGGCCAACACCACGCACTGGTTCGATATGGGCGAAAATCCCCGGTTTAAATGCATCCGCTTATTCACCACGCCGGACGGCTGGGTGGCCGACTTTACCGGCAGCGACATCGCCAAATCCTTCCCTACCCTTGACCAATACGTTGCCGAGTTGTCATGATTAAAGCCATCGTCACCGACATCGAAGGCACGACCTCATCGATTTTATTTGTTAAGGATGTGCTGTTTCCCTATGCGCGGGCAAACCTGGCCGACTATGTCCGCAACCATGCAGACGACCCGCAAGTTAAGCCACTACTGGAAGATGTCTGTAAAGAAGCCGGTTCAGAATTATCTACCGAGCAAATCATAACCCACTTGATCCAGTGGCTGGACGAAGACAAAAAAGTCACGCCGTTAAAATCCTTGCAAGGCCTGATCTGGGAAGCCGGTTACCGGCAAGGCGACTTCAAGGGTCATCTGTATCCCGATGCCGCAGTAAATCTCAAAGCCTGGAAAACTGAAGGGCTGGATTTATACATCTATTCTTCCGGTTCGGTTTACGCGCAAAAACTGCTGTTCGCGCATACCGAATACGGCGATTTAACGCCGTTATTTTCCGGTTATTTCGATACCCATATCGGCGGCAAGAAAGAACAACAATCCTATGACAACATCGCCGGACAGCTTGCCATACCGCCGAACCAGCTGTTGTTTTTATCGGATATTAAAGAAGAGCTGGATGCCGCCAAAGCCGCCGGTTTTGAAACCATCTGGCTGACCCGAGACAGCACGCCAGACCCGCAAGCCGAGCACCGGCAGGTGGACAGTTTTGATCAAATCGGCGTAGGCCGGAATAAGACCACCCAAGCGTAGCGCGAGGTGGCGTTTCACGTCAGGCTATCCTGCCTGACGCCCTTCGGGTAAATGCAAATCTGTTCTAGACAGATTTGTCCGGCGGATCGAAGGTGTTTGCCGGAAACGCCGACTAGGCAGTACGTAGAATGTGCCGCTGAACAAAGTGAAGCGCGTCTTTCGCGATTGATGCGCTTCGTTCAGCACATCCTACTCGCTACCTCCAGCGTATGTTGGCAAAGCACACACCTCGACGTCCGCCTTCCATAACTGAGCAAACAGCGGCAGCGCTTTATCCACTGCACCGCTGGTCCAACAGGATTCCCCCCCGACCCTGGCCCCATCCGCCAACAGATCGGCAACTTCAAGCCGACGGCGAAGTTGCCGCGCAACGGCGGCGGCGGAATCTATGACAGCCACCCCAGGTCCGGCTATCTGCCGTATCAGCGGCGCCAAGAACGGATAATGCGTACAGCCCAGCACCAGCGTATCCGCCCCCCGCTCCAGCAATGGCAGCACATATCGCTCAAGCAATATCCGGGTCTTATCGCCCGACAGGTCTCCCGCTTCCACTTGCTCAACCAATCCGGGACACGCCTGCCCCAATATCTCGACATCCGCGCCGTATCGCGCAAACAACTTCACAAAATTATCGCTAGCCAAGGTCCTGCTGGTCGCCAGAACGCCGATAACGCCTGATTTGGAATTCTCTGACGCCGGTTTAACGGCAGGCTCCATCGCAATAATCGGCATGGAGAACCTTGAGCGCAACGTTGTTATCGCCGCGCCGGTTGCCGTGTTGCAGGCAACGACGATGGCCTTGGCGTTCCGGCTCACCAAAAACTCGGTAATGGCAATCGACCGATCCTCGATAAACTGCTGGGATTTATCGCCGTACGGCGCATGGGCCGAGTCCGCCACATACAACAAATCCTCCCCCGGTAGCGCCCTGCGAATCTCGTGCAGGACGGACAACCCGCCAACACCTGAATCGAAAACACCAATGGGATTTGCTGCATTCATGTTTTACAACTTTACCGGGCAGTGAGAAACATTTTTACACCGGAAATGCCCGGAACCAACGCCGACAACTTTAGAATGGCCGTATTTGCCAATAGATAAATGAGCCTGAAAAAAGGGTCAATAAATCCCAATAACTCAGCCGATTTTTTAGTCTTGTTCATTAATGGTTCAAATGATTTAGAGCGTTCTTTTTGCAATTGTTCAGCGGTCCTGTCATTGATCCGGTCCAATGGGTTTTGCATAAAACGGCATTATACCTTCATAAGGATAGATTTTCTTGTCCTTGCTACCGGCAACCGGAAAGGCGAGTTCTTGACCACCGATTAAAAACCGTTCCATCTTGTTCTAAGGTATTTAGTTCGTTGATGTTAACGATTGGCTCCATTCTCTTATCATGAACAAGATTTAAACGTTTGCCAGACTCATTTTTTCCGTTAGAATGCAGCGCCCTTCCAGATTTACTTTGCATTGAAAGAGGCTAACCTTTCACCCGAAGCGCATCATTCGGCTGGGCTAAAAGCCCTCTTGGAACTCCTGTCATTCGTGAATCTTAAGTACCAAACAGGCTTTCGTAGCGGCCAACTTGATAAAACCGCTCGACGAACCGCGACATAATTAAAGCGACACCCTTAATCTCCACCGCACACATAATAATAAAGAGGCACACCTCACTATGCTCAATCTCAAAACTGTCATTCTAACGGTTACGCTTGCCCTGCCGATGGGAACAGCGATGGCCGATCTCTCGCCAACCGCCACCGCAACACCTCAAGGCACCGGTCACGCCTGCCCCACCGGTGAGTACGACGCGAATTATCCAGGCGTGCCGACGCAATGCGTAAAATGCGCCGCACCCGGCTGTCCTTCCTGCCACAACGAACGCACCAAAGAGACCGTTGCCGCTACTGATGCTGCTGAGCGTAATTGCCCATCCGTCAAGCCTCACTGAATCAGGAGATAACCATGTTCTATTTCACAGCCACTCGCACCGCACTGCTCGCCCTGATCGCCGGCCTACACTCAATGCCGATCCTGGCCGATACCACCGACACACCGTCCGACCCGGCCTGCATATACCAGGAAACCGACCTCAAAACTTACGGCGGCCAAGCCTACGCAGCACCTGAAGAAATCAAGTCGGTTAACGGCCAACTCACCGCCAAACTGAATGTCGTTTTTACCGAGCCTGCCAAAACCAAAATCGCCGGTTGCGGCGTTACCCTGCGTTCCTACAACGGCAAACTGGTTGGGCCGACCCTGCGCGTCAAACCCGGCGATACACTGAACATCACCCTCAACAACGCCTTGGGCCAGACCGGCAAATTAACGCCGGAACAGCTCTGCAACAATCCCCACGATGCATTCGGCGGATCGCCGCTGCCCGACAAATTCAATTGCACCAACCTGCACACCCACGGCATGCACGTTTCGCCGAGCGGCGATGCCGACAATATTCTGGTCATGGTGCCTCCAGTTCCCTATAAGAATTCTAAAAATAGCAGCCTAAGCGCCAACCCCAGGCAAATCACCATCAACATCCCGAAAACCCATGGCCCCGGCACATATTGGTATCACCCCCATGTGCATGGTTCCACCGGCGTCCAAGTGGGCAGCGGCATGGAAGGCACGATCATCGTTGAGGACGATCCCGCCAAAACGCCCGAATCGATCATGAAAGCCAACGCCAATGAAAAAATCTTCATGCTGCAAACCATCCCCTACGACGACACCGGAAAGGTAAACGATTTCCTGGCCTTGGGCGATGACCGGGCTTTTGTACGAAACCGCTACCTGCTGGTCAACGGACAAATTGCGCCGACCATAAAAATGCGCCCCGGCGAAGTACAGCGCTGGCGTTTTATCGACAGCTCATTTAACCGCACCGCCCAGCTCACCCTGGAAAAGCACGACTTGCACGAAATCGCCGTGGACGGTAATTACTTGAGCCAAGTGGACACCTGGGTGAACAACTGGGAGCAAAAAGACTACTGCTGCACCGGCGAATGGGATCAGGAGAAAACCTTCAAGCTGAAAAGACAGGCCGTAGAGTTAATACCGGGCAGCCGTAGCGACATACTGGTGCAAGCGAGTAAAACACCCGGCCGTTACAAACTGGCGGCCGACACCTACATCAGCGGCCGCTTGGACCCGTCCACAGCGAGTTTTACCGACTATGTGGTCGCCTGGGTCGAAGTGGAAGGCGAACCAGTTGCCGACACCGGCCTTCCGACCAACGAAGAAATGGCAAAACTGTATCCTTATACCGACATCAAGGACAGCAACGTCAAATACAACCAAATCGCCACGTTTAACCGCGACCAACCGCTAGGCGGCAACGATGGCGGCATTGCCTGTAACCCGGAAAGGGACAAAACCCCCTGCTATCCGATAGGCTTCCAGGTCAATGGCCATGTGTTCGATGCCAACCAACCGCGCGTATTAGAGCTGCGCCCCAATGCCGAAGAACTGGCAAAAGCGCCCGAAGACAGCAACGGTCCGCAAACCGGCACCGACAGCTGGATCGTCAGTTCCGCCGACCCGACCCGGAACCACGTCTTTCATATCCACACCAACGACTTCCAGACCACCCGCACCGACCCGCTCGGCAACACGGAAACCCTGTGGCGCGACAGTCTGCTGGTGAAATACGGCCAGCCGCAAACCATTTTGACCCGTTATGAAGATTTCGACGGCACTACGGTGCTGCATTGCCATTTGTTATCCCATGAGGATATGGGGATGATGCAGGTGATTCAGTTTAAGAAGCGGGATGGGGGGATGGCTAAACATTGAGTATTTAGGGGCGACTACCCTGCTAATTGAGGCAAGGTAGTCGCATTGATGAATGATAACTAGGAATTATGAATGATATTTATAAATCGAACTGAGGACATTCAGTTTCTTAGAGATGATATCGCTTCAAAAAGAGATAAAGCTCGATTCTTGCTGCTGAGCGCACCTAGCGGCATAGGGAAAAGTTCATTAGTTGATCGTGCTTTTAAAGATGGTTTGGATAAAATTTTAATCCGGGTAAAAGTCGCCAAACATGAGGAATCTCGAAACGTACCCGCGTTATATATAAGGGAGCTAGGTCGTTCTATAAATTACTTCGCGAGCAATCAAGGTTATGTAGCGACATTTGAAAAGTATTACCGCCGTTCAAATAGTGAAAAAGAGTTTGGTTATCTGTTTAAAACAATTGCCGCTGATTTCATAAAAAAGGAAACAGATAGCGAAGAAGCAAAAACATGGATTAAAAGCCGAGGTGGCCGCAATGATCCAAGCATTATAGCGAACGCAATTTTTTCATCGGATAACATGGCAGCACATGGAGCAGTTGTAGGCTATGTTAGCGATGTGCTGAAAAATAATCGCCTAGTTGTAACATTAGAAAACATCCAGAATATTGATGGTGATTCACTTCGATTTTTGAAAGACCTCCTAGTGTTTAATAAGGGGCTATATTTTATAGGCGAATACACCGATGATGAAGTAAGGCAAATTGATAAGAACGACCTTGCAAATTATTTCGAATGCCCAAATGTTAGCGTATCCAGACTATCTATAAAAAAACTTCCCTTACAAGAAATTATAAAGGAGTGTCATGACAAGCCAGAAATAATTATGCAAATACTGCAAGACAGCTATGAAGGCTCAGCAGGAAATCTCCACAACCTTCGAATTCTTTTCTCTGACAACTATTTAGAAAAGAGTTTTGTAAAGAATATACCCCAGCAATATGATGCAATACTGAAGCAGCGCATTACATCTCTTACCGCAGATGACTCAATGTTACTCGCTGCGGTTGTAGCCCACGGTGGATGTGTAGATATTGAGCTTCTAATCAAATGCAATCGGAATGCGGGTTTAATTGCCAGTTCGGCACTCAATTTATTTTCAATTGAACATGCTTTGGAAAGGCTTGTTAAATACGATTTATTAAAATTTTCCGCTGCTGAAGTCATGGTTGCGCAAGACAGTGTTATAGATGCAGTCATATCAGACGTGCGCCACACCAAATATTTACTCATATCCTACCGCTCGTGGCTGTCACTTTACCAATCTCTTAAACTAGGAATTGACGACTTATTCATATCTAGATCAGAGATTTTGTCCCGGGAGGTATATTTCAGAGCTTTATTGTCTGATTTGTCAGGTATCAAACAACTTCTCGATGAGATTTACGAGCTAACTTTATTGAGTTCCGCACCCAAAAGAGCTATTCGATATTTAGAAGGGCTTAAGTGTAATTTTTCCAAGCAAACCAATC
>Ga0123389_102137_pt1 | contig 21809 bp, 22 predicted proteins | sample T0HHNH4metaT_FD_89917 | JGI IMG/M metagenome (GOLD analysis project Ga0123389, IMG submission 89917) | Methane-oxidizing artificial microbial communities from Washington, USA to study methane cycling - T0-HHNH4 metaT (Metagenome... | ecosystem: Engineered > Modeled > Simulated communities...
ACATCGGAGGCTCCAGCCACTTCGTTACCTCCATGACTGCTCCGATTGCTTCCGGCCGGAGCGATTTAGCCGGGTGGGTCTCTCACCCACTGGTAAAGCGCCGCCTTTGCACGGCGCACACCCAAACCGGCCTGTCGCGCTTCTACAAACCGGCCATTCAGCCAATCCAGATTCTGCGAACTAGGGATCTACAAAGCCGCCATTGGCGATCTCACCCCAACGCTAATAGTGGCTACGCTTCGGATTTAGTACCGCAGTGGAATGGATAGCCTCCTGATAGTGTTTAGCCTAATATGATTGATTGCGAGACATCCACCGGCCCTGCGTTGCCTCGATTCAGCGTGAAAGGAATCAAGGGCGTCTGCCATTCCATCCTCCGCCCGAAATGGGCGAAAGAGACCATTGAGGTTCCTATCGTCTGAAGGTGGCCGTGACGGTTTTGGCATCGTCCATCGTAATCGTGCAGATTGCACGACGACCGGTACAGGCACCGCTCCAGCCGACGAATTTCGCCCACCAGTTGGCGGTGGCACGGAGAGTGACCCGAGTGCCGGTATCAAACGTTTCTTCGCAATCGGAGCCGCAGTTAATCCCGGCGGGCCGGCTAGTCACATGACCGCGCCCGCTCACCATCACCGAAAGCTTCGGCGCAGGCGCAACCGTCGACTCGGCACCCCAGTTGGCGTCGAATGCATTGCCTGAGGTCGTCAGAGAGACCGCTGCTCCGGTAATCGCCAACGGCGTTACTGCTTGCCGTGCGATTGTGATCGGAGTGATCGGGAGCGTTGCAGGTGCGGGCATGGTGAACAGGTCGTATCCAGCACCCGCTGCTCGCTGAAATAGAATCTGCGTGCCATCGGGCGACCACGAGGGGAATAGGTCATTGACGGTGTCATCGGCGGAGAGATTCGTGGCCGCGCTCCCATCGGGGTTCACGGCCCAGAGCTGCCAGGGGCCGCAACACGCGGAGACCTGCGCTTGGCTCATGAACACGACCTTGCTACCATCCGGTGACCAGGCCGGAGCTCGATCCTCCTCAAGGAACATGGCCCGATCGCTTCCAGGTTCACCTGCGGACACCACTACTTCGCCGCTTCCATCAACGTTGGCAACCACAATCTCGTGCTGGGATCCCTGGACCGGTTCACCGGTGCTCGGATCCGGATAGGTCTCGGGGCGCACGTCGACGAACGCGATCTTCGATCCGTCCGGAGACCACACCGGTTCCATCGTTGCATGCTCGGTCACGACCGTCTCAGCGAGGGTGCCAAGGTCTACTATGACGACAGCTGCGGCAAGGCCCTCCCGCTCCTTCATCACGGCGATTTGGGAGCCGTCAGGTCCCCACGACGGATCGAGTGCACCGCTGACAATCGCCGTCTTCCCCGAGCCGTCGGCGTTCATCACCGACAACGTGCGGGTAAACGAGTCCGAGATGAAGGCTATTCGGGAACCGTCGGGCGACCACACCGGGCTAAACTCGTCGATGTCAGTCGTGTCCGTGAGGTTTACGGCACCCGTGCCGTCCGGGTTCATTACCCAGATGTCCTGCTGCTCGGTCGGTCCGAACGGAATCGTGCTCGGCCCCCGCGCGACGTAGGCGATCTGACCGTTAGGCGCAATCGCCGCCAGCGCCGAAGCAGTGGTCAAGGCCAGGGGTACGATAACGCCTGCCGTAAGCGTGGCCACGACGGATATTCTAGATCTACGAGACATGTTTGCTTCTCTCCACTCAGTTAACTTAATTATTATGAATACACCCGTATATCGCCTGACGAAGGACAAAGGTTCAATCGGGAGTATTAAAAATGTTTCCCGATAACCCGCGTAGGATAGGTTGGGCAATAGCGGAAATCCATAGCGAGCTTTTCCAAGCTCCAGCAGATAGATCAAGACGGAAGGTTAGAAATTGTCCCGGCAGGAAAGACGGAAGCGGTTTTCCATGCTCAGGCTTTAGGTAAAACGAGCAAATAGACCCGCCAGTATTCTCGACGACCTTGCGGTCAACCCTGAATGCATGAAACTCCAAACGTTCAGTTGAGTTACCCATTCTCAATGTTATTGAATTTATCTTCTGCAATATTGGGATTTGGATCATCCCCATAAGTTGGCAAGGTTTGGTAGTTTTTCCAATGACGCCAGTAGACAATACTCAGATAAATCGCCAGTTATAACAAAATGCCGGATACAATCCAGAACAACAAAGTAAGAGATGTCATGGAACTATTCATTTAGTAAACGCTAGGCGATTGTTTAGCGCCATTCACATTACTTACTTGATTCAGCTTTGCACCTTCGATCAATTGCCCAAAACTAATGCCGCCGTCACCTGCCGGTATTTCAGCATGAAGATAAACCTCAAAGCCCTGCTCGTTCAGGAACATCATCGCCTGTTCCGTCAGCAGGCGATTTTGAAACACGCCACCCGACAGGCCAATCCGATTAATGTCATGTTTATTGCGCAGGGCTGTTGCCTGATCGGCAATAGCGCCGGCGAGACTGGCATGAAAAATCGATGCCCGTTCGGCGCGGCTGATGTGTTTATCCATCAACAGCGGCAACAATGGTCCCCAATCGCTGATCACTAGATTGGCATCGCTCTGAATCAGCGGCAAGGAAATACGTGCCGAATTCGCATGGCTTAATGCCTCCAGTTGCATAGCGGCATGTCCTTCATAGCTAGAATGGTGAGCGATACCGATCAATGACGCTGCTGCGTCGAACAAGCGTCCCGCCGAACTGGAAAGCGGGCAGTTCAGTTTGCGCCGCCAAATCTGCGCTAACAATTCAGCATCTTCAGGACAGTCGGGCCAATTCAAATTCTGTTCCAGACACAGCGACATTGCTACGCGCCAAGGTTCTCGAGCGGCTTTATCGCCGCCAAGCAAATTAAATGGTCGTAGCGAACCTACGCGTCGCCAAGCGCCCGGGCAGCCCAATAATGTTTCGCCACCCCAAATCGTGCCATCTTCACCATATCCGGTGCCATCCCAGGTAAACACCAGCATATTTTCCATCAACCCGTTTTCGCCCGCCAAGGCCGAGGCATGGGCGTGGTGGTGATACACCAGCAAGATCGGTAGCGGCTGTTTTCCGGCCCAGAGTTTGGAATGGTAAGCAGGATGCGCGTCGCAGACAATCAGTTCCGGTATGACATCGTACAGTCGCTGCAAATCGGCAATCACCCGCTCAAACACCTCGGCACTGCGTAACGAGCCCAGATCGCCGATATGTGGGGAAATCACGACGCGATTGGCAAATCCCAAGGCCATAGTATTTTTTAGGTCGGCGCCCAGGGCCAGCATGGGTTTGTGGAACTGAAATGGCAAAGTTCTTTCCACAGGCGCAATGCCTCGTCCCAAACGGATCGCCCGAGTTTTACCTGCAACCCGGCGAAACACCGAATCATCGGCCGGTCGGCGAATGGGCCGGTTATGATGCAAAAAAGCGTCCGCAACCTTGCTTAAGCGCGCCTCCACTTCGTCGTTTTCAGTCAATACCGGTTCGCCGCTTAAATTGGCGGAAGTTGCCACTAACGGTGCGCCAAAGCCGTCCGCTAACAAGTGATGCAGCGGGCTGTAGGGCAACATCAACCCCACCTCGGCCAAACCAGGAGCAATGTTATCCGCCAGGATGGAGCCGGTTTTTTTTCTGACCAGGACGATGGGACGTTGGGGAGAACGTAACAAATTCTTTTCGGTCTCCTCCAGATCGGCAACTTGATGGGCATATTCTAGGCCGTCATCACCCCGCCAAGGTATCAAGACTGCGAGAGGCTTATCCGGGCGCGGCTTTCGTTGCCTCAACGTCATCACAGTAGTCGGATTTGTCGTATCACACATCAGGTGATAACCGCCAACGCCTTTCACGGCAATGATCATGCCTTGCCTAAAGCCGGCGATACATGCAGCCAGTGCGGCTTCGTTGTCGACGACATCCGGATGGCCCGGATTACGGAAGGTCAAATGCGGCCCGCATTCGGCGCACGCCAAAGGTTGCGCATGATAGCGTCGGTCGCCTGGATTGCTGTATTCGGCATGGCAAGCAGCGCAAAGCTCGAAATCCGCCATGGCCGTATTGGGACGATCATAAGGCAAGGAATCTATCAGCGTGTAGCGTGGGCCGCACTGGGTACAGTTAATGAAGGGATAGCGGTAACGGCGTTCGGTGGGATTCTGCATTTCGGCCAGACAATCGTCGCAGACGAAATAATCGGGCGGAATATGATTGTCGGCAACCTCTCCGGCTTCACTGTGCTGAATGACAAAATCAACCAGTCCGCAGCAATCGACTGCCTGAATTTGTAGTGGTTCCGGTTGGGCTAACGGTGGTGCCCGATTAATCAAAGCATGCTGAAAAGACGCAAGTGCTACTTGATTACCTTCAACCTGTATTTCCACCTGACCACTGCGATTGCGCACCCAGCCCGACAGTCCGTATTCTTTGGCTATTCGACTGACAAAGGGACGAAAACCCACGCCCTGCACGCGACCGGTAACAACGATATGTAAGGCTAGAATCTTAGTCAACGAGACGAGTTAAATTCAAGCAATAACGACCGTTTCAGCCAGTTCTTTGCGCATGCCGCTGGCCCACCAGATACGACAGGCGCCTTCATCGGACACCATGCAAGGGCCAACCGGTGTGCGCGGCGTGCAAGCCGATCCATAGATGCGGCATTCCACCGGCCTGATTTTGCCCATCACCACCCGCGCACAATCGCATCCGGGCGGCATTTCTCCGGCACGATGACTGGCGTTATCCGTGGCTTCCGGAAATTTTAAACGGGCATTGTGCGCGGCAAATTCGGCTTTTAATTCAAAGCCGGAGCGGGGAATGATACCAATCCCGCGCCATGGCGCATCAATCACATCCAGGGTTTTGGCAAGCAATCGGCGGGCAGCCTGGTTCCCATGTGCTTTAACCACTTGCGGATAACAATTGTCCAGAAATGGTCGTTGCTCGATTAATTGTCTCAGTACGGAATAAGTCGCTGCCAGCAGACTCTCCGGCGAGAAGCCGGCGATGGCGGTGGGAATATGATGCTGCTCGACTACAAACTGCCATTCTTCCGGGCCCATCACGGTCGAAACATGACCGGGCGCAATCAAGGCATCGAAACCGGGTTGTTCGGACTCCAATAGTAAGGCCACTGCCGGCCAAGTCAGTCTGCCGCTCATCAACAGCAACAGATTATCCGGTATGCCCTCCGCAACCATCCCCGCCACCGGGGCACAGGTGGTTTCAAAGCCCGCCGCAAAAAATACGACCGTTTTTTGCGGCTCAGTTAAAGCAATTCGTACCACTTCCAGTGGCGATGCGACGGGTCTAACATCGGCGCCTGCCGCTTTGGCCTGTTCCAAGGAGCGGATGGCCGATTTAGGTACATTTACCGGCACTCTCAACATATCACCGAAGCTAACCAGAACAATGTCTTCGTGCAAAGCCAGTTGAATGGCTAGGTAAATATCCTGCTCAGGACACACGCACACCGGACAACCGGGCCCTGGAATAAGCTCGATATTACCGGGCAAGGCTTTACGTAAACCAGCCATGGATATAGAGCGTTCGTGCCCACCGCAGACATTCATCAAGCGTACTTTGTCGGGAAGCGGCAGATCGCGAATTTTCGCCAGCCACGCTTGGGCGGTATGCATCAGCCGACCTGCTTGATGGGACGAAAATGTGTTTCGGGGTTTTGTATATGAAGACTATTGCCGTCCGGCTGGATTTGCGGTCTTAGGGTTTGTTGCCGTTGTATACGGGCTTTATGATCGCCCACCTCTTGTTCCAACCATTGCAACCAGCCTGCTAGCCCTTCACCTGAGCGACTGGACAGTGTCAGCACGGGGGAGTGACTGGCCAGTTGACGTTGGCAGCGTTCGGCTTTTTCTGTGGAGAAATCGTCAAGATAGGGCAATAAATCGGTCTTGGTAATCAACATCAGATCCGCAGCACGAAACATCACGGGATATTTGGCGGGTTTGTCGTCGCCTTCCGTGACTGATAATAAAGTTATGTTGCGGTGATGTCCCAAGTCAAAGCTGGCGGGGCAAACCAGATTGCCGACGTTTTCGATAAACAGCAAATCAATTTTTGCCAAATCGAGATGTTCCAAGGCATGCTGGATTAAATGCGCGTCCAGATGGCAGGCGGTACCGGTGGTGATTTGGTAGGCGGGTACGCCCTGGGCGCGGATGCGCTCGGCGTCGTTTTCCGTTTCCAGATCGCCTTCTATCACTGCGATGCTGATTTTGTCCTTTAGTTGGCGAATCGTCGCCTCCAGCAACGCGGTCTTACCCGAACCTGGCGAAGACATCAGATTGATTGCCAATACACCGTTGGCATCGAATTTGGCCCGATTTAATTCCGCTTGTTCATCATTGTGCTTGAGCAGATTGCTGAGCACGGAAACAGCGGTGACCAATTTTTGGGGCGGTGCAGTAAACAACAAATGCCGGTTGCCGGATGTCACATTACAACCACAGGTATTACACATGATCTAACTCCGTACTATCAAAGTGCGTTAATTCAATCGGGATTTTCAAGTTCCACGCGCGCTAAGATCAGCTCGTCGCCACTCAGCAATTTCGTGTCGCAACTTCCGCAGCTTGCACAAATCAGTTGATTGACACACGCTGCCGATTCCGTTCCACACACATTGCAAAGTACGCAGACTGGCTGCTCTTCGGTTACCAGTTCGGCGTCTTCCGCCAGGGTGCCGGCGCGGCTAATAGTAAAAGCACTTTCCAGCAGCCGGGCCTCAATACCCGATAATGGGCCTATTCGTACAACAATCCGCACCACTTTTTCAGCCTGATGCTCCTTGGCAAGAGCGGTCACTTGATTCATCAAGTCCTCGCACAAGGAAAGTTCATGCATCAACATCCTCTTCGGCTATCTGGTCGAGCAGTTCCCAGGTCGAAAACGCTTCTTCGGCTGTTATTTTTTGGATCGCATAGCCGACATGGATCAGAACATGGTCGTCAATTTGCACCGATTCATCTTGTAACAGAAACAAACTTACTTCGCGTTCCACACCTCTGGCTGCACAACGCGCCATATATCCGTCAATCTGGGTGATTTGCATCGGAATGGCTAAACACATATCGATTTGTCCTGGCGTTTGGGCCTAAATAGCTAAGGTGTGAGTAGCATGGTACTGGCGGCTATCAATGTAAAGCCTAATAGTCGCTGAATGATCCGGTATTGACTTGAGTCACGCGCCAAGCCGATGCCAAGACCATGCAGTAACGACGTTGCCAGGACGAAACCGATACCATACAAAATAGGCGAAGCCGTATGTGGCAATTCCAGGCCATGAGCAACGCCATGGAATAGCGCAAAAAATCCAACAGTACCTGTTACGGCAAGCATCGATAATCGGACCGAACCAGCAATAATCAAACCCAAGACCAATACCGAGCTGGCAATGACCGGCTCCACCATAGGCAAGGATAAACCCAGCAAACCCAAGCTCGAACCCAAAACCATGGTGCCGAGAAAGGCTAAAGGTACCTGCCAAACCGCTTTGCCACCCAATTGACCCGCCCAAATGCCGACCGCAATCATGGCCAGTAGGTGATCCACACCGACAAAGGGATGGGCTAAACCTGAAATGAGGCCTGTACCTTCGGCGCCCAGGGTATGTGCTTCAGCGACAGGCCAGATACCAACAAAACAAAGCAAACCAAGCAAAGGCCAAAACATTTTAGTGTTCATAACTATTACCTCAGCGTAGTTGAAACGTTGACTTTGATTAGCTCTTCGCCATTGGGGTCGGTCACATGCACTGCACAACCGATGCAAGGATCAAAGCTATGGATAGTCCGCAATATCTCCAGGGGCTGAGTGGGTATAGCCAAGGTATGACCTTCCAAAGATTTCTCATAAGGCCCGGGGATATCTTTGCTGCGATCATTTGGGAACTGTGGGTTCGGACTTCTCGGCCCGGCGTTCCACTGACTGGCAACGATGCACTGATAGTTTTTGATTTTGCCGTTTTCGATGGATAACCAATGACCTAACGCGCCGCGAGGAGCTTCAGTGAAACCAACACCAGTCAGGGTAACACCATTATTCCAGGTGGATGTATCTGTCCATTTAAACGCACCGCTCAATGCGGAGCTTTGCGATATAGTGTCGGCATCCGAGACAAAAGTTGCCAAATTGTTGCGAAAATTGGGTTTTGCAGGATCAATGTTGACTAAAAGCCGTTCATGCCAGCGTGACATGGCATCGGCTATCACACTAGTCTCAATGGTGCGCGCTGCGATCCTACCCAAAGTAGAATCAATATCATCTAAAGAAAGCTTTAGCTGATTGACCCAAATCGAATCAACCAATGCCTTTGTCCTGAGGTGCGCAGCACGAACGGTGGCGTCCTGATTCGCAGGTGCTGCTCCAGAAGCTAAAGCATACATCATGACGACATGCGCCAATGGCCCCACTTCCATTGGTTTGTCATACCAACGAGGTGACTTGATCCACGAATAACCGACATTTCGATTTAAGGTGTAATTGGCACCGGGTTTTGGGCCACCTCGATTCGTATAGTTTGGGTTGGTTTGACCTTTACTAGGATGAAGTCCGGCATTGTTACCATTGGTTACATTGAGATAGCTATACCAGGAATGGGCCACGTACTCCTGAATCTCGCCGGTATTGTCCATGTCCAGCGGTTGGACGATCATGTCGCCATCGATGACGCCTTGCGGAATCAGGAAGTTCAATGGATCTCGGATGCCGGTTTCCGGGAATTCGCCATAACACAGATATTTCCAGCCTGTGCCACCGCGTTGCTCCCAACCTTTATAATAACTTGATGTACCAGGTATGCCATTGGACTTATAAAAGCCCGCAATCAGCACAGTGTCTGGCACATACACGTTATCGACAAAATCCTTCATCTTGGCGATTAGGGCGGTGACTTTCGCCATATTGAGTTTGTTGATCGAGGTCCCGCCCCTATCTTCACTCGCTTGTTGGCTGTAATTAGCACTGACCGCACAAGGTACGCCGCCAACCACCAAGTTGGGATGAGGATCTTTGCCGCCAAAGATGGTATGTAGTTTCACCACTTCACGCGCCCAGCCCAGTGCATCTAGGTAATGGGCAACGGCCAATAGGTTACCGGCCGGTGGCAGTTTGTAATCGGGATGTCCCCAGTAGCCATTGGCAAACAATCCTAGTTGTCCTCTATCCAGCAGATTTTTTAATTTCGCCTTTACCGCATTAAAGCTTGTCGTAAGTGTCGCCACGCTTTGATTGGCATAGTAGGTCGGATTATTCGATTTGGCTAAAGCGGCCGTGGCCGCCGAGTCGGCGCTCAAGGCAGACACGACGTCCACCCAGTCCAGCGCATGCAGATGATAAAAATGCATGACGTGGTCATGGATGTACTGCGCACCGATCATCAGGTTGCGGATCAATTCCGCATTCTCCGGCACTTTAATGCCCAAGGCGTCTTCCACCGCTCTGACCGAAGTCAACCCATGTACCACGGTACAGACACCGCAGATACGTTGTGAAATGTGGCAGGCATCGCGCGGATCGCGGCCTTGCATGATGACTTCAATCGCGCGCGCCATGGTGCTGCTGCTGAAGGCTTTGGTGACAGTTTTTCCATCCAGACCCAGCTCTGCCTCTATGCGCAGATGCCCCTCAATGCGGGTAACGGGGTCGATTACTATATTAGTAGCCATAAATATTCTCCGGTTTCCGCGATGTCATAATGCGGAATTGATAAAGCTGACTAATCGTCAACCATTGACTCATCAAGTGCTTTGTAAAAGCCAACCCCTTTGCCAGGAACTGCCATATCCCAAAATCCGGGTTCGGAACATCCGAGACAGCCATGACCGGCTTCCATGGGAAAGCCCGTGCGTTGATTCCACTTCAACTTTGAGCAAGCATTGTGCGTGACAGGGCCTTTACAACCCATTTTTAGTAAGCAATAGCCTTTGCGCGCGCCTTCATCGTCGAAACTGTTGACAAACAACCCATCTTCAAAAAACTCTTCCCGATAACATTCACCGTGTACTGTTTCGCTGTAAAACATTTTCGGCCGGAAATTCGAATCCAGTTCCGGCGCTTTTTTATTTAAAACCCAATACATCAGGGTGCCTGCAATCACCTCGGCAATCGGTGGGCATCCAGAGACATTGATCACTTTTTTGTTTGAGTAGGTGCTACCAAAGCTTTTTAGCGCCGCTTTGATAGATATTGCGCGAGTGGGACTAAGCCCGTTGATACCCTTGGCGGCAGGTAATCCTCCAAAACTGGCGCAAGTGCCTACCGAAACCACCAAGGCAGCATTTGTGGCGGCTTCTTTGAGCAACTGTAGGCCGGTTTTGCCTGACTGGATGAAGAAACCTGCGCCGGCTTTGTCATCGGGAATCGAGCCATCGACTACCAGGATGTAATTTTTCTTGGCAATGGCATCCGCTTTGGATTTTTCCGCCTGAGCACCGGATGGAGCCATCAGCGTTTCTGAATAATCCAGGGAAAGTGCGGTTAAAATGATGTTTTCGATGGAATCGGTTTTGTACTGGGTGTTTGGAAAAACATTTACCAGCGATTCAAGGCATCCGGTGCATTCCTGAAAAGACAAATACACCACAGACGTCACGGGAGCCAGCAGAGCGGCTTCGGCCAGTTTCGGCATCATCGATGCCGGTATCGCCATCATTGCTGACATGCCCATACAATACTTCATGAACGTTCGTCGGCTGACGCCATGGTTTGCCAATCGATCTCCCAGTGTTTCCAACACTGAACCCATATCAACAGGTGTGAGTTCCGATGACTCAGCCAACCGATTTTCTATTCGACTCCTGAGAGCCTTTTTAGATGCTTCTGACATGTTAATCCTCCTATCCGGGATTAATGTGCTGGAAAGGCCTACAACTTATTCAAGCCTTTCGCCGGTATATCATTTCAGTTGCACTTGAACCTGCCATGCCTCTGAAACATTGATTTTTGCTATTGTTCTGCCAATGTTTTTAAAAGATTGCCCAATGTGGATCGGCTTAATACAACATCGTCTTTATGACTTTTCAGGATTTCCGGGAAGAAACTGATTTCTATCTGTTCCGTATAAATGTCGTCGTCCTGATTGAAATGACTAACCCACCAGATCCCGCTAAAGGCTGTTTCCTGTATCTCAGAATGTCCAAAGCTTTGTATGCGGGCGCTGACTTCGCCGGTACCCAATTGGTTTTTGAGAAATTGATAACCCTCTTCACCCAGGCTTGGTAGCGCCCGCAGATCCAGCACGCCCGTTTCTCCTGTATCAAGCAAATTGCTCAGCATGTTGTGGATTTCATTGAGCAAGGTTTTGGCAAGTACCAAGTTGTCGACTGGCGTGCTATCAACAACCAAGATCGGGATGTTGGCGAAAGTGTTTACGCGTTCCATTTCTCAAGTAGCTCCACGGTAATACGGCAGGCTTTAGGGATAGCCATTTCGATAGCCGGTGTTGGCTCGGTACCCAACTCTAGCGATGCGGGTTGAATACCGATCAATGCCCGCTTGGCGGGTAATCGATCGGATAACAGAGCAATCGAGAGTAGATCGATAAGCGTCACATCATGCACGCTCGAATTTTTTTGTTGTCCCAAGAACTGATCCATCTCCTCATTGAGGAAGGTCCTGATAGCCCCTGGCTCGCCATCCAGTTGGGCGGCATCAATGACAATCAAATGATCCGCACTCTCGATTTCACCTATCAAAGAAAAACTGAGCGTGCCACCATCCAGAAAATCAACAAGGGGCAATTCGGGCTGGTCTGCTTTCAATCGTTGCACGACATAAACACCCACACCATCGTCCTGCATGATGGGATTACCTATGCCGAGCACCAGTGTTTTAGTGACCATTGTCCTATTTGCTCCCGTGGTTAAACTCATTATTGCAATCAAATATAAATTTAACCTTAAAAATAAATACCCAGTAATATACTAAGAATAAATATTTTTTCATCAACAATTTCTTTGGCTAAACATACTCGCCTTAAATTAATTTTTGATGAGGATATAATTAAATTTTATTAAATACCGAGTGGCGCTTCATATTTTTTCACATCATGAATTCCGCTAAAACCTTTAGACATAAACGCCTAAGCCATTGAATTAATATAATTTTTATTAGCAAGGATAATCCAGGAATTTAAACACGGAAAAAATATTCGTATTGAAATTGATCCAAATCAATAAAATGTAAATAATATATGTTGTGTATTTTTTTTATCCTACGGAAAGAGTTACTAAAATAGTCATTCCAAAATTCTGCAAGCATGACAGTCGTTAGAATTTTTGTCTCTATTGGTTTCGCAACTTACGCTAGAATCAGAGTTATAAATAATCCCCGAATTGACAACTCGGGAATGACTAAATCCATCTAATTAACAACATGAATTTATCTCGCCGCCTGACTGATACGCACATTGCTCTCGCCCACGGCAACGGTGGCCGTTTAATGCGTGAGTTGATCGAGTCCCTGTTTGCTCATCATCTTGGCAACGAGCTTTTAGACACCCATGTTGACGCAGCGCGCCTGCCGGTAAGGCTGGATGACGATGAGTTGATGGTTACCACCGATGGCTTTACTGTCGATCCCTTGGAATTTCCAGGAGGCAATATCGGTAGCCTGGCTGTGCATGGCACGGTGAACGATTTAGCCGTTTCCGGAGCCACTCCGCTCTACCTGACCTTAAGTGCGCTGATTGAGGAAGGCCTGGAGATTGCAGTATTGGATCGAGTCCTGGAGAGCATGGCCCAAGCTTGTAAAGACAGTCATGTCAGTGTTGTCGCCGGCGACACCAAGGTATTGAAACGCGGCCAGGGTGGCGGCATCTATTTTGCCGTCACCGGCATAGGACGACGTACATCGAGTCTCAAGCTAGGCATGGACATGATTTGTCCGGGTGACGCCATCTTGTTGAGCGGTTCGGTGGGCGATCATGGCACAGCCGTGTTGCTGGCAAGGGAACAATTTGGACTGTCCGGCGACCTGAAATCCGATTCTGCTAGTGTGCTGCCGATTACCCAAACATTAATGGACATACCCGGACTGCGATTCATGCGCGATCCTACTCGCGGCGGATTGGCGACAGTTGCCTATGAAATTGCCCATGCGACCGACACCACGGTGCGCTTAAAAGAAGCCCATATCCCTATTCTCGATCCAGTCCGGACGGTCTGCGACATGCTGGGTTACGACCCACTGTATCTGGCATCCGAAGGCAGAGTCGTCGCGGTGATAGATACGGCCAGCGCTGAATTGGCGCTAAGTAAACTTCACGCGCTCGGCTATGCTGATGCAAACATTGTTGGCACTATTGCTAGCGGTAGAAGCCAAGTTGTTCTTGAAACCGATATTGGCGGAGAGCGAATTCTGGAAGAATTGGAAGACGATCCTCTGCCTCGGATTTGTTAGTGACTTCGACTTAGGATGCTAAGCTGCCCATTTCCCACACCGTGGCAGCCTACAACTCATTTCACGGACTAAGGACCCTGGTTGAAGCCAATGGTGGTTACAAGCAATCGAACCAAATTGGATCACAGTCTTAAAGGCAGTGGCTTCTTGAATGCCTCATATGATCCTGCTAGTCTTTTACGAGTAACCATTGCGTCATTGCATGGCCCGGGTGAATCCGGCACGAACGATTCCTTGAAAAGGAGATTTACACGATGGCGTTACAGCGCAGGGAATCCAGCTTACGCAGTAAATTGCTCAAGGCGTATTTCTTTAGTGCAACTACTATCGTTGCCGTCGGCGCATTCAGCTTCCTAAGTCTAAATACCGCTCTCACAAGTTATCGACAGGATGTCGACGACATGCAGGTTAAGGCGATAGCAGTACTACATATTCAGAGCCAATTTAAGGTTCAAGTTCAAGAATGGAAAAATGTCCTGTTGCGGGGCAAGGACAGCCAAAAGCGGGATAAATATTGGCAAAGCTTTCAGGAAAAAGAAACCGCTGTCCGCCAAGATGCGGTTCAATTGGCATCAAGCCTTCCCGTTGGCAAAGCCAAAACTAAGCTGGATGAATTTATCACAGCACATCAAAAAATGGCTCAGGGCTATCGGCAAGGTCTGGCCGCATATTTGGAGGCAGGTGCCATCCTTATATCGGCGACAAAGCCGTGACGGGAATCGACAGAGCGGCCACCAATTTGCTGGATGAAGTCGAGAGTGAGGTTAATTTACTGGCTCAGCAAGTAAGTTTTAAAGCTGATAGGGAAGCTGATCTCGGCGCTCGGTACGGCATCATCGCGCTACTAATTACATTTGGTGTTGGCATTCTCTCGGCATACTGGATCGTTAGGATGCTGACGCGGCAACTCGGCGGGGAACCAGCCTACGCGGTAGAAGCGGTTGCTAGGATTGCTCATGGCGATTTAAATTTTCAGATTAAGCTGAAGGATGGCGATCAATCCAGTCTATTGCATGAACTCAATGTGATGCGTCTGCAATTGTGTGAAGTGGTCAATGACGTTCGTCATAATGCTCATTCCGTGGCCGACATAGCCAAACAAATCAGTGCCAGCGCCCAAACGCTGAGCCAAGCAGCCATTGAACAAGCATCGGGCATCGAAAAAACATCATCATCTGTTGAGCAGCTCAACGCATCGGTAAAACAAAACGTAGAAAATGCCAAAAACACCAACTTCGTCGCCAATACTGCCGCAACGGATGCGGGTAATAGTAGTGAGGCCGTTAAGCGCACAGCTAAGGCTATGAAAGACATCAATAGCAAAATCAGTTTGATTGAAGTGATTTCCTATAAAACCAACTTGTTGTCTCTCAATGCCAGTATTGAGGCGGCTCGCTCAGGCGAGCAAGGAAAAGGTTTCGCCGTGGTCGCTGCTGAAGTGCGTAAATTGGCAGATAGTAGCCATGCTGCTGCGCTTGATATTAGCGAACTCACACAGAACGGCTTAGAAATTGCCGAACGAGCCAGAAATCTGTTGACGCAAGCCGTTCCCAATATTCAAAAGACGGCCGATTTGATAGCCAAAATTAGCGACTCTTCCGCAGAGCAAGCCATAGGGATTAATCAAATTAATCAAGCAATGACACAGTTGGACAGAACCACTCAGCAAAACGCATCTCTATCAGAACAACTAGCTAGCACGGCTGACGAAATGAGTAGGCAAGCTGACCAATTGCAACGGGCCGTGGCATTTTTCAACTGAGCCTGATAGCCGTCCACCAGGAATGTTTTAGCGAACATAGTGGCGCCCCGCTCACCAAAATCAGCGACCAAGCAAGGGCAGACTTGCTCCGTTTCATAGTGGATCAAACCGGTCCAAACCACCCAAATACCTAGCCGGCTCCAGCATTCTCAGCTCAATCGGAATGGCTAAACGCAAAAATGTGTAAGCTCTATTGACTCTTGCCTTGAAATTTTACTGGACAAGGTTTACACCCCATGACCTGCCTGCAATGTTTCTATCCGACTTCACAAACGCAGAAAAACCAATCAATAGGTAGTAATCGACAGAGGTGAAGGGATTTCGCCCGTCACCCATGGGGCTTGGCATATGATATGTGGTTTTCCGCATTCGGCGCTTGAATCCAACTGCGTTCACCGTTCAGAGTTTCTCTCTGTCACAATTGGCCGGTTTTTAGCCTACATCTATGACTATTTCCACACAAAAATCACACCGGTTCCAACTCTATTTTTACCTTTTTACCGAGCGCGGTGGCCGCGCTCACTAAGGTGGTCAAAGTTAAACTGGTATCTTCTTCATCCAACAATCGATTAAGCGAAGCTCTGCTGGTGTGCATTTTTTTTGCCATCGCAGTTTTACTGAGTTTTAGCGCTGACATGCCTTCTGATATTTGCCAAGCAATGACCCGCTTGGTCGCTACCGCCGTGACTTCCTCAAGGATAGCTTCCTCGCTCAGGAAGTCATCGAAGTCACTGCCAATATGAGGATTTTCTTCGTGTTGACTATTCATTGCTTACCTCGTAATGCTTTTAATCTTTGTTTTGCCAAATCGATTTCTGGCTTCGGTGTTTTTTGGCTTTTCTTGATAAAGCCATGCAGCAATATCATCGTATGCTTGTCCATTACAAACAGGACGCGAGCGATCCGGTTATCCAGCTTAATCCTGACTTCCCAAATATCGCCTTCGAGATGAGCGACTAACGGCATACCCAAAGGCCAACCGAATTGCACCGTTTTAATATCTTCGCCAACCGTTTTTCTATCTTGGGCGGACAACCCTTTCAACCATTCTCTGACAGGCTCGCTACCAGCTTCAGTTGCAAAAAATCTAACAGAAAGGATTGGATTCATTTTTATAGCGTATCAAAATAGATACACAGCAACAAGCACTCATTATTTCGATAAAACGATCATTTTGTCTTACACCGGCAGCAATGTCATTTTCCGCAGTGTCTGGAGCCGATCAAGACCATGGCGTGACAATAAATCTCCCTAAACAACCGTTAGGAGTTTGTCATGAACCCAGAAAATCAAAACAATCAACACACACCCTGGAACAAAGGCAAGTTGATTGGACAAAAATCGCCGCTAAAATTGAAGGAAATCTGGGCCATACGCATGCGTTTGCAGATGGCCAAAAATACACGCGAACTAGCCTTATTCAATCTTGCCATTGATAGCAAGCTCCGAGGCTGTGATTTGGTCAAGCTTAAAGTCTGCGATGTGGCTCAAGGTTGCCGGGTGTTATCACGTGCAATGGTCATGCAGCAGAAAACGCATCGACCGGTTCAATTTGAGATAACGGAACAAACTAGAGAGTCTTTAGCAAACTGGATTAAACAAGCGCAATTAAAATCTGATGAGTATCTTTTTAACAGTCGAATTCATCGGTCACCTCACCTTTCCACACGACAATATGCGCGAATAGTTGAACATTGGGTAACATCCATTGGTCTTGATCCGGCTGCTTATGGGACTCATACCACGCGCCGCACAAAGGCGACCTTGATTTATCGTCGGACGAAAAATTTAAGGGCCGTTCAGTTATTGCTGGGCCATACTTAAGCTGGAAAGCACTGTTAGGTATCTCGGCATTGAGGTTGACGATGCGCTTGAGATTTCAGAACAGACTGAAATTTAGCGCTCATTAAGGCGTAGCAGTCATTAGTTTTTGGCTGCTACGAATCAACACATTTATTTGGCTTGGGTAAAGCGGGTGGATTTTGGCCTGGGTGGGGCAGTAATAATATCAATTTGCTCGCCTAGATCCGGACACTCAATTGGGTGTCGGAGGCTCTTAATAGTTGAAATTAGATCGTGACCTCGACCGGCAGGAATTGGCCGTTTTTTGCCTTACGTCTCTCAAATACACCTCCCATACTGGGGCGTTTGCTCAGATTGACTGAGGGTTATGAGTAATCAGGAAAACGTTAGAGGTTAATGCCAAACTTTAACTCTTTAATGACTTACCTGCACCTTCGCAGTAAGTTAAATTCACTGATTGCGACAAGGGCAAAGTGGTCGGATGTTAACGTTAAGGTAACAAACCGGGCCACGGCCCAGCCCGGCCGTTTCGTCACCCAGCTGATGACAAGCTCCCAAGATTTCGACATACTGACTCCGAATCAAACAATCCGCAGCACCAAATCGAATCACGATGAGCAAAAACCTCTATCAAAAGCCGTCCCAGCAAACGCAGGAAGAAGCCGGCAAAATCGCCAGAGCCCACCAGCGTCCGGCCCAAACCAAAGAGCAAACCAAGTCAATTGCCCAAGGCATTCAAGAAGGTATCGAGCGCTACAAAAAGCAGCAAAAAGCCAAGGCGCGGGAACTGGACAAAAAACGCAAAAAGTTTGCACGCGAAAAACAGCAAACGATTGAGCCCGATGGTCAGGAAATAGAGACAATCATTGTCTACCAGCAACATTGGCTGCCTTGGACATTATTAATATTGACGTGGTTAGTGGGCGGCCTTTATCTCTATATGGGAAGATAACCCGGGTAGACCAAGCTAGAAACACTCGGGCGCCGTCATCCCCGCGAATTCGGGCTTCCAGAGCGATTAACGGACGTCGCCGGCACGGCGACGACGTTAAATTTAGGCCCCGATTCGATAGGAAGGCATTCCGCTCACGCAAGCAAAGTGGCGCGCTTACACCGATTTAGCCAAGCAGCGGAATCGTAAAGTGGCTTATTCAGCCATCAAGCCCGCGATTGGGGCTTTCGCGTTACATTGACTGATGGCCTCGGCAATTTGCGACGCCGAGAGTTTGTGTTTGACGGCCAACGCGCCGTGCCAATTGAATGCTTGGTATTCTTTTTGCGCAAATGTGGCAATCTGGCATTTTTTAGCGGGCGAGTTTGCAAACGGCATTTGGCTATCGGCCGTTAATGGCTCCATGCCTTCGGAGCTAGGCGCGTAAATTAAAAAATCTCCGTTCATCGCCAAGACCGCACGGTATTGCTGGGCGGTGGTGAAGTACAAATCTCCCACCTCAATTTCAGCTTCTTTTAGCCACAGATTTTTGTTTTTCTTGCTCTTTTTCATGAGTGTTTCATTTTGAAAGGTGTTGATACGCCGATATTCAGGGATTGGGATTCGCGCGCAGTTTGGCCAGAATAAAATCGCTATGCGCGACGCCGAGAAGGTCGGCAATCTTCCGCACCATATACTCCTCTTGCGGATCGATGTTGCCGTCGGCATAGGCGATCTGCCAGAGGGATTTAACAAACTTTATCTTCTCCTCAGGGCTTAGGCATCGGTTGATTGTTGATGTAAATTCGTAATAATCAACCGCCTGCCGACGCTTGTGTTCCGCATTGGTCATCAAGGTCTCAGCCTGTTCGGTGGAGAGCGAAAAACACTTTTTCACCAATGACAGAATCTTGACCCGTCCGACATCCTGACAGACATCGTCCATGGTCATCATTTCTGTCATTAAGGCAGTCAGCGCCTCCTGAAGCCTTGCTTCCGCTACAACCTCGGGTGACGCTAAAGAGAGGTGTTTTTCAAAAAACAGTTTAATTTGTTCGAGCATGTCGGGTTTCAGGTATACGTTGCAGACAATTCAATAACGCGTTAATCCATTCTAATTTGTCATATTATACGGCGCATATTTTCCAAGATTGTCATTCCGCCAGGGATTGCCGGAATCCGAGTGCCATGGCGTGGTTAAGGCAGCAATAAGAAACCGGCAATAAAGTGAAGTCTCCCAACATTCACCAGCCTGACCGCAATGAACACCAAAACCGCCAAAATCGACAATCAGAGAGTCAAGTTACCGAAAAAACTCTATATCGCAACCGATGGTTCGTTGAAGTCATGCGTTACCGGGCCACTGCTCGAGCTACCTATCGATTTTCAGGCGTGGCCGCAAATGGACACCAGCAACATCGTTTTGTTTGTCAGCAAAGCCGCTTAGCAGGCTGGTGAAAAACTCACGAATATTTCCCCTTACCCACGGTAACCTTGATTCTTTTGCGCTGAAATTGACCGTGAAGTCGATTTTCAGCGGTTATGCCCCCTGTTTGGAGAGCTTTTTATTCGCCTGAAGCGGTCTTTGAACGGTTTTCAGACGTACTCCACGCCGGTTTCGGCGTGAACACCAAAATGAGTTTGCCGCGCCTCCGATAACCGGCAAAGCCGGCGCTAAGCTTGGGCGACGGCATGCGCCGATATTTCAAACGTCGCTTAACAGCGGCCGGCTTAATGTTTGGTACCACCAATTGGCCGCTTCACCTTTATTTGCAGTGCGCATTGCCAGCCACACCGGTTCCGACGGACGCGCTTCCTCAACCTGCAATTCCATCAGCGATCCGATTTCCAGGTCGTGGGCAACTAATCGTCGCGGTAAAAAGCCAAAGCCCAATCCGGCCCTTTGAAATTGGATTTTGGTGTCGATATTCGGCACCGTAATGCGTTTCTGCCCGGACAATAAACCTACTGTTTTTGCCGGCAGCGACCGGGCGCTATCGGCGACGGCGATAACCGTATGTCTATGCAGCATGTCGGCTTTAATTGGCTGATCTGCTGCGGCCAACGGGTGGACGGGCGCGACGCAAAATGCAAAATCCACGGTATCGATCTGCCTGACTTGATAGCCGCTCCAATTCGGACAATCGCCGACGGCTATGACGATATCCGCTCGTTCCTCACGTAATGCCTCCCATACCCCGCTCATCACTTCCGTGGTGAAGCGAATGCGGGTTCCGCATTCCAGAGTATTAAACTCATGCAAATCGTTAATAAACACCCTGCTGGGTATCAGCGAATCAAACACCACGGTCAGCTCGGCTTCATATCCGGAAGCGATTTTATATAGTCGAGATTCGAGGTCGCCAAAGGCGTGCAATAACAAACGCCCTTCGTTTAACAAGGCATTTCCGGCCGGAGTTAGCGAAAGCTTAGGGCCATTGCGTTCGAATAACTTCAGATCCAATTGTTCTTCCAATTTGGCGACGGCATAGGAAATGGTGGAGGGTACGCGATGCAGCAGTTCCGCCGCGCCCGACATCGATCCGGTGCGGTCGATCGCATCGATAATTTGAATAGCTTCCAGCGATAACTTCATTAGAACTCCAAAACCACTTTCGAAAAAATCGAATATTAAAAGCAAAATAACTCGTTTTAAATAATAAAAACTCAGGAGTATTCTAATTTCACTCGCTTAAAACCCCAATATTCCATACAAAAGCTGAGTTAATGTTAATTCGAAATTTTTGAAAGGAGCTAGATCATGCTGGAAATTCGTCCCGCCCACCGCCGAGGTAGCGCTCAGTTCGACTGGCTATTCTCAAGACACACTTTTTCCTTCGGCAATTACTACGATCCGCAGCAAAGCGGATTTTCCGATTTGTTGGTGATCAACGAAGATATTGTGCAGCCGGGTAAAGGCTTTGGTACGCATCCGCATCGGGACATGGAAATTTTTACCTATGTCATCGACGGTGCGTTGGCGCACAAAGACTCGATGGACAACGGCTCGGTGATCGAAGCCGGCGACGTTCAGTTAATGACTGCCGGAACAGGCGTGACTCATAGCGAGTTCAATCATTCGCAGAGCGAGTTAGTGCATTTTCTGCAAATTTGGCTAGTGCCGAATAGCAAAGGCGTCGAGCCGCGCTATCAGCAAAGTCATTTTAGCCCCGCGCAAAAACAAGGCCGGCTGGCGCTGATTATTTCGCCGGACGGTGCGGAAGGATCATTGTCGGTTTACCAGGATGTGCGGGTTTACGCCGGCTGTTTCGATGTCGGGGAACAGGCGCAGTTAACGCTCGCGGATAACCGTTATGCTTACGTGCATCTGTTAAGCGGCACCTTGTCCGTGAACGGCACCGTATTGCACGCGGGCGATGGCGCCCGCATCCGCGGCGAGCGCCTAATCGACATACAACAGGGTCACAATGCCGAAGTGTTGGTGTTTGATTTACGCCCGCATGAGAAACCCAGCCGGTAGTGCGCCATGAACGAAATCAGCCAAACGTCGCCCAACAACGAACAAGTTTTTTTCGCCATCCGCCATCGGCTGAAAAAAGGTAAGCGCAACCTTCAGCAATACGAGCGTTGGTTAAGCAAAATCATGCCGATCGCGGCGAGCTTTCCGGGGCATTTGGGCGTACAAGTCGTCCGGCCGCCGGACGGCCACAACGAGTATCTGATCGTGGTGCGCTTTGCCGGAATCCAGGCCTTGGAATTCTGGCAGCTGTCTGCGGAACGCCAGCAGTTGCTTCAGGAAATTACCGGGATTCTGGACAGCGAAGAAGCGATCGACATCAAAACCGGCATCGATTACTGGTTTACCCCGCCGGCGGTGGGTAAGCATCCGCGGCGTTGGAAACAATGGCTGGTGAC
>Ga0123389_130812_pt1 | contig 21674 bp, 21 predicted proteins | sample T0HHNH4metaT_FD_89917 | JGI IMG/M metagenome (GOLD analysis project Ga0123389, IMG submission 89917) | Methane-oxidizing artificial microbial communities from Washington, USA to study methane cycling - T0-HHNH4 metaT (Metagenome... | ecosystem: Engineered > Modeled > Simulated communities...
GGCGGATAATAGTCTAATTTTGGTATCGGCCAGACGAATGATTCTGCGTAACTATCTCATTTATAGCTAACCAATATTATATGGTAATATTTCCCATGTAATATTTTTTACTTACCAGTAAATAGTGAGGCGCGTTATGGCTGTAGAAGAGATGGGTTCTCAATCCAAGTTGAATGAAATTACTAAGTTGATGTATGAGTATTCAGGGAGTTCAGCGATTGCCAGTTGGATAAGCATAGACAGTAAAAACGGGCATCTTGTATTGGCGGAAACTGGACAGCTAGATGGTAAAACCATCAATCCTCAACAGCATTTTGGGGAACTGTCGAAAAAAATAACAGAGTATATTGCCGAGCAAAATGCCATTATTGAACGGATTAAAGAGACAACACAGCAAACCAGCCATCCTGAAGTAGTAATGGGCGAGTCCAATGGATATGCGATTGGTGATCAACTGAGGTGGTATACACTTAATGCGCAATTGCAAGCTTCCGGTGCGCATGTGACAGTTGTGGGTGATGGCACTAGTGGTCTGCACGGCACGATATGGCCAAGAGACCGTTATGTCGCGACGCCTAATGGTGCGCAAATTTATCCCCAAGGCGACATGAAAACTGAGGTTGAGGTACGCTCATCTGGCGTTCAAGAAGCAATGAAGAAAGATTTTACAAAACAAGGAATTTTTTCTGTAGTGACAGATGGGTTTCTTGAAGGAGGAGATGTACTCCAAGACCCTAAATCAAATACCGTTTATGTTGGAGTTTATGTGGATCTTCCACATTCAAGTCATCCAGAATTTCCAATTCTTTGCGAGCAAGAGAAGGCAGCAACTAATTTGGCAAAAGAACTAAACATGAATCTTATTGTTGTTCCAAAAACAGGATTCCATGGAAACGAGATGCCAGACGATTATTATCATTTAGATACATTCATGTCGGTATTGCCCGACGGGGGGGTGATTCTGATTCCTTCTGCCACGACACCGGAAGTGGCAGAAATAATAGAAAGGCGGGCTAAAGGCGACCGGTACGCCTCATACCGATACCAATTTGGTTACGGTGAATGGCAACGTATTCTCTGCCAGCTACAATGAGCAAATTGAGAAGTTTCTTGAAAAACGTGGGTATCAATACATGGTTGGGGATTTTGACATTATAGACTCTGGCCCGCATTGTTTAATTAATTTCAAGGGTAAGCAGCCAGCTCCGGATGGCCGTTCTGATAGGGTGATGAATGATGTTGAGCAGATAAATTCATCCAATCAAATAGCTGTATTAAAGCAAAGTAATGGAGGTGAAAGCGTGTCTATCAATGATATGCCCAGCATCAATGATTCTCATGGCAGTAGTGTATCAAATCAGGAGGGAGTCCCGCAGCTAAGCTCAGACCTGCTAAATCTGCATGATTTAGGTTTGGATCAGCAACAACTGGTTGTAGTGCAGGCCAGAATAAATGAAGTTATGCAAAATCAATCTGCAATCGAAGTTTGAACTTGTATTAACGGCAATTGGATTGAATTTCTTGCATAACGAAGTCGGCAGTTGTGGCGAGTACTCTCATTCGGATGGCAGTATTTAATGTTTTGATATATCGGCACCAAGCAAGTGTCACTGTAATAACAGCAAGTTAATATAAGCAAGATTAGTTCCTGTATAATTCCGTTTTTTGTAATAAGTGTGCGTCATGGAAGCGGAACAACTCAATATTATCGCCAATCGCTTAAGCGATCTGGTTGAGCGCAACAAAGCCCTACGGGGGTATCTTTGACTTTGAAAGCAAAAGTCAGCGCCTGGAAGAAGTAAATGGCCTGCTCGAAGACCCGAAAATCTGGGATGACAATGCCAAAAGCCAGAAGCTGGGTAAAGAAAAGCGTGAGCTGGAATCAGTCGTCAACACCCTGTTGAGTGTTGAAACCGGCCTTAACGATGCGCAGGAGCTGTTTGAAATGGCGCGTGAGGAGAATGATGATGATACTTTATTAAGTATCGCAGCAGATTCCGAGGCGCTGGAAAAAAAGATAGCGGAAATGGAGTTCAGGCGCATGTTTTCGGGCGAGCTGGATGCCGCGAATTGCTTTGTCGAGTTCCAATCCGGCAGCGGTGGCACCGAAGCGCAGGATTGGGCCAATATGCTGCTGCGTATGTATTTGCGTTATTGTGAGCGTAAGGGCTTTAAAGTCGAAGTGCTGGAAGAGTCCGAAGGAGATGTGGCCGGTATCAAGGGCGCATCTATCAAAGTAAGCGGTGATTATGCCTATGGCACCTTGAGAACCGAGAACGGTGTGCATCGGCTGGTGCGCAAATCACCGTTCGATTCCAATGCCAAACGCCATACCAGTTTCGCCAGCGTGCAGGTTTTCCCGGAAGTGGATGAATCGATTCAGATTGACATCAACCCTGCCGACCTGCGTATCGACACTTATCGTGCCAGCGGTGCGGGCGGGCAGCATATTAACAAGACCGACTCCGCCGTGCGTATTACGCATATTCCTACCGGTGTTGTCGTGCAGTGCCAGAACGACCGTTCGCAGCATCGAAATAAGGATGAGGCGATGAGCATGCTGCGAGGCGCGCTCTATAACCTGGAACTGAACAAGCGTAATCAGGAAAAACAGGCGTTGGAAGATGCCAAAACCGATATCGGCTGGGGGCATCAGATTCGATCTTATGTGCTTGACCAGTCAAGGATCAAGGACTTGCGGACCGGTGTGGAAATAGGCAATACGCAAGGGGTGCTGGATGGCGACCTTGATCCATTTATTACAGAAAGTTTGAAGCAGGGGGTATGAGTGTGAGTAATACGGAAAATAATCAGCAGAATAGCGAAGTGGTCCAGCAGGACGAGAACCATGTCATTGCCGAACGCCGTGAAAAATTAAAGGCGATCCGTGAAACGGCAAAAGCCAATGGCGGCGCTGCATTCCCAAATGACTTCAAACCAGAGCATAAGGCAGCGGAACTGCATGCCGAGTTTGGCGGTTTTGATAACGAAGTGCTGGACCCCAAGGCGGTGCGCGTCAGCATCGCCGGCCGCATGATGCTAAAGCGTGTGATGGGCAAGGCCAGCTTTGCTACGGTGCAGGATAGTACTGGCCGTATCCAGTTGTTCATATCCAAAGATAACCTGACCTCTGCTGATAGCGAAGCCATTTACGATGCATTCAAGCATTGGGATTTGGGCGATATTGTTGCCGCTCATGGCGTTTTGTTTAAAACCAAAACCGGTGAATTGTCAGTCAAGGTATCGGAACTGCGCCTGCTGACTAAATCATTGCGTCCGTTGCCGGAAAAATTCCATGGCCTGCAGGACCAGGAAGTGAAATACCGCCAGCGCTATGTCGATCTGATTGTATCCGAAGAAACGCGTGCGACTTTTGTAGCGCGCAGCAAGGTGGTTTCGGCAATTCGCAGTTTCATGATAGAGAACCAGTTCCTGGAAGTCGAAACGCCGATGCTGCACCCGATTCCAGGCGGCGCTTCGGCTAAACCTTTCATCACGCATCATAATGCCCTGGATATGCAGATGTACATGCGTATCGCGCCTGAACTGTACCTGAAACGCCTGGTCGTTGGTGGTTTTGACCGTGTGTTTGAAGTCAACCGCAATTTCCGTAACGAAGGTTTAAGCGTGCGCCATAACCCTGAATTCACGATGATGGAGTTTTATGCGGCTTATACCGATTACCTGTGGCTGATGGATTTCACCGAACGCTGTATCCGTGCAGCAGCGATTGCCGCAACAGGCTCAGCCGTGCTTGAATATCAGGGCCGTGAGCTGGATTTGAGTAAACCGTTCGAGCGCCTGACCATTGTTGGCGCGATCCAGAAATATGCACCGCACTATACGCTGGAGCAGTTGCATGATGCCGCTTTCCTGCGTGCTGAAATCCTGAAGTTCGGTACCAAGCCGTTTGACCATGCAGGTTTGGGCGCCCTGCAATTGGCGCTGTTTGAAGAAACGGCAGAGTCACAGTTGTGGAACCCGACTTATATTATTGATTACCCGGTTGAGGTCTCGCCTTTGGCGCGTGCTTCTGACGCCAACCCTGAAATCACCGAGCGCTTCGAGTTGTTTGTGACCGGCCGTGAAATTGCCAATGGTTTCAGTGAGCTGAATGATGCAGAAGACCAGGCGGCACGCTTCCATGCACAAATGAAGGCAAAAGAGGCGGGTGACCAGGAGGCGATGTACTACGACGCTGACTTCATCCGCGCGCTGGAATACGGTATGCCTCCGACCGGCGGCTGCGGTATCGGGATCGACCGCCTAGTCATGATGATCACCGATAGCCCAAGTATCCGTGATGTGATCCTGTTCCCGCATATGCGCGCAGAAGCCTGACCGGATAGCGTTTCATTCGCGGTGAAACTTATGACAAGCCCCCCAGGCTTCCACCTGAGGGGCTTGTCTGTTAATGCGGGTGTCAAATGGGTGTTGATCAATTCTGGTTTAATAGATCCAGCTTAATAATGACGCCGCTCAATGAATAATGAATTGCCTGTTATTTTCTTGGCTTGTTTTTTTGCAATGGCAGCAGCACTTGAAACCTCATGCGGTGATTCAAATTGCCCGGGCTCCGCGACGACAGCTCCGATCGAGATGCTCATGAGGGGCTGAAACGTGCGGTTACCTAAGCGGTCTTCAACATCCATGCCGCCCCGTTCCCGTTCTTCAGCGTTATAGAACCATTTGACGACCTCCGCAAAGCGCGCCAGGATAGTGTCGCAGCGTTCTTTCCAGTTGTGGATCTGGAACAGTACAATAAAATCATCACCGCCAATGTGGCCGATGAAGTCCAGTTCCTTACTGCATTCTTCCTTGAGCAGCGTGCCCATTAATTGAATCACGTCATCGCCTTTTTTATAGCCGTGCATATCATTAAAAGGCTTAAAAAAATCCAGGTCAAAATAACATGCGGTAAATGCTGTTTTTGAACCTAAAAGCCCGTCAATATGCTCATTAATCGGTACGTTGCCAGGCAGCAGCGTTAATGGGTTGGCATAACGGGCTGCGCTGATCTGCATCTGTGTGAACAGGCGCAGCAGGTCATGCCCGCTGCCCATGCCGGCGTATGTGCCGTTCTCCGTGATAATAAAACCGATAGACAGGTATTGCGGGTCACTTTGCAGCATGAGGTCGCTCAAGTCATGCAGGCTTACCGATTTTTCTACAATGACCGGCTTGCCATCCATGGCAATATCGCAGGAGCTTTTGCCATACAGTTCGCGATAATACTGTTTGGAGAACTGGCTGGTGATGTGATAACGGCTGATGATGCCCACCGGAATGCCATCTTTAACGACAGGGATCGAGTTGATTTCGGGGTGAAGCTCAAACAGGTGAAGCACTGCGTCGTTGCATAATTCTGGTGCGACGTATGGCGAGTGTTTCATCAGGCTTTCGACGGTATAAGACTGACCCGGCTGTTGCTGCCCGATGATGTATTTTGCTCCCAGGGTTTGTTCAATATGGCTCGGGACGGCTTTAACCGGATAGTGCTGCGGGCGGGTGATGTGGTAGCCCTGTCCTAAGGCAATGCCTATGTCCCGGATGGCGATGAGCTCATCTTCGGTTTCAATGCCCTCTGCCACAATGCGTGCGCCTGATTTGTTTGCGATTTCCTGAATGGAGCGTACGAATTGCAGCTTCAGCGGGTCGTAATTGATGCCCTGGATGAAGTGCTGGTCGATCTTGACGTAGTCGGGACGCAGTTCAGACCACATGCGCAGGCTGGAGAAGCCTTCACCCAGGTCATCAATCGCAATCTCGAATCCCATTGCACGGTAATAGCAGGAGGCCTCGCGCAGCAGCTGGTAATCAATGCTGGGTGTGTTCTCTGTCAGTTCGATCACAACCTGCTGTGGCGTCAAGCCAATCTCGTGTATGTATTTAAGCGTTTCCCCACCCCTGGAGTATTTACTTAAAAATACATCCGGGCTGACGTTGAGAAACACTTTGCCTACACCGTTAAGGTCATAAAAGGATTGAAGCACTTCGTGCCTTGCCAGATATTCAAGTTCGGCTATCAGGCCGTAATGGCGCGCGGTATTGAATAGCTTGATCGGGGAATGCAATGGGCTATCCGCCGGACCCCTGATGAGTCCTTCGTGGCCGATGATTTTGGCAGTTCGTATATCAATGATGGGTTGGAACACCGCACTTAAGCGCTTGTTCCTGATGATGTCATGCAGTTTGTTTTCTATGTCATCAGCGGTATTTTCCTGCAGTTTTTTATGATTGAGAAATGCAATGTTGGCGCTCATTATTTATGACCAGGTGTAAATTCTTTACGGCATCATATTTAGATAATGTGACAACCATGTGACCGTGTCTTATTGGAGACATGGCCGCGATCGCCTGAGGCCAATGGTTGCCGGTCGCACAAATGGCCTGTTGCATAAATACAACATAAGTGACGTTTTTTTTACCAAATCATGATCTGTCATCAAAATGTCACACAATCTCCGCAAAATCCACCCTGTTGAAAAAACGCAGTAAACAATTCTTAAACAAGAGGGATTTTAAATGAATTACAAATTACGTAGCTTAGTAGCCGCAGCGGTAGCAGGCTCATTGATGTTGGGTTTTGGTGCAAAAGCATTCGCTGATTCAACAGATGATATTGTGAATGCATTGATTGCCAAGGGCGTGCTGACCGAAGAAGAAGGTGCACTGTTACAAAAAGGCCGTGCCGGTGAAAAAGAAGCTGCCGAGAAGAAAAAAGCAAGTTCAGTTTCTGCTAAATATAAGGATGGCTTAGTGTTTGAAAGCGGTGATGGTTCATTCAAAGCGCAAATCAACGGCCGCGTGCATGCTGATTACCGTTTCTTTGACTATAACGATAACAAAACCAATGCTGCTTTAACGACTGGCAATGCCATTTCAAATTCAAACAGCGTATCGGATACCTTCGATATCCGCCGTGCCCGTTTAGGTTTCAAAGCAGCATGGAAAGATTATTACGAAGCTGAAGTGGTTGCTGACCTTTCTAGCGGCGCCAGCAAACTTGACGTTGGCTATCTGAACGTTGCCTGGTGGAAGCCTGTTCAGTTCCGTTTCGGTAAATTCAAAATGCCGATGAACCTGGAAGAATTGACAAGCTCAAACAATATCGATTTCATGGAGCGTTCATTTGTAAACCAGCTGGCTCCAGCTAAGGAAACCGGTATCATGGTTCACGGTGCACCATTTACAGGCATCACTTATGCCCTGGCTGCATCAAACGGTGTAAAAGACGGTGGTGTAGAGTCTGACATCCGTGAAGACGGCAAAGATATCTACGGCCGTTTAACTGCCAACTTTGCCGAAATCATGGGCAATAAAGATATGGTGCTGCATGCAGGCGCTTCATTCTCTGAAGGCGACTCTCCTGAGGGTACGGTAGGCGTGAGCGGCGCGACAGAAGGCAAGGGCGCAACGTTCTTCAGGGCACCAACCCTGGCAAATGCCGCAGCGCAATATAACGGCATTGATCGTAGCCGTGTTGGCCTGGAAGGCGCGGTAGCCTACGGTCCATTCAAAGTGCAGGCTGAATGGATGCAGATGAACAATGAATTTAAAACACCTACCCGCAGTTATGACCTGAACACTGAGAACTGGTATGCAGAAGCAATGTGGACCATTACAGGTGAAAAATATGCTGACAGCTACAAAGGCGGTGTATTCGGTGGCCTGAAACCTGCAAAAGACTTTGACCCGACAACATTCACAGGCGGTTTGTGGGAGCTGGGCTTGCGTTACAGTGAGTTCGATGCTTCAGACTATAACGCTGTAGGCGTTGGTCAAGGTGTGGGTGCTGCTGATGCCCAGATTACGACTAAAGCGGCCGGCTTTGCAAAAGCGGATGCCTGGACACTGGGCTTGAAATTCCTGCCAACAGCTAACACACGTTTGATGATGAACTACGTGGCTACTGATTACAACGATATTATTGGTGGCGCTACCGGTGGCGTGATTATCAATAATAAACGTGTTGATGATGAAAAAGCACTTATTTTCAGAGCGCAATGGATGTTCTAATTTAATCGCCTGATTACTTCTGGCACCTCGTTTAGCCCGCTTAACAGCGGGCTTTTTTTATGGCTGCATTGCAATGGGCTGCGATTGGTCATCATTGATACGCTGGTGGTCAGGTATAATTGCGTCCTGAAACTTAACTCAGGAATTCAGTATGTATAAACATCCATTACTCGACCGCGATAAAATGACGCCACAGGAAGCGCTTGATATTCTGATTGACGGTAATCACCGCTTTGCCAATAACCTGACTGCCAATAAAGACCTGCATAACCTGGTCATGATGACAAAAGACAAGCAGCATCCTTTTGTTTCCATGCTGAGTTGCAGTGATTCACGCGCACCGGTGGAAATGGTGTTTGACCAGGCCCTGGGGGATGTTTTCAGCGTGCGCCTGGCCGGTAACATCGCTTCAGATAAAGCGATCGGCAGCTTGGAGTTCGGCTGTAAATACCTGGGCAGCAAGCTGATTGTCGTGCTCGGGCATACCGGATGCGGCGCGGTAAAAGCCGCTTGTGATAACTTCAAGGATGGGCATATCGGCGAGATTACCAACCTGATCAAGCCTGCGGTGCGCCTGGAGAAAAGCATCATTGGGCAGCGTGATTCATCGAATCCAGAGTTTGTGGCAAAAGTATGTGAATTAAGCGTGCAGGTGCAGATGGATGAAATCATGCACAGTAGCGAGATCCTGCAGGACATGATGGCAAACAGGCAGATTGCGATCGTGGGCGGTATTTATGACCTGGCTTCAGGTGAAGTGCGTTTTATGGATAATGCAATAGGCCTGTAAACGGCAGGGAGGCTTGGCCTCCCTGGTTGGCGCTCCGCTAGCGATGGCCTTCCTTGGCCATGTTGATACTGTATTTCGGTATTTCAATGACGATGTCTTCAGTGCCGACAACTGCCTGGCATGACAGGCGCGAGTTTGGCTCCAGTCCCCACGCTTTGTCCAGCAGGTCGTCTTCCTGATCTGAGGATGCATTCAGTGATTTGAATCCTTCGCGGATAATCACATGGCAAGTCGTGCAGGCGCAGACCTGGTCGCAGGCATGTTCGATATCTACATCATGATCCAGCAGTGCGTTGCAGATCGATTCGCCGGTGTTGACTTCAAAGGCAGCGCCTTCCGGGCATAGTTCCACATGCGGCAGTACGATAATTTGTGGCATATTACATTTCCAGAGAGTTAATGGCTTTACCGCTGAGGGCGTGGCTTACGCTTGCATTCATGCGAGCTGCCGCAAACGCCTCCGTGGCATGATTGAGTGCGTCGACCGCCTGGTTGATCGCCGTTGCATCCTCTGCTGCGGCAATGGCCTGTAAGCGGTCGATTTCCGCTTTGATCGCATTCTGTTCAGCTTCGCTGATGAGGCTTCCATCTGCGGCAAGTGCGGCGGTGACTGAGCTGATGATAGCACCGGCGCTGACGCGCGCCTCTGCCAGCATGCGCGCTTTTTTGTCTTCTTCGGCGCTGCTGAACGATGCTTTCAGCATATCGGTAATTTCATTTTCACTTAATCCGTACGAAGGTTTCACTTCGATATGCGCTTCCACACCGGTGCTTTGTTCGCGTGCAGAAACTGAAAGCAGGCCATCGGCATCTACGGTAAATGTCACGCGTATCCGCGCAGCGCCGGCAGCCATAGGTGGAATGCCCCGCAGCACGAAGCGCGCCAGGGAGCGGCAATCGCTGACCAGTTCGCGTTCACCCTGTACGACATGAATGCTCATGGCAGTCTGCCCATCCTTGTAGGTGGTAAATTCCTGCGCACGCGCAATCGGCAATGTGCTGTTGCGATGGATCACTTTTTCAACCAGGCCGCCCATGGTCTCCAGGCCCAGGGAAAGCGGCGTCACATCCAGCAGTAATAGATCATCATCGTTTTTATTGCCGGCCAGCACGTTGGCCTGGATGGCAGCACCGAGCGCGACTACTTTATCCGGATCCAGATTGGTCAGCGGCTCCTGCTGGAAATACGCTTCAACCGCATGGCGGATGTGTGGCATGCGTGTTGCGCCGCCCACCATGACCACGCCGGAGATGTCGCCGATGCTGAGGTTGGCATCGCGCATCGCTTTGCGGGTTGGCGATAAGGTCTTGATGACAAGATGCTGCGTGATTTCCACGAGCTGGTCTGCCGTCAACGTGACATCGACAAGGATGCCGTTACTTAACCTGCACAGAACCTGCGCTTCAAAGTTATCCGTCAGCCATTCTTTCGCCTGGCGTGCCTTTGTCAGCAATAAACGGGTATCCCCCTCTGTCAGCGGAGCAAAATTGGCAGTCACCTCGCGTACTTTATCCAGTACCCAGCAATAGATACGGTGGTCAAAATCGTCACCGCCCAATGCAGAGTCGCCGTTGGTGGCAAGTACTTCGAATACGCCTTTAGACAGGTGCAGGATGGATACGTCGAAGGTGCCACCGCCCAGGTCGTAAATCACGAAATTGCCTTCAGAAGCATTATCCAGGCCGTAAGCCACTGCGGCTGCGGTAGGTTCGTTAAGCAGGCGCAGTACATTCAGGCCTGCCAGGCGGGCTGCGTCTTTAGTGGCCTGGCGTTGAGCATCGTCAAAGTAGGCGGGCACGGTGATCACGGCACCGACCAATTCCCCGCCTAATGATTTTTCGGCACGGCTTTTGAGTGACTTGAGGATTTCTGCTGAAATCTCAATCGGGCTTTTTAGTCCGGCGCGGGTTTCGATCTGCAATACTTTTGCAGCCTGGTCTTCGCTGGCTGACACGAACTTGTACGGGATATGCGCCCTGTCGGTAATGTCGTTAATGCTGCGACCCATGAAACGTTTGACTGAAACGATGGTGTTGGTCGGGTCTGCGCTTTGCTGTGCCTGGGCTTCATGCCCGACAACCACTGCGCCGCCGGGCGCGTAGCGAACGACGGACGGCAGCAGTGCATGACCGTGGTCATCCTGCAATACCGTGCTCATGCCGCTGCGTACCGTGGCAACCAGCGAGTTGGTCGTGCCAAGGTCTATGCCTGCCGCCAGCTTGTGCTGGTGGGGTGCGGCACTCATGCCAGGTTCTGAGATTTGGAGTAATGCCATATGGTGTCGTTGTTCTATTTTACGTTTTGACGAGCATGATAAACAGTTTCACCCGTTATGCTAGTCTAAATATTCGATTGCCTGCTGTATGTCTGTACATACTTTATCAATAAAAATGAGTTTACGCGTCACTTCGGTTGCCGTGGCGTAATCTTTTGCATGATCAAATAAGTCGGCCAGTTCACTTTCCAGCGCGCGGGCTTCCGTACGCAGTTCATGGTGCAGCTGATCCAGCCCCGGGATGTCTTTTGCGGCTTTTGCATCTTCCAGCTGTTCCCGCCATTCCATCTGCTGCATCAGAAAGTCCATAGGCAGTGCGGTATTGGTATCCGCTACAGCGTCGATGCCGTGTTTTTCAAGCAGGTACTTTGCCCGGCGTGCGGTGTTTTTTAAGGTGCCGTACGCCTCATTTGAAAGTGTAGCCAGCTGCATCGAAGCGAGCTTCTCCGCGGCGCTGGCAGTGACAAAGCGATCCGGGTGACTGGTAGATTGTATTTTGCGGAAGTTTGCTTCAAGCAATCGGGTGTCGATATCAAATTGCTCGGGCAGGGCGAAAAGCTGGAAATAATCGTTTTGAGCGCTGGACATACAGAAACGATTTAAACCGTAAAGCTTTCACCGCAACCGCATTCATCCTTGACGTTAGGGTTGTTGAATTTAAAACCTTCATTCAAGCCTTCTTTCGTGAAATCGAGCTCGGTGCCGTCAATGTAAACCAGGCTTTTCGGGTCAACAATGACCTTGACGCCGTGGCTGTCAAAGGCGATGTCTTCAGGCTGCATGTCATCAACGAACTCAAGGGTATACGCCATGCCGGAGCATCCAGTAGTTTTGACCCCCAGGCGCAGGCCGATGCCTTTGCCACGGTTGGCGAGGAACTTTTCTACGCGGTTTGCCGCAGTTTCTGTCAGTGTGATTGCCATAATCCGATTCCCGCTTAAGCGTTTTCTTTCGCTGCCTGCTTGGCTTTGATGTCGGCAACCGCTGCCTTGATGGCATCTTCTGCCAGTACTGAGCAGTGGATCTTTACCGGTGGCAAAGCCAGTTCTTCCGCGATCTCTGAATTCTTGATCGCGTATGCTTCTTCAATGGTCCTGCCCTTGAGCCACTCCGTTACCAATGAGCTTGAAGCAATCGCTGAACCGCAGCCATAAGTCTTGAATTTTGCATCTTCAATAATGCCGCTGTCGTTGACCTTGATCATCAGTTTCATCACGTCACCACATGCCGGTGCACCCACCATGCCGGTACCCACTTGCGGGTCGTTTTTGTCCAGGGAACCGACGTTTCTCGGGTTTTCGTAGTGGTCTAAAACTTTGTCTGAATATGCCATTTTACTTCTCCTGATGTGAATTAAAACGTCTCGCAAACTCTGCGTTAGCAAGCCTTGCCGTACTAATTGTACTGTCTGCGGCTTGCTGCCTTGATTTTGCTTCGCCTCTTAATTCACTAAATAATCTAACTACTAAAAATAATTCTCGCTATTACTTAAACAGTTTCAACAAGAAATTGATGATTTGTTCGTTTGGCTAGGCAGATGGTGGCGACATTTAGTTTTCTAAATGAGCCGCCGGCTAACAACGCCAAACGGACAAAGAGCAATTTCTAATGGGCTGCCCATTCTACTTTGGTCAAGTCGATCCCATCTTTGAACATCTCCCATAATGGGGACAGCTCTCTTAATTTGCCAATCTTGCTCTTCATCAGTTCTATCGTGTAATCGACATCTTCTTCAGTTGTGAAGCGGCCGATTGAAAAACGAATCGAGCTGTGCGCGAGTTCATCGCTGCGGCCTAATGCACGCAATACGTAACTAGGCTCAAGGCTGGCCGAAGTACAGGCTGAGCCGCTGGATACTGCGATGCCTTTAACCGCCATGATCAACGACTCACCTTCGACGTAGTTGAAGCTGATGTTCAGATTGTGCGGCACGCGGTGCTCGAGGTCGCCGTTCACATAGACTTCTTCAATCGCCTGCAGGCCATGTAATAGTTTGTCACGCAGGAAACGGATACGTTCGTTTTCAGCGTTCATTTCCTCGCGGGCAATGCGGAATGCTTCACCCATGCCCACGATCTGGTGCGTGGCCAGCGTGCCTGAGCGCATGCCACGCTCATGGCCACCGCCGTGCATCTGCGCTTCAATGCGGATGCGCGGTTTGCGGCGTACATATAAGGCACCGATTCCTTTAGGGCCATAAGTCTTGTGTGCGCTGAAACTCATCAGGTCGACCGGCAGTTTTTCCAGGTCGATATGCACTTTGCCGGTGGCCTGTGCCGCGTCCACGTGGAAAATCACGCCGTTTTCGCGGCAGATATTGCCGATTGCGGTAATGTCCTGAATCACGCCGATTTCATTATTCACCAGCATGACGGATGCCAATACGGTGTCCGGGCGAATGGCCGCCTTGAATTTCTCGAGGTCCAGCAAGCCGTTCGGTTCCGGTTGCAGGTAAGTCGCTTCAAACCCCTGGCGTTCCAGTTCGCGCACGGTGTCGATCACTGCTTTATGCTCGGTCGCAACGGTAATGATGTGCTTGCCTTTTGCGGAATAAAAGTTTGCAGCGCCTTTGATGGCCAGGTTGTTTGATTCAGTTGCGCCTGAGGTCCAGACGATCTCGCGTGGATCTGCGCCTACCAGTTTTGCGACTTCTTCGCGTGCGTTCTCAACGGCTTTTTCCGCTGTCCAGCCATATGGGTGGCTGCGTGACGCCGGATTGCCGAATTCTTCGGTCAGGTATGGAATCATCTTTGCGGCAACACGCGGGTCTATCGGCGTCGTCGCTGAGTAATCCAGATAGATCGGATGAGCGTCGTCGTGCTGTTTTAAAACGGGTAATTCTACTGATGCTGACATCGTGTTATTAGTCCTTGCAATTTAAATAATTTCTTTAGTAATCGTATCGACAGCTGACCGGCATCAGGCTGTCACGCCCGTCAGTTGCCTTAATCTTAAAACTTCACTTTTCAATGCATCCAGAAGGCCAGATACCTGTTGTAGCGTATTGTGGCTGCCGAAACTCACGCGTACCGCGCCTCGCGCCAGGTCATGGCCTACGCCCATGGCCAGCAGTACATGGCTTGGTTCGGTGCTGTCGCTGGAGCACGCAGAGCCGCTTGCAACAGCAAAGCCTTTGCGATCCAATGCCGTGACCAGGGTTTCACCTTCAATACCGTTTACAGCAAAAAAACTGGTGTTAGGTATGCGTGCCACTTGATCGCTGAATATCTGTGCATCCAGTGACCGCAACCCTTGTTCAAACGCGTCGCGCAATGCCCTGGTGTGGCTGGCGAAATTGCTCTGGTTCGCTGCCGCCAGTTCACATGCCATGCCAAACCCTATAATCGCTGCGACGTTTTCCGTACCGCTGCGTAATCCTCTTTCCTGTCCGCCGCCGTACAGCAGCGGCTGGATATCTACACGCTTATCCAGTATCAGCGCTGCCGCTCCTTGCGGGCCATTTATTTTATGGCTTGAAACCGTCATTGCATGCACATTCAGGTCGGTAAAGCTGAGTGCCAGTTTTCCCAGGCCCTGCACGGCATCGGTATGCATCAAGCTGCCGCTGCGTCTGACCTGCTCTGCAATCTGCGCAATATCCTGTATGACCCCGGTTTCATTATTGGCCAGCATCACGGATACCAGGTTGGCCGGTTTTTCCAGCAATAGCGCCAAGTGCGCTGTTTCCAGTCTGCCTTGGCCGTTTACCGCGATCGACTGGCTTTTATAACCATACTGCTTTAATGCCGCGGCCGGACGGCTGACACACGGGTGCTCAATCGCACTATATAGAATCTGTGCCGCATCCTGGTTGGCTGTCATGCCTCTTACAGCAAAATTATTGGCCTCGGTGCCACTTGCTGTAAATACTACTTGCGAGGTATAAGCGCCGCACGCTTCAGCCACCTGTGCCCTGGCATGTTCAATTGCGGTACGCGCCGTGCGGCCGAAAATATGGCGGCTGGTCGGGTTGCCAGCCTGCGCCTTCATCCACGGCAACATCGCTTCCAGCACATGGCTATCCAGAGAAGTTGTGGCGTTGTGATCCAGGTATACGCTGCTCATATATCGTCAAGCTGCGTTTAGCTTATGCGGCAACCTCGTTTTTGCAGGCGGTGGCACTTGTCAGGGCGCTGTTGCGCGGCGTGATGGTGATCTTCTTGCCATCTTTCTGCGATGCAACCATATCTGCCAGCGTAACGCCTGCCAGATACTCCAGAATTTTACTGTTCAAAGCCGTCCACAGGTCGTGCGTCATGCAGCGGCCTTCATCCTTGCAGTTCTCATTGCCGCCACATTGGGTGGCATCAATCTGCTCATCTACCGCATTGATGATTTCAGATACTGAAATATCCGTATAAGCTTTAGCCAGATTATAGCCGCCGCCCGGACCGCGCACACTTTTCACCAGACCCTGGCGACGCAGTTTGCTGAACAGCTGCTCAAGGTAAGAAAGCGAAATATCCTGTCGCTCACTGATCGCAGCAAGGGTAACCGGTTTGTTATCCAGTGCGTCCTGCGTTTCGTTTATTGCCAGATCCAGCATTGCGGTGACGGCAAATCGACCTTTGGTAGTTAAGCGCATAATCTTCGACTTTATAAAATATCAATGATGAGACTGCATTGTAAAATACCCTACAGTTTTAGTCAACTATTGTGCGTGCCAGTTCACTGTGCCATGCTGCCGCTGCTCGGTATTGCTTTATTCCTGGTTGCCGGCGGATGTTTTCTTTGCTGCCTGTACTTTGAATGCGTCGCCCACTTCAGTGTCGGTTTCTACATCCATGTTCAGCCGGTCCAGCTGCGCCTGCAGGTTCTGCAGCGCTACATCCTGTTTGGCTGCATGGTCTAAAAGCGAGTGTATGGCCTTGATCATCGGGTCATTTTCATCATTGCCGACCGCGTAGGCAGCAAAACCTATTTTTTGCGCGGTGGCTTCACGCTGTTTGGATTTTTCCTCTTCCAGTATGCGTGCCGGAATGCCGACAGCCGTTGCGTTTGCCGGGACGTCTTTTACCACAACGGCATTGGAACCGATCTTTGCGCCTTCACCAATCGTGATCGGGCCGAGCACTTTTGCGCCGGCGCCGATGACAACCCCGGATTGCAGAGTCGGGTGGCGCTTGCCTTTGTTCCATGAGGTGCCGCCTAAAGTGACGCCATGATAAAGCGTACAGTCATCGCCGATAACGGCAGTTTCACCGATGACGACGCCCATGCCATGGTCAATGAATACGCGGCGACCAATCGTGGCGCCAGGGTGGATCTCGATGCCTGTCAGCCAGCGGCCGATATGTGAAAAAAGGCGGCCCAGCCAGAAGAAATCCTTTTTCCATAGCCAGTGGCTGAACCGATGCATCAGTAGCGCATGCACGCCAGGATAGGTGGTTAAAATCTCCCAGTGCGTGCGTGCGGCGGGGTCGCGCTCGAACACGATGGAGATATCTTCTTTTATATGGTTGAACATAATGTCATTATGCCACAAATCTAAAGTTGACTAAAATAGTAGGTTTAATATTTGGTATGTTTTTTAGGGGTGACCGATAAAGTCAGTATGCCCCTGAGCAGGTTCACTTCTTCTTTTTCCAGCTTGGCGCGTGCATAGATGCGGCGGATGCGTTCAAACAGTTTTTTTGGCGCGCGCGGGTTGATGTAACCGATTTCCGCCAGTACTTCCTGCATGTGCTGGTAGAAACGCTCCAGCTCATCCTGGGTGGCTAACTCTGCCTGCTTTTCATCATAGTGCAGCTTGCCTTCGGTAATCGCCATGCGAATTTCATAGCACATGACCTGAACTGCCTGGGCAAGGTTAAGCGAAGTGTAGTCGGGGTTTGCGGGGATGGTTGCCAGTACTTGGCAGCGGTCGGCCTCTGCGTTTGTAAGGCCGCTCATTTCCGTGCCAAACACCAGTGCCACCTGCTGCTGGCTGGCGATATGGTGTACCTTGTGTGCAGCTTCCCGCACCGTCATCACTTCCTGCGACAGGGAGCGCTCTTTACCGCTGACGCCGATGACGAACTGGCAATCGGCGATGGCTTCTTCCAGCGTTGCCGTCACAACGGCACTATCCAGTACATCGGCGGCATTGACGGCGAGTGATTTGGCTTCGCCGTCAGGGAAGTGCTTGGGGCGTACCAGATACAGGCGATGCAGGCCCATGGTTTTCATGGCGCGGGCGGTTGAACCGATGTTGCCCGGGTGGCTGGTTTGGCATAATACGACGCGGATGTTGTTGAAAATATTTTGTTTTTCCAATTGGATGGCCTGACTGACTCGACGATTTCTTAACACTTGATTTGGTGTTAAGGTCAATAAAAGTTAAAATAGCATTTTATCAGTTCTTTAAGAAAATCTAGTCATGCATCCAATGCTCATCATTGCAGTTAAAGCCGCCCGTGAAGCTGGCCGTATTATCAACCGCGCATCCCAGGATGTTGGGTCACTCAAGGTTCAGTCCAAAACCTATAACGATTTTGTGAGCGATGTGGATCGCGCTGCCGAGCAGGCGATCATCGATGTCCTCAAGGATGCTTATCCTGACCATGGCTTTTTAGGTGAAGAGAGCGGCGAAAGCAATCAGGATGCTGAAAATATCTGGATCATCGACCCGCTGGATGGCACGACGAATTTCCTGCACAGCTTCCCGCAATACTGTATTTCAATCGCACTGCAGCAAAAAGGCGTGCTGACACAAGCCGTGATTTATGACCCGGTGCGCAACGATTTGTTTACCGCCACCAAAGGCCGCGGCGCGTTCTTGAACGACAAGCGCATTCGTGTGACCAGTCGCGCTAAATTACAGGATTCACTGATTGCCACCGGGTTCCCGTTCCGTGATTTTACGCATCTGGATACTTATCTGGGTATGCTGAAAGATATGATCAAGAAAACTACAGGCATCCGCCGTCCGGGTTCTGCTGCGCTTGACCTGGCTTATGTAGCGGCTGGCTGGGTAGACGGTTTCTTTGAAATCAACCTGTCGACCTGGGATATTGCAGCCGGTGGTTTGCTGGTGCAGGAAGCTGGCGGTATCGTGGGTGACTTTGAAGGCAATGAAAGCTGGCTGAAAACCGGCAATATCGTAGCGGCTAACCCTAAGGTTTTTGCACAGATGCTGCAAACGCTTGACCCGCATCTGACCGAGAGCCTTAAAACCCCTAAGTAAGCCATTCGACGCTTAACGCCCAAATCAGCATCTGTCCATCAGCGGCAGATGCGATCCCTGCAAGCTGGGTTTCCTTTTCTTTCACTTGCCTTGCATTGCCGATGGTTCTTGTTTCCTCGGCATTGGTTTAAACTTTTCTCTTGTTTGTTTATCTGATTGAATCGGCCATTTGGAATGGCCGGTCAGTTATCATCATCGAACAGCAATACATTTCGGAACCATATAGAATATGAAAAAGAACGTGAGCCGGAACTTGAATGGCATGGAACAGGTGTTTGAGCAGTATGCTACGCAGCATCATGATGCGCCGCAGTTGATTACCGATCTTATCGCTGAAATCCGGCCGGCCAGGCCTGACCAGACCGAGCTTGCGGTAAAGGCGATCCAGGCGCTTTGCTATCTGCTGACGACCGATGTGCAGAAAGCCCGGTTGTTGCGTGAAGCCGTGCTGCAACTGCTGAGTGAGCGCAATCCAATCTCCCTGTTCCTGATTTCCCGTCACTCGGTATTTACGGGGTTTTTTTCCGAGATGCGCAGGCGCATCTCGCATAAGCTGTTGCCGGATGCGATCAATAGCGACTACCTGATTGATCTGTTCGCGTTGTTCTTCTGCAAAACCACCGATGAGCAATGGGTCAGCGCCGTGCCGGACAGTGTGTGGGCGCAGCTGATCCATGCCTTGCGCTTTGACCAGGCCGACCAGGACGTGGCTGCGGCCTGCCAGCAGAATTTATTTGCTGCGTCGCAGGTGCTTTCTTACCGAATTGCTGCGCTTGGACTGGAGCCGGAGTTGCTGCGCAATTACCCTGAGCTTGAACAGCACAGCTCGCCATTTGTGATGCAGCAGGCAGAGCTGGCGGATGCGCTCAGCGCTCAGGCAGGCCATGCAGGGCAGATCGACATCAAGCACATCCTGGTCATGCTGGATCAATGCAGGGCGATTGTAACGAAGATCAGGCGCAACAGTGCGCAGACGGGCACCAGCATCAACCTGACGCAGCTTTTGCAGCGCATGCTGCAGCAGGTGGCGCGCCTGGAGGAACTGCTGAACATCCTGCATCACTTCCAGCACGGGCAGTCTGCCGACATTGAAATCGTCGGGCTATTCAAGTCGCTGGTATATAGCGAGTGCCACAAGAACGACCTGCATGAGCACTGGCGTGAAAACATGGAAGTGATGGCGGTGCGCGTGACCGAGAATGCAAGCCGCACCGGCGAACACTATATCACCGAGAACCGCAGTGAATACTACGCCCTGATGCGTTCGGCAATGGGGGCGGGGGTGGTCATCGCATTCATGGCGATACTGAAACTCTTTTTCGCCAAGCAGCATCTGGCGCCACTGACTGAAGCAATCGTGTTCAGCCTGAATTATGGGCTTGGATTTATCCTGATCCATATCCTGCATTTCACCGTAGCCACCAAGCAGCCGGCAATGACGGCCGCAGCGATTGCCGCAACGATCGATAACGCCTCTGACAGCAAATCCAAAGAGATGGATAATCTGGTGGCGATGATTGCCAACACCATGCGCAGTCAGCTGGTTGCGATTTTTGGCAATGTGGTGATCGTTATCCCGGTCGCCATGCTGCTGGCGTGGGGTGTGCTCCATTACACCGGTGAGCATTTCATTACACCGGATAAAGCGCATCAGCTGCTGGCAACTATAGACCCGGTTCACAGCGGGTCTTTGGTTTATGCCGGTGTGGCCGGCATCTGTCTGTTCTTGTCGGGTTTGATCGCGGGTTATCATGATAATCTCGCTGTCTATAACAGGATCCCGCAGCGATTGCGTGCGGTGACGTGGCTGCAAAAGCTGCTGGGTGTTCCGCGTCTGGAACGCGTTGCCCAGTACATAGAAAATAACCTGGGGGCATTGGCGGGTAACTTTTACTTTGGCTGCCTGCTGGGCGGCATGAGCGGGCTTGGCATATTGCTGGGCTTGCCGATCGATATCCGCCATATTACATTTTCTTCTGCATTTGTCGGCTTTGCCAGCTTTAGCCTTGATTTCATGCTCAGCTGGCAGGCTGCGGCCTATGCGGCGCTCGGCCTGGTGCTGATCGGGCTGGTGAATCTGGGCGTCAGTTTCAGCCTGGCGCTCTACGTGGCGATGAAGTCAAGAAAAGTGCGGTTCAAGCAGTGGCGGCAATTGCTCAGGAGTCTGGCGACGCGCATTAACCAGCACCCGGGTGAATTTATTCTGCCGCCAAAGAAATCCAGGAATGCGGATTAATATTACTTTTCGTGCTATTTAAATAAGTAACAGCTATTGTTTGCAGTAAACTGGTTTTGTTAGAGTATTATTTTTTGCTTGGTCTCATTGTTTTAATCTGATTAAGCGCTTGCCGAATTCAAAGGAATATTCATCATGTCTAACTGGTTTGAAGATAACGCCCAATCTATAGGCAATACGCCGCTCATTAAGCTGAATCGCATCACGGATGGCGCTGCGGCAACCGTGCTGGCAAAAGTCGAAGGACGCAACCCGGCTTATTCGGTTAAATGCCGCATTGGTGCCGCCATGATCTGGGATGCGGAGCAGCGTGGCTTGTTAGGCCCCGGAAAAGAGCTCATCGAGCCTACCAGCGGCAACACAGGTATTGCGCTGGCTTTTGTCGCCGCTGCACGCGGTATTCCGATCACATTGACCATGCCGGAAACCATGAGCATCGAGCGGCGCAAGCTGCTGGTGGCTTATGGCGCAAAACTGGTGCTGACTGAAGGCGCCAAAGGCATGAGTGGCGCGATTGCCAAGGCAGAGGAAATCGCAGCTTCTGATCCTGGTCGATATGTGCTGCTGCAGCAGTTCAAAAACCCGGCCAACCCGGCGATTCACGAAAAAACCACCGGCCCTGAAATCTGGGATGCGACCGATGGCAAGCTGGACATCTTTATTGCCGGGGTGGGCACCGGCGGCACGATCACCGGCGTGTCGCGTTACCTGAAGAATACCAAAGGTAAAAACGTATTGACGGTTGCGGTAGAGCCTGCTGCCAGCCCGGTGTTAAGCCAGAAGCGGGCAGGTGAGGAACTGAAACCGGCACCACATAAAATTCAGGGCATAGGCGCAGGTTTTGTGCCGGATACGCTGGATTTATCAGTGGTAGATGATATTGCCCAGGTAAGCAATGAAGAGGCGGTGCTTTATGCGCAGCGCCTGACAAAAGAAGAAGGCATCCTGTCCGGTATTTCCTGCGGCGCGGCGGTGGCAGCTGCTGTGCGTTATGCTAAAAGACCGGAGCATGCTGGTAAAACCATCGTCGTGATCCTGCCTGATTCGGGTGAGCGTTATCTGAGCTCCATTTTGTTTGAGGGCTTGTTTGATGCGCAGGGTATCGCAGTCTAGGGTATTTTAACGCAGGGGATTGTTCGGGGACTTGCATGGATTGGCCTGCAGGCTTAACGGATGATTTTAGAGAAC
>Ga0123389_102479_pt1 | contig 20822 bp, 19 predicted proteins | sample T0HHNH4metaT_FD_89917 | JGI IMG/M metagenome (GOLD analysis project Ga0123389, IMG submission 89917) | Methane-oxidizing artificial microbial communities from Washington, USA to study methane cycling - T0-HHNH4 metaT (Metagenome... | ecosystem: Engineered > Modeled > Simulated communities...
GTCCCGTCCACTCCGCCAACATATAAAAAAGCGAGCTTTTAGCTCGCTTTTTTATTTTCTAAATTAATTTTATCTATAAAACTCCGTAAATCAGTATTTAAGCCACTATTAAAATGCAGACATATTGCTCAGTAAACTAGTGAGAGGCTAATTAGCTTTTTTACGATTAATTGATGTTCTTCATTGCGGTTCAAAATAGCCGTGTCTGCACACAACTGTTATATAATCTTAGGCTGTTCTAGTTATTAATTTGTCATTTCAAAGCACTAAAAATTTAGAAAGTTAAGATATGTTAGATGCAATTCGTAATCACACGCAAGGTTGGTTGGCTAAAGCTATTTTGGCTTTAATTACTATTCCATTCGCTTTATTTGGTATTGATTCGTATTTTAATGATGCGGGCAGTAATATCGCTATCGCTAAAGTTAATGGTGACAAAATCTCAGTTCAAGAATATGGCAATGCCATTGATAATGTGCGCAATCGCTTGCAATCTCAAAATCAAAAAATTGATCCTTCCATGCTAGAAAGTGCTGAATTAAAACAATCTGTGCTGGATGGTTTGATTACGCGTCGTTTAGTGAATGCGGAGATTCGGCATGCTAATTTTAAAATTAGCGATGAGCAGTTAAGTACTTATATATTGGATATGCCCGAATTTCAAGAAAACGGTAAATTTTCTGAAGATATTTATCAAAAAACACTCGCACAGAATAAGTTAACAGTAAGCAAGTTTGAGAATGATAGACGCAATGAGTTGTTAAGCCAGCAAGCGCGCGATGGTTTAGCTCTGTTAGTTTCTGTGCCAAATGGTGTGACGGATCAAGCATTGAAATTTGCGCATCAACAACGTGATGTAAGTGTGGCAGAAATTAAAACAGCACAATTTATAGCCCAAACTAAAGTAACGCCAGAGCAAGTCAAAGCTTATTATGAGCAGCATAAAGATAAATTTAAGGTGCCAGAACAGGTTAAGTTAGAGTTTGCTTTGCTTTCTGCGGCTGGGTTAGTTTCGCAAATGCAAGTAACCGATGCTGAAGTGAAACAGTTTTATGAAGAAAACGTAGCTAAGTTTCAGGGTGATGAGCAACGTCAAGCCAGCCATATTTTGATTGGTTTTGGTGTTGCGGCAACTGCAGCAGAAAAAGCTGCCGCTAAAGATAAGGCAGCGGAAATTTTGGCGCAGCTTAGAAAAGATCCTAAACGTTTTGAAGAACTGGCTTTGAAAAACTCGCAAGATCCTGGTTCCGCTACAAAAGGCGGCGATTTAGGCAGTTTTGGACGTGGTGCGATGGTTAAGCCATTTGAAGATGCGGTTTTTAATATGAAAGTAGACCAAATCAGTGATTTAGTTGAATCTGAATTTGGTTACCATATTATTAAATTGACTGGTGTGACGGGTCAATCCTCTTCATTTGAAAGTATGACTCCACAAATTAAGGGCGAGCTATTATTTCAAAAAGCCCAAGCTAAATATGCCGAACTTGCAGATGATTTTAGTAATACGGTGTATGAGCAATCAGGTAGTTTAAAGCCTGCGGCAGAAAAATTTGGCTTACAGATTCAACCAACTGGTTGGTTAAATCGTGAAGATGGCGCTAAATTCTTCAAAAATGAAAAGTTAATCAATTCAGTTTTTTCTGATGAGGTTTTGAAAGAAAAACGTAATTCTGAAGCAGTGGAAGTATCGCCGAATAATTTGGTTTCTGCGCGTGTGCTAGAGTATAAACCTGCAGCGCCACGTAGTTTCGATGATGTAAAAAGCGGAATTGAAGCCTTACTTAAACTAGAGCAAGCGACAAAATTAGCCACTGAAAAAGGTTTGGCTGATTTGGCTAAATTGAAAGCTGGTAACAAAGTGGATGATTTGGAGTGGATTCCAACAGTGACGATTGATCGCAAAGACGCACAGGGTTTGACAGAGCCAGTGATGAATCAAGCGTTTAAAATCGATACAAGCAAATTGCCGGCTTTTGCAGGTTATGCAGATGGTAATAAATCTTTTACTATCGTGCAGGTAAGTCGTATCGACAACACATTGAAAGCAGATGCAAAAAAAGGTGCGGAGGATGAGTATAAGGTTGCTGTTGCAGCTGAATATCTGAGTGCTTACTCGAAATCGTTGAAAGCGAAAAGTAAAGTCGTTGTTAACCGCAAACTATTAGAAACAAATACGCAGCAATAATTTAAATTACTGTTATAAATAGTGAGTTAAGTATCAATATTTATAACAAAAAAAGCCGATGTTCACACATCGGCTTTTTTATTGCGGCTAAATGAAAATTAACTAATCGATTTGCCCAGCCGCAGTAATGTTCATGCCACCATCCACATACGTAATTTCACCAGTAATGCCAGATGCTAAATCACTACATAAAAATGCCGCAGTATTACCGACTTCTTCAATGGTAACGTTACGGCGCAAGGCAGCATGGCGTTCATTAAAGCCAATCATTTTATCAAAATCTGCAATACCAGAGGCTGCCAATGTTTTGATTGGGCCTGCAGAAACTGCATTAACGCGAATTCCACGCGGACCTAAGCTTTGCGCTAAGTAACGCACGTTAGCCTCTAAACTGGCTTTGGCAACACCCATTACGTTGTAATTTGGCATGGTGCGTTCTGCACCTAAATAACTTAACGTTAACAAACTACCATTACGGCCTTCCATCATTGGATACGCCGCTTTTGCCAGCGCTGAAAAACTGTATGAACTAATGTCGTGTGCGATACGGAAATATTCGCGATTCACTGCATCTAAGTAATCACCATCTAACGCTACTTTTGGTACGAAGGCGAGCGAATGAACAACGCTATCTACGCCATCCCAATGTTTATTGAGCGCTGGGAATAGGGCGTCGATTTGCTCGTCTTCTGCTACATCACAGGGTAATACAATTTTAGAGTCAAAATCCGCGGCTAAGCCTGCCACACGGTCTGCATGCTTTTCCATTTGATAGGTGAAAGCCAGTTCCGCGCCTTCACGCTTCATCGCCGCGGCGATGCCGTAAGCAATAGAGCGGTTACTTAATAAACCCGCAATTAATACTTTTTTTCCTGCTAAAAATCCCATAACGAATCCTGTTAATTGATAATACTTTTTGATTGATGATTTTAGTTAAATGATTATTTGAGAGAGGCTATTTAAATGGCATATTTCTCTATGTTTATCATTTTAGTCGCTATTAATTAGTTGCTACTATTTATTGTTCGATCTTGGGTCAAGCGCATCGCGCAAGCCTTCACCCAGCAAATTATACCCTAACACGGTAATTAAAATGGCAAGGCCAGGGAATAGCGATAGCCACCATGCAAACTGAATATATTCCTTGCCATCGGTTAAGATGTTGCCCCAAGACGCTTGCGGGGCTTGTACGCCAAGGCCTAAAAAGCTGAGTCCAGATTCCATTAATACCGCACCTGCTACGCCTAATACGGCACTGACGATGATGGGCGTAAGGCTGTTAGGCAATAAGTGCGTAAAGATGAGTCGTGCATCTTTTGCGCCAAGTGTGCGTGATGCTAAAACAAACTCACGGCCACTTAAACTTAAAAATTCAGCGCGTACTAAGCGAGTTACGCCCATCCACGAAGTTAACCCAATTACAATCATAATATTCCAAATGGATGGGGTTAAAAAAGCGATAACAGCCAAGATCAAAAAGAAACTGGGAATGGATAGCATGACGTCTACTAATCGCATGATCAAGGTATCAATCCAGCCGCGGTAATATCCAGCAATAGCGCCAAGAACGATACCAATTGCGGTGGCGATGCCCACAGCCACTAAGCCGACTAATAATGAAATACGACCACCATGCAGCATGCGGGCTAATACGTCGCGTCCAAGGCCATCTGTACCCATCCAGTGCTGCCAAGATGGGGCTAAAAGAATGGCTTTTACGTTAATATCGTTTGGATCAAAAGGCGAAATGATCGGTGCTAGCATGGCGAGAATAAATACGCTGACTATGATAATGAAACCAACCATCGCCAGCGGATTAGATAATGCTTTTTTGAAGATACTTTTATTCATGATTATTCTCTAACCACACCACGTCGCACACGTGGGTCAGCCCATGCATAGGCAATATCTGCCAATAGATTGCCGATTAAAGTCAGCGCTGATCCGATGGTTAATATGCCCATAATCACGGGGAAATCGCGCATCATCACACTGTCGAAAAACAATTTGCCCATACCTGGAATGGCGAAAATCGTTTCTGCAATCACAGAGCCGCCAATCAAGCCGGGAATAGATAGTCCGATAATCGTGATTAGAGGTAACAATGCATTGCGTAGTGCATGCGTATAAACGACTTGATGCTCATTCAAACCTTTTGCACGCGCAGTAGTAATGTAGTCTTGATGGAAAACATCTAACATGCCATTTTTGACAAATAAGGTAATGCCAGCCAAACCTGTTACCGAAGGAATAATCACAGGCAAAATAAGGTGACTGACGCTATCTTTGATCTTAGCCCAAGTATCTAATGACTCATAGTTAATGCTATGTAAGCCTGAAATTGGTAGCCAATTATTCATTACGCCTAACCAATACATCAACAACAAAGACAGCCAAAAGCCTGGGATTGAAAAACCAATAAAATTAAACAGAGTGATGGATTTATCTTGCCAAAGTGTATATTTACGCGCCGCGATAATCCCTAGTGGAATCGCCAAACTTAACGTAATAATTAAGCCCAAAATATTAATCATTAATGTGATTGGCAAGGCCTCTTGAATCATGCCTTTGGTCACGTTGCCATCTTTATCAGTCGTTTGCCAAAAGACAGGTTTTTGATGTGATGCGAATGAGTTACCGAAATCCAGCGTACCCATGCGTTTCAGCCATAAACCATATTGCACAATCACTGGTTTGTCTAAATTGTATAGTTCACGTAGTTTTAGACGCGATTCTTCAGACACTTTTGGATTAAATGCCGCTTCATTATTTGTGATGTCACCAGGTGCTAGATGCATGATAAAGAATGAAATTAAACTGATACCAATCATCAGTGGGATCATCCATAACACGCGTTTGATTAAATATTTAAGCATAATGGATGTTAATCTGCTGTGATCTCTTTGAGTCCAGTTTGTGAGCGTTCTGTTTCCACACGTCTAAGTGGTGTAGGAATATACCATTCATGTGAATTGTAGCCTATGCCAGCCGGCGGTGCAGGCGAATCGATACCTTTGACGCGTTTATGAATTGCTGTCAAGCCATAGCCAGCAGATAAATAAACTATCGGGCTATCCTCTAATAATACCTTGGCAAACTCATGATAAATCTTCATGCGTTTATCGATATCCAATTCCAGTCTGCCTTGCTCCAATAATTTGTCAATTGTTGGATTATTGTAGCCGATGAAATTAAATTGTCCCGGCTGATTTTGAGTGGAATGCCAGATACTAAATTGGTCAGGATCCAAGCTTAAGCCCCAGCCTAAAACCACCACATCGAAGTCGCCTGTTTTAATAAATCGGCTAATAAAGCTGGCCCATTCAATAGCACGAATTTGCACGTCTATACCAATATCTTTCAACCTGCGTTGAATTAACACAGCTGATTTTTCACGCTCTTTATTTTGATTGGTGATGATTTCAAAAGCAAAGGGTTTGCCATCACGCTCTAAAATACCATCACCGTCAGTATCTACAAACCCGGCTTCTTTCAATAGCGCTTTAGCTTTGTTAGGATCATAAGCATAAGGTTTTAAATCAGGGTTACTCCAACGTGTTCCAGGCTTATATGGTGAGGCAATATTAATGCCTAAGCCCAAATAAACGCCATCGATAATTTCCTGTTTATCAATCGCATAGTTGATCGCTTTGCGCACACGGATATCATCAAAAGGTTTGTGTTTGAGATTAAAACCCATATAGGTATAACTGTTGCCCAGCTCTTTGTATAAAGCCAATTTTTTTTGCAGTTCTGGTCTAGCAGGAATAATGCGTGAGTATTTAATCGGATCTAAACCCATGCTATCAATGTTATCCGCCATTAACTCTAAAAACTGAGCGGAATTATCAGGAATGATGCGTGTTACTAATTTATCTATCTTGGCAGGGCCCAAAACCGAAGTTGGATTGCGAGATAGCTTAATATTCTCGCCATGTGTCCAATTATCTAGTTTGTAGTAATGACTCCCAACCGGGTTGCGCGCAAATGAGGTGGTGTGAATGTCTTGACCCTCAAGCAAATGTTTTGGCAAAACTTGTAAACCAGCCCAGCTATCCAGCGCAGGGGCATAAGCTTGATCATAGGTCACACTGAAAGTTGATGCATCTGGCGCAGTCGCACTTTTAACCAATTGATAGTCAGAAGCGTACGGACTACGGGTTTTTTCATCGATGACCAGCTTCCAAGTAAACAATACGTCTTGGCTGGTTAAAGGCTTTCCATCTGCCCATTTTAGATTAGGTTTAAGCTTGAACGTGATAGTCTTTTGATCGGCTGATACGTCCCAGCTTTCGGCTAACTCTCCTTCTAGGTCTAGATTTTTATCGTACTTAAGTAATTTGTTAAAAATGTTGCCAGAAATAGCACTAGAAGCAGACTCACCAGCAACCATGGAAATCAAGCCAGAGGGTTCCGCTGTTGAAGCGTCAATAAACGTGCCGCCTGCTTCAGCTGGGTATTGTTTATTGTAATCGGTGTTATCTTCGATTGATTTACCGCAAGAAAGTAGGGTAGAGATACACAATGCGTAGATTGGTAGTTGGAGAAAAAATAAGTTTAATCGAACGTTTTGGAACATAAAAAAGCATTTCTCATGATTAAACCGTTATTAAAAGAGCGTAAATTTATAAGTGAATAGTGCTTAGCTTTAATATTCGATCTAAATAGTTATTCTTAAAATAGTTATTTTTGAGTCTTTATCTTATTCGAATATTAGAATGCGCTTTTACATGTCGTGATGATTTGCTCTTGCTATTAACACGAGGCTTAACCGTGAATTTCTTTCTAGTGCTGGTGCTTTTACTTGTTGAAGCTTTTGTATTTGTGCTGAATCTGGCATTTGTTAACAGAATAGTTTGTCCAACTTTTAAAGTGCTATTTTTTAACTGATTAATCCTAATCAACATTTTGCTAGTAGTGTCATATTTATTTGCTAGCGCTTGTAGTGTATCGCCTTTTTTAACTTTGTGTACAGCGGGATGTTTAGGTTCAATATTGGTTACATTTTCATCTGAAAAATGATTGTTTTGTTCTAATTCCGCAACGTTAATCAGATTGCTATCCGTTTTGTCGTTGTAAATAGCAGGTACCAAAATGGCTTGAGAGGTGCGCATTTTCTGCGATGAAGATAAGCCGTTGACATTACGTAATTGCCCCACATTAATGCCAAATTTTTTCGCAATATTGTCCATGCGTTCACCACGTTTGACGTTGTAAGTTTGCCAATTCGTCAGCGGTTTATCATAGTTGGCAAGATTAGTCACAAAGCGTTCAGCAGCCCAAACAGGTAATAATAGCTGATGTTTTTCACCCGTTGATGTAATGACTGGGCGGTTATAACTGGGGTTTAGCGAGCTGAATTCTTCAAATGAAACTTCAGCTAATTCTGCAGCTAATTTAGCGTCGATTTGTTTAGGCGTTGTCACGCGTGCAAAATAAGGTCGATTAGGAATGGAGCCGATTTTTAAACCAAACTGCTCGGGATGAGTAATGATGTTTTTCATGGCCTGTAATTTCGGCACATAGTTCATTGTTTCTGGCGGCAAGCTTAAGCTTTGGTAATCCGTGGGTAAACCTTGGCGGCGATTTTTGTCAATTGCGCGTTGTACTGTTCCTTCGCCAGCATTGTAAGCAGCTAACGCTAAATCCCAAGTACCAAACATGCTATGTAATTTTTGTAAATAAGTCAGTGCTGCGCTGGTGGCAGCTGTTACATCGCGCCGATTGTCAACCCACCAAGTTTGTTGTAGACCAAAATGTTTGCCTGTAGAGGGGATGAATTGCCAAATACCAGATGCAGAACTTGTAGAATAAGCTTGCGGATTAAATGCACTTTCAATCATCGGCAATAGAGCAATCTCGGTTGGCATGCCGCGCTTTTCAACTTCTTCCACAATATGGAATAGGTATTTTTGGCTGCGATCCAACATACGTTTGATGTAATCAGGACGCGCGGCATACCAAGCTTCATGATTAGTGGTGTATTGCGATTGAATATTAGGTATCGCATAACCATCTTTAATGCGCGCCCATAAATCATTGCGCGTATCCGGATTTTCTTGATAGCCGAGTTGGTTAGAATCGTCACCTTCAACATCGGTTAAAAAATCCTGAACAGGGTCGCCGACTAAATTACTGTCTACAGTATCTGTGATGACTTCAATTTCTACACCCGCTACATTGGTATCAGCAATTGCAAAATTTGAATAAGATGTACTACAGGCTAATAAAAACAAGCCAAACAAGTTGGCAATTAATTTCTGCTGCTTTAATTTCGCCTGCGTGATTAATTGAATCGTTTTGATATTTGTTCCTAACATTTACTTTTAAGCTTAAGTTACTAAATAAGTCACTAAATAACGATAACAAGGTAACGCTTTTAGCTAGATTAAGCCTTCTACAGGGTAAGGCTTTTACAGCAAAACTGTATTGCATGGTAACGACCGACAGCGCATTAGTCAAGTAAAAGTTCCACTTGATTATTGAGTGTTATGTTGATGATTAATAATGGTTTCTTAACGCTCTGATCGTAGTAAAAACTGCTAATTCATCACTCGTTTTGGCTTGAGAGTTTTGCCGAATTGTGGTTTGGTTACAACGTAAGAATGGATTGATTTCAAGCTCTAATTCAATCGTACTCGGTAAACTGGGTAATTGTTGGTCACGTAATCTTTCGACAATTGCCTGTCTGGCAATTAATTTTTCGTTATCTGGTTCTAGAGTTAATGCAAAGGCAATATTCTTAGCTGTGTATTCATGCGTGCAATAGACTTTTGTTGCAGAATTTAATTGTTTTAATTGGTTAAGTGATCGCAACATTTGCTCTGGCGTACCTTCAAATAACCGCCCACAACCTGCACTAAATAAGGTATCTCCGCAAAACAGAAGGTCATCATTGTAATAAGCAATATGGCCGAGTGTATGGCCTGGCAACCACATCACGCGAAAATTTAAATCAATTTCAGGTAAATCAACCAGATCGTTTTCAGCAAGCGCAATATGCTTGAAAGCAAAAGTCTCATATTTAGGTGCGTAAACCTTTGCATGCGCATATTCAAGCAATTTGCTGACACCGCCAATATGGTCGTTATGATGATGTGTAATCAAAATGGCACTGAGTTTCAGATGATTTTTTTTAAGCGCATCGATCACTGGTTGCGCATCACCTGGGTCAATTACTACGGCATGGTTTTTGTTGTGCAAAAGCCATATATAATTGTCGGTAAAAGCAGGAATAGGAATGATATGCAGCATGTTTAATCAATGAAAATGGTCGCGAATATTAATCACGTTTTGAAAGGTTGAACTGCATATTTAGCTTGATGGGATTATTTGTCAATCATTAAATACACAATAAAGCATGCGTTTAGAACAGCAAAATAACTGGTTATCTACCACATTAGGTCAATATTTGTTGAGCCATGAGCAAGACATGTATGATAAAAAAGTGGGGGATATATTTGGATTTAATGCGGTGCAGCTTGGCTTGCAGCAAATGGATACACTCAAGAACTCACGCATTCCGCATGTGATGCATGTGGGCAATAGTGCGGGTGAGGTGTTGTGCGAAAGTGATTATCTGCCGTTTGCAGAGAGTTGTATTGATTTAATTTGCTTGCCGCATGTATTGGAGTTTAGTGAAAATCCGCATCAAACATTGCGTGAGGCAGAGCGCGTACTGGTGCCAGAGGGGCATTTGATTTTAACGGGCTTTAATCCCATTAGCGCTTGGGGTTTAAAATATGCACTCACTCAAGACGACGATTATCCGTGGAATGGACAATTTTTTACTTTATCACGTATTAAAGATTGGCTGGCCTTACTGGGCTTGGAATTTATCAGTGGTGAGATGCATTGTTATGAGCCGCCGATTAACAATCAAAAATGGCTGAATCGCTTCACATTTATGGATAAGTTGGGCGATCAATGGTGGCCAATGATGGGTGGTGTTTATTTTATTGTGGCTAAAAAACGTGTTGTTAATATGACGCTTTTAAAACCCAATTGGAAGAAAAATTCGTTAAAATCTCGGTTGGCAGTTAATCACTCGCAAAAAACTAAGCCGCACCAACACCAAAAACAGCAAAAAGAATAGTCATTGAATACAAATAATTATGAATAATATAGTAGAGATTTACGCAGACGGCGCTTGTAAAGGAAACCCAGGTCCAGGCGGTTGGGGCGCATGGTTAATGTATGACGGCAAAGAGAAAACCTTAAGCGGCGGCGAAAAACTGACCACTAATAATCGCATGGAGTTAACGGCAGTGATACGCGCTTTAGAAGCGTTGAAAAAGCCGTGCGATGTGAAAGTTTATACCGACTCATCTTATGTGCAAAAAGGCATTAGTGAGTGGATTGTTGGCTGGAAAGCGCGTAATTGGCGCACTGCTGACAAAAAACCAGTGAAGAATGATGATTTATGGAAAGTGCTAGACGTATTGGCCAATCAACACAAAATAGAATGGATTTGGGTGAAGGGACACGCGGGTAATGCAGGAAATGAACGCGCAGACGCGCTTGCAAATGAAGGTGTTGTAGCATTTTTATAACAAAAATATGGTTAATAACGCCATAAAAAACCTGTAATAAAAATCGTGCAAATTAAATAATCACTGAATTAAATAAAACCGAATATACAAAATTGAAATCGAATAATACAAGTCATGCGCCAAATATTTTTAGATACTGAAACCACGGGTTTATATCCAGCCCAAGGTCATCGGATTATTGAAATCGCTGCGATTGAGATGATTAATCGTCGTCCCACCCATCAGCATTTTCATATGTATTTAAATCCGCAACGTGAAATCGACCCTGCTGCGCAAGAAGTGCATGGAATCACGCTTGAATTTCTTCAAGATAAACCACTTTTCCCGGCAATTGCAGAAGAATTTCTCAATTTTATTCGTGGTTCAGAATTAATTATCCATAATGCTCCATTTGATGTTGGCTTTTTAAACAGCGAGCTTGGCCATATTGGGCTACAGCCAATTGAGACCTTTTGCGATAAAATTACTGATACGTTGAGAATGGCGAAAGATTCACGTCCAGGGCAGCGCAATAACTTAGATGCTTTGTGTCGCCATTTTGGCATTGACAATGCTAGGCGTACGCTGCATGGCGCGCTGTTGGATGCTGAATTGCTAGCCGAAGTGTATATGGCCATGACGCGTGGCCAAGATAGTCTGATGATGGATTTAGTGCAGACTCAGCCAGCGATGCAAGTAGTTACTGGTGATAGTAAATCAAGAGTGCTAAAAGTGTTGCAAGCGGATGTAACTGAGTTAGATGCACATCAAGAATATGTAAATAGCCTTATTAAATCAGGCGCTAAGGTTTGGTGATTTAGTCTTGGCAATTTAGTTTAGGTAATTAAGTGATGTGATTAGACAGCATTTTGTGCATAAATGAATTGCTAAATAATAGATTTTTTACAATTAAGTAGTTATTTAAGTTAGGTTTTAATCAGATGAAAAATTGCATCATCGTCACAGGCGGCGCAGGTTTTATTGGCAGTAATTTTGTTTTAAATTGGGTAAAGGGCGAGCATGGACAGTGTGTCAATTTAGATAAGCTGACCTATGCGGGTAACTTAGCCAACTTAGCAGATATACAAGAAAATTCGCAGCATATATTTGTACAGGGCGATATCGGCGATAGAACGATTGTCGATAAGCTTTTAAAAAAATATCAACCGCGTGCAATAGTCAATTTTGCAGCTGAAAGCCATGTGGATCGTTCGATTCATGCGCCAGGTGAATTCATTCAAACCAATATTGTGGGTACATTCAATCTATTGGAAGCTGCGCGTGCCTATTGGAATGATTTAAGTGATGCAGATAAAAATAGTTTTAGATTCTTACATGTGTCTACGGATGAAGTTTATGGTTCTTTAAGTACGACAGACCCAGCATTCAAAGAAACCAATCCATACGAGCCTAATAGTCCTTATTCAGCCTCTAAAGCGGCTTCTGATCATTTGGTGCGTGCTTATCATCATACTTATGGCATGCCGATGCTGACGACCAACTGTTCTAATAATTACGGACCGTATCATTTCCCAGAAAAATTGATTCCATTGGTTATTCACAATGCGCTTAATAGCAAACCATTACCGATTTATGGTAATGGTAGCAATGTACGCGATTGGCTATTTGTAGAAGATCATTGCAGTGCGATTCGTCGTGTGTTGGAAGCAGGAAAAGTCGGCGAAACATATAATATTGGTGGCTGGAACGAAAAGACCAATTTAGAAGTGGTACATACATTATGCGATATGCTTGATCGTGAAAAACCAAAGCAATCAGGTAGTTATCGTGACCAAATTACTTATGTGACAGATAGACCTGGACATGACCAGCGCTATGCGATCGATGCGACTAAAATTGAACGAGAGTTGGGTTGGAAGCCTGCCGAAACCTTTGAAACAGGTATTCAAAAAACAGTCACTTGGTACTTAACCCATCAGGATTGGGTGAATAATGTAACCAGCGGCGAATATAAAAACTGGGTCAATCAAAACTACCAAGAACGTGGTGAGGAATTAGCATAATGGTAAACGAGAAAAAGTCGATGAAAGGCATCGTTTTAGCCGGCGGCTCAGGCACGCGCCTGTATCCAGTGACGCAAGTCGTGTCTAAACAGCTGCTGCCTGTATACGATAAGCCGATGATTTATTACCCACTGTCTGCATTGATGTTAGCCGGCATACGCGAGGTGTTGATTATTTCCACCCCGCAAGACACGCCGCGTTTTAAAGAACTGTTAGGCGATGGCACGCAATGGGGCATGGATATTCAATACGCAGTACAACCTTCACCAGATGGTTTAGCTCAAGCGTTTATTATTGGTGAGAAGTTTATTGGCAGTGACCCTTGTGCGTTGGTGCTTGGCGATAATATTTTTTACGGTCACGAATTAGCCTTAATGACGCAAAATGCAGCAAAACGCACGCAAGGGGCTACTGTTTTTGCTTATCCTGTACATGATCCAGAGCGTTATGGTGTGGTTGAATTCGACATGGCTGGTAAAGCAGTGAGTCTAGAAGAAAAGCCTCAACAGCCTAAATCTCGCTATGCGGTAACTGGCTTGTATTTTTACGATAATCGCGTGATCGATATCGCCAAAAATATGAAGCCATCTGCACGCGGCGAGTTGGAAATTACTGATGTCAATCGTCAATATTTAGAGTGGGGCGATTTACAAGTAGAAGTAATGGGTCGCGGCATGGCTTGGCTGGATACTGGTACGCATGAGTCATTATTAGAGGCTGGTACTTTCATTCAAACGATTGAAAAACGCCAGGGATTAAAAATCGCCTGTCCTGAAGAAATTGCCTATCGTATGGGCTTTATCGATGCATCTAGACTGGAAGTGCTGGCGAATAAATACGCCAAAAATGGCTATGGGCAATATCTCAAACTATTGCTGAAAGAGCGAGTCTTTTAATGCAAATTGTTAAAACCAGCATTCCAGATGTGATTATTTTTGAGCCCAAAGTATTCGGTGATGAAAGAGGTTTTTTCTTTGAAAGTTTTAATGCAAAAGTGTTTGAGCAAGCGACAGGTTTAAATGTAAATTTCGTGCAGGATAACCATTCAAAATCAGCTAAAAACGTGTTGCGCGGCTTACATTATCAAATTGAACAAGCTCAAGGTAAATTAGTGCGTGTAACGCAGGGTGAAGTATTTGATGTTGCGGTTGATTTACGTCAATCTTCACCAACTTTTGGGCAATGGGAAAGTACGCATTTATCTGGCGAAAATAAACGTCAAATGTGGATTCCACCAGGGTTTGCACATGGTTTTTTAGTGCTGTCAGAAATTGCGGAATTTTTATATAAAACAACTGATTTTTATTCACCGCAGCATGAGTGTTGCTTAAAATGGGATGATCCAGCGATCGCAATCGAATGGCCTTTACAAGCTTCGCCAATATTATCAACTAAAGATAGTGCCGGTTTAAGCTTGCAAGATACTAAAAAGTTTGATTAATTACTTATCAATCCAATGAAAAAGATTTTACTCACTGGTGTGAACGGGCAAGTAGGTTACGCACTGCAAAAAAAACTGATAGATCAAGAAGTCTTTGCATTAAGTCGTGAACAATTAGATTTAAGTGATGCACAAGCCATTCGCCGCGTTGTGCAAAGTATTCAGCCAGATTTAATCATTAATCCAGCAGCTTATACGGCGGTAGATAAAGCTGAAACAGAGCCTGGTTTGGCTTTCGCGATTAATGCGATTGCACCGCAAATCTTAGCTGAAGAAGCTGCCAAGATGAATGCGGCGCTGATTCATTTTTCAACAGATTATGTTTATGACGGCTCAAAAACCAGTGCTTACATAGAAGCTGACGCAGTTAATCCGTTAAGTATTTATGGCAAAAGTAAACTTGCTGGTGAAGATGCAATCCGTTCGGTAGGTTTGCCACATTTGATTTTGCGTACGAGCTGGGTATATGGTGCTTATGGTAAAAACTTTCTAAAGACGATTCTGCGCTTGGCAAGTGAGCGTGAAAATTTAAGTATTGTTGCAGATCAATATGGCGCACCCACCAGTAACGAAAGCATTGCAGACGCTGTTATTTCCTTATTAACGGCTTGGAATCCAGAAAACTTAAATCAGACGGGTGTTTATCACTTAACTAACCAAGGTAGAACTTCTTGGCATGGTTTTAGTGCTGCGATTGTCGATGAGTATAACCAATTAGCACCTAGTAAAAATTGGCCGCCACTCAAAACAACTGTGGGAAATATCATGCCGATTACCACTGCGGATTATCCAACGCCAGCTGCACGGCCAACTAATTCAAGTTTAGATAATCAGAAATTAAAACAAGTATTTAATGTTGAGTTGCCGACTTGGCAACAAGGTTTGCGGCATGTCATGCAAACAATAGAACTTTAATTAACGCTTAATAAATACTCAGATTGTTGAATTAACCTAACGCATCTGCCCAGTTATTCGGCGTTTCATAGAGCCTAACGCGCTCCAATTTTAAGTGATTGCCATAAGTATCTTTGTATTGACCTTTTAAAATTTTGAACGCTTCTGCCGCCATATTTTCAGCTGTTGGTACTGTTGGAAACACTACTGTTTTGTGGTTTGGCATTGAATTCAAAAAGTTAAGCACTTCGGAATCGTCTTTAAACACTAAAAACGCATGATCCCAAACATCCACGACGCTTTCACGCGCAATACGTTTTACATCCGAAAAATCCATCACCATGCCACTTTCTGATAAATTATCTTGCGCAATAATATCGCCGGATAAAGTGATTTCTATGGCATAGCGGTGGCCATGTAAGTTGCGACATTGGCTTTTGTGACAAGGAATACGATGACCTGTATCAAATTCTAAACGAGTGGTGATTTGCATTTACGTATTATAACATTAGGCGGATTGGTGCTGTTTTGCCCACACCACAAACTCTTCAAAAGGCAGTGGTTTCGCAAAATAATAGCCCTGGCATTTATGGATTTTCATCTTTTTGATCAAATCTAGGCAATCTTTATCTTCAACGCCTTCAGCCAGCACCTCTTTACCCAAACTATTCGCCAGCATGGCGATGGAATTGACGATTTCAAAATCATCCGCTGAATGCTTGATATCGCGCACGAAGGATTGATCGATTTTAATTAAATCAATTGGCATCGTGCGTAATCGTGACAGAGAGGAGAATCCTGTACCAAAATCGTCCAAAGCCAGCCTAAAACCGTTATCAGATAAGGATTGAATAACCGATTGTGAGGTTTCGTTATATTCTAAAAAACCGTTTTCTGTGATTTCTAACACGATGTCTTGCGGTGAAATTTTCCACAATGCCATTACCTGTAATAATAAGTGCGGTAATTCGATGTCGTATAAATCTTCAGCACGTAAGTTAATGGTTAAATAAATGGATAAATTGTGTTCATGTATTAATTCGCTGGCGTATCGACAAGCAGAGTTAATCAACCAGCGTGTGAATAACTTTCCCTTACCCACTTTATTTAAGATTTCAATCGTCACACTTGGATAAATGTTCTGTCCCGTGTCATTCGACCAGCGTAATAATAATTCAGCACCCGAACAAATCGAGCGATCAAGATCAATAATTGGCTGAAAAAAAAGTGTTAAGTTATCTGTTGAAAAAGCATCTAACACTTTGTTTTCTAAATCGTTTTGTTGCTGTAACTCTTGTTCTATTAACTCGGAATATTTGACAAACTGCTGATGCTTGGCGATGGCATTTTCTAATGCTGATTTTGCATTTTCGTATAAATGCAGACTATTTTCTGTACTATTTTGCAACACAGCAACACCAGCAAACGGTGTAACAAGTACAGAGTCATTCTGTATAACCAAAATCTCTTCAAAGGCACGATTTATCTTTGCTGCAAGCAGGTTAAGGTGGCTGCTATTAGTTAAATTGGGTATCAATAAATCAAACTGTAAATTTCCGCTATGAAACAAAATAATGTCTGTTGAAATATTTTGTTTGAGAATGGATGCGATTTTTTTGCTTAAGTTATTGGTAACGATATGCGAAAAAATAGGGCTATTCCTGGCAATTTGAAATTGGATCGAAAATAAAGCGATCAATTGATTATTGCTTGCTTGTTCAATCGTTTTTTCTACAATAGTTAATATTTGATTCGCATTAGGTAATTGGGTATGTGCATCAAAATTAAGTGAATAATCCAGCTGATTTTGTTGATATTGTTGCGTCGTTTCTGCAAATAGATCAAATAGAAATAAATGCAGTTTTGCCGTATTGTCCTGACTAAATAATGACTTACACTCAATACAACTTAGGCAGTTAAGCACGTTTTCTACATATTCACCGTTTTGAATAGCACTTAACCATAAAAATATCAGTTGATTAATTTGTTGTGAAAAGTGACTTAAGTTTGTAATTTTTGGCCAAACTTGCAGCGCATTTTTAAGCTCGACTAAACTTAGATTGTCATGATTTTTTTTCGAAATAGCGCAGTTTTTTAAGACTTTAGAATTGATTTTTAGATGGGTAAATAAGCTCTGTTGATTGAGTGAATAATGTTGTAGTTTGTGCGCAATCTGTTGCTCAGAATAGGTGATTTCAATTTCCAATGGCGGTTCAGATACAGAAGACTCTTGATTGCGAAGGTTATCTATCATCAGGCTATTTGTGAGCATGCTATCCATTAAATTCGATATTAATATTCATGGACTTGATGTTCATAAGCAGGCAATTAAAGATAAAAATCATTTGGATTTAAGCCGTAACTATCTGGCGCAAGGCTATTCACAATTTTGTAAGGTTCCCCAGAAGCCGTAACGGGATTGTTGAGTAAATTCAACATGACAGGTGCATCGTAACGAACCTTTGCGTGGTCTAGTAATAACATCAGTCGCGGCAATAATCTTCTTACCTGATTTTGCTGTATCACCACAGCGACCTCGCCAGTATTGAGTTCTACTAAAGAACTGACAGGGTACATACCCATAAACTGTACTAATTGATCGATCAATTCTGCACTAAATTGTTTGCCGCTTAATTGATGTATTTCATCCAAAGCCTGTTGATGAAATACACCTTTGGCATAGCTTTTGTGGCTAGTTAATGCACAATAAGTGTCAATTAATCCGGCAATTTGCGAGACCAAACCAATTTGATTACCTTTTAACTGGTAAGGGTAGCCGCTACCATCAATGCGCTCATGGTGTTGTGCCACCAAAAATATGGTGGTGTTGGGTATATTTGGAGTGGTTTCTAATATCTTAAGGCTTTCATCGACGTGTTTTTTAGCATGTTCATATTCTTCACGTGTCAGCTTGCCTTCTTTTAATAAAATATCCGCAGATATTTTAACTTTACCCACATCTTGCAATAAACCAGCTAAGCCTAATTCTTTAATTTGTTTTTTTGACAAGGCTAAAAAATTACCGAAAGCCATCAATGTTATAGAAACATTTAAAGCATGGTTATAAGCGTAATCATCTGTTTTTTTGAGTTTAGCCAGCCATAACAAAGCATCTGGCGTACGCCCAATACTTTCTACCATACTGTCCAAAATCTCACTAACAGCCGTTAAATCAAGATGTTGTTCATTAGCGACCGATTGAAAAATATCGCGTGTTGCAATTTGAGATTGCTCATAAACAGGTGTTATGGCTGCAATTTCATTTTCAACGGGCGGATCTTCTTCATAAATGGTGATTCTATAACCATCGTCTATGGCTGCTGATTTCGTTTTTGCATCAGTAGGATCGTTAGTCGTGTTTTTAAATTTATTGTGCTTAAACAAACCGGTAATAAAACCACTCAGATCCTCAGCTAATTGCTGGGTAACAGATTTTTGATTGGACTGAGACGATTGATTATTGTAAGGAAGTGCTTCTTGTGCCGCAGTATTTGCACCATGGCGCATGTTAAATACTGTGCTGTCACCAGGATTATTTTGATTATTAGACGCAGCATTTTGTTGTGGCTGATAGTTTTTCACCTCTTTTAAAATATCTAAAAAAGATGTTTTATTGGCTGGTGGTGCGGGCTTGCTACTATAGGTTTGTTTGTCGGAAAGAATACTGCTCGGATTTTTTAATTTGACCACTGAGCCTTCACGTGTGATGGCTGTCTTAATTTTATCTGGCGCAATGAACTGGTCGCCTGCCGATCTAGTCCGGTCAACATAAACAAACTGACAAATAGACACCAAAGTGTCTATATCAGCTTGATCATCCAGTAAAAAACCTTGCAACATAAAAGGCGTGTCTATCCAAGGCCTATCAAGCTCCGCCACATACATGCCAAGCGCCAATCGTGCAACTTCTACTTTTTCGTTTTTTATATCAATCATTTTTAATTATTGGTACGAAAATAAAGTTAATTCTAATATTAACTTTATAGCATAAATATGCATTTGACGATGTTAAATGATATTAACTTAATAAGTACTGATGCGACATATTACTCAATATCAACAGTTAACTCTATACTGTTAAATCAAGCCAGTTCGCTAGATAACGTTTGATAAAAATTTAAGCGAATATTTGAAATTTTGCCAGTATCAACCGCATGAATCACTGCGCAATCTGGTTCGTGGGAGTGTTTACAGTTGTTGAATCGGCATTTACCTAAATAAGGTTTAAACTCTTTAAATGCCAATTCTATTTGCTCATTTGTTAGATGATTAAGGCCAAATTCTTGCAAACCAGGTGAGTCTATCAAGCTGCTATTTTCGTCTAAATGATATAAATGGGTAGCTGTAGTGGTGTGTTTTCCGCTATCTAATACCGTGCTGATTTCTTGCGTACGCACATTCATATTTGGCAATAAGGCGTTAATAATGGTTGATTTGCCCATGCCTGATTGACCCACTAAAACGCTACGATGATTGGCTAAATGTTGCTTAAGGACTTGAATATCTTGCTTGGCGGATAAGTGAATGACTTGATAACCCAACTCGCTATACAGTTTCAACCGATTTTTTGCATTGTCATCATCGTTTAAGTCGCATTTATTCAGTACGATTAATGGGTTGATATTAGCAGCCTCGGCGGCGATTAAACAGCGATTCAACAAAGCCTCATAAAAACTGGGTTGTGTGGCTAATACAATCACAATTTGTGTGACATTCGCCGCTAGAATTTTACTTTTGAATTCATTGCTACGATAGAGCAGCGAAGTGCGCGGTAAGCTAGATTCCACAACGCCTTCAGCCTTGTCTGTGAGTTTGATGTTCACATTATCACCACAAGCTAAATCGGTTTTTTTGCCGCGTGTGACGCAACTAATACGTGTTTTATCGGCGAGTTCTACTTCATAACGTTTGCCGTATGAAGAGACGACTAAACCTTGTGGCATAAGGGATTATTTTTCAATGATTTGAACCTGAAAGTTGAAAGCGAAAAAGTTGATGTGAGATATTTAAAAGTGTTTTAAGTAAAATAATTGATTGGATATTAACGCTCAAGCTTATAGTAAGTTTGATTTAAATAAGCCGCGACATTAATTTCCTCATCCTCAAACCATTTTAAACCTAGCATCGTATTGCAATTGCGTATTTGTGCGATTAAGCCCTTAGAAGTCTTTACTTTGTTATATTCGCGCGTGTAAATCGCAGAGCCATCACCACCATATTTGCTGGCATGGCATTCAATACAATGCGCATCCACCAACGCTTTCCCCGCTTTGATATCTGCTTTTGGGAAAAACTCGTCCGCTTGAACATTTAAGCTCAATAATGTGGCGCTAAAAACTGTTGCCTTAATCAATATCAATAAAGTTTTTAGCATGAAAATAGTGTTAATGCGTATAAGCCGCTAATTTAGAAATGCGGATACTTGCAGGTGGATGAGAGTCATAAAACGCGGAATGCAATGGATCTGGCGTTAGTGTTGAGGCGTTATCCCGATATAACTTCACCAAGGCATCGACCAAATGATTAGCATCAGCATGTTTCGCGGCGTAATCATCTGCTTCGAATTCATTTTTACGCGAGTAACTTGCCATGAAAGGGCGCAAAATAAATAAGAAGACAGGTGATACTAATAAAAATAACAGCAAAGCCATATGGTTGCTAATTTCAGTGACACCTAAGCCATTGTAAAACCATGTTTGGTTCATCAACCAACCTAACAAAGCTAAACCCACAAAGCTCATAAAAAA
>Ga0123389_115512_pt1 | contig 20746 bp, 19 predicted proteins | sample T0HHNH4metaT_FD_89917 | JGI IMG/M metagenome (GOLD analysis project Ga0123389, IMG submission 89917) | Methane-oxidizing artificial microbial communities from Washington, USA to study methane cycling - T0-HHNH4 metaT (Metagenome... | ecosystem: Engineered > Modeled > Simulated communities...
CATCACGGCCGGGCGTTAGGCATGAACGATGATGGCGCGGATCTGTTGTCAAAAATCAAAAGCTGGTTTCAAGGAAATTTTTAATTTTTTGTCTGGAGGGTGTGAAAATGAAATATGAATTATTGGATAGTAGCGGCACCGCGGTTATCAAAGTCATCGGCGTCGGTGGCGGTGGCGGTAATGCGGTTAACCACATGGTGGAAGACGGTATCGACGGCGTGCAATTTATCTGCGCCAACACCGATGCCCAAGCCCTGCGGGAAATGAACGTAGAGTCCATCGTGCAATTGGGTGTTGAACTCACCAAAGGCCTGGGAGCGGGCACTCGCCCTGAAGTCGGTAGAGCCGCAGCGGAAGAAAATCGTGACCGCATCCGCGAAGTCATTGCCGGCGCCGACATGGTGTTTCTGACCGCAGGCATGGGTGGCGGTACCGGTACCGGTGCCATCGCGGTATTTGCCGAAGTGGCGAAAGAACTGGGTGTATTGACAGTCGCTGTCGTATCCAAACCTTTTGATTTTGAAGGTTCCAAGAAAAAAGGCGTGGCCGATGCCGGTTTACGCGAACTGGAAAAACTGGTCGATTCCTTGATCATCATTCCTAACCAAAAACTGCTGCCGACTTTGGGCAACAATAAATCGCTGGTAGAAGCATTCCGCGCCGCTAACGACGTGTTGCGCGACGCGGTACAAGGTATCACCGAGCTGATTACTCACCCTGGCTTGATGAACGTCGACTTTGCCGACGTCAAGACTGTGATGTCCAATATGGGCAGCGCCATCATGGGCACCGGCGTCGCCAGCGGAGAAAATCGCGCCCGTTTAGCGGCGGAAAAAGCCATTGCCTGCCCATTGTTGGACGACAACAATCTGCAAGGCGCGCGCGGCATTTTGGTGAACGTCACCTCCAACGGCGACTTGGGTTTGAACGAGTTCGACGAAATCGGCAGCATCATGCACGCCTTCGCTTCCGAAGACGCCGACATGAAAATCGGTATGGCAGTTAATCCAGCCATGGGCCAGGAAATTAAAGTCACCGTCGTCGCCACCGGTATGGGTGAAAAAGCCAAGCAAGCGGCTTCGCCTATCAGTCTGGTGAAAAAAGTCGCGGCCGGCGAGATCAATTACGATCAATTGGACAAACCGACCATCGTCCGCCAGCAAAAACAGGAATCGACTCGGGAATCCCGCTTCGGCGCGCAACCTAGAAACGACGTCGATTTGGATTACTTGGATGTACCGGCTTTCTTGAGACGTCAAGCAGACTGAGGTCCGCTTGCGACGAGTCCTTATGAGGCTGCACAACCAAGTTCGGGGGGAGCTATCGCATAATCTGTGATAGACTCCCCGGCTTTGTTTTACCTATTTGTCGGCATTTCATGATTAAACAGCGTACTTTAAAAAACACCATCAGAGCCACCGGCGTTGGTTTGCATACCGGCGATAAAGTGTATCTGACCCTGCACCCCTCCGAGCCCGATACCGGCATCCGTTTTCGCCGCGTGGATTTGGAAACCCCGGTGATGATAGCCGCGCGCCCTGAAAATGTCGGCGAAACCAAGCTGTCCACGACTTTGGTCCGCGACGGCGTTAAGGTGTCCACCGTCGAACATTTGCTGTCAGCTTTGGCCGGTTTGGGCATAGACAATGCGATTGTCGATGTCAGCGCCGCCGAAGTGCCTATCATGGACGGCAGTGCCGGACCGTTTGTGTTTCTGTTGCAATCGGCCGGCGTGGTCGAGCAGGACGTACCCAAACAATATATCCGTATCAAACGCGCAATCCGCGTCGAAGACGGCGACAAGTGGGCCGCGTTCGAACCGTTCGAGGGTTTTAAAGTGACCTTTACCATCGATTTCGAACATCCGGCGTTTTCCGAGCATTTGAAAACTGCGGTGATGGATTTCTCTTCGACGACCTTCGTTAAAGAAGTCAGCCGGGCCCGTACTTTCGGCTTTATGAAGGACATCGAGTTTTTACGCGAGAACAATCTGGCGCTGGGCGGCAGTCTGGATAACGCCATTGTGGTGGACGACGATAAAGTGTTGAACGAAGACGGTCTGCGTTATGCCGACGAATTCGTGAAACACAAAATTCTCGACGCCATCGGCGACTTGTATTTGTTGGGTTACAGCCTGATTGGCGAATACCAGGGTTTTAAATCCGGCCACGCGCTGAACAACAAGTTGCTGCTGAGCCTGATGAACGACAAAGACGCCTGGGAAATGGTGACTTTCGAAAATGCCGAGGACGCACCGATTTCCTTTATGCATTCCGCGCAAACATCAGCACGCGCGACAGGCTAATCCCGCATCACACAGACATTAAGCTGTGCCGTGGCCGGTCAACTTGATCGGCCACAATCCTGCCAAAACCTACTAATCTTCCCGCAAGCGTTTCGCCAACGTAGCACCCAAACGCGCCAAAGCCGCCGCCAAAACATCCTGCTCATCCGCCTGTTTAAACTGCTGTGCAATCAAACCGACATTTTCCGCTGACGGCAAGCGCGGTGTGCGTTTTGGCCGAATCGGCTCGCCTGTCGGCGGCACAATCCGTACTTGCAAGCGGACAATATAGGGATGCCCCGCATCATGCAATTTGTCTAAAATCGCTCGATTGAAAAACCGAATTTGCGATGCCCAGCTGGCCGAATCGCAGTACAAGAGTATCTGCGCACCTGACGCCACGCAATGTTGAGCATGCGGAGCAATCTCAGACGGTAACGCCGTCCTGACAATGGTCAGCAAGGCCTGTTGCGCGTTAATTTTGGCCATACACAGATTCAACTGCTTGTTGTCAAAATCCAGCGCGGTCTTAAGCACATTTTTGCGATAACGAGTCATTGCAAATTCATTTGCTCTGAGCCGGCTTTTGGATATTCCAGAATCAGGCCCTGTTGATCGTTTTTAATAATATGCCAGCCATTTGCCACTATTTGCCGTTCATCAACGGCTGACAAAGGCAAATTTTCAGATTCCACACCGAATCGGCCCGGAAATAAACCGACGCGAATTGGTCGGCTGCCGGCTTGCTGTTTTATGTCACTGACAGCTTCGAGCACTGACATATACCCATCACCTGCGGACATGAACGCTCGCATTTCACCACCCTTTGTCCCTGCGGCAATGGCTTCAATCTGGCGGACTCGTGCGCCGCACTCTATCCGAAACACATGCGCCCAGTTCGATACCAAGTAAGTATCTGCCTGATTGCCGCACAAATAGGCTTTTCCAATTGAAAATGCCTGCGCCAATTTCGGGTAGTCGTTATCGCTGTTGCGGAAACTCTCCGAATTGACCGCATAGCTAGCATGGAAAAACACCAAGCAAACAGAAATCGCCAATTTGGCCTGCTTCCAGGCAATAATAGCGGGCTGCCTGCCATGATCAGCCAACAGCGCAAACATTCCAGCCCATAAAAAAGGCGAATATTGCAGGGTGTGGCGAAGATTAATCACCTCGCCCCATTGATAGCGGGTACGGGCAGCAACGACCACACAGGACCCCATGACCAGATAAATAGTTGAAATAGCCAAGGTTTTTTTACCGAAAGTCGGTAGATTGGACCAGCGGTATTTATAATCCGCGTAGGCAGCGGCGATAATCAAAACCCCGAATCCCAGTAAACCAGGCAGCGACCAAGCCACATACCGGGCACATTCGCTACAAGCCGTTGCATCCTTTAGCAAAGCCTCGATATAGGTGCGTAAATTCTCGACAAAACCTATCGTGCTTGGCCCCATCACATAGGGATTCAGCGACCCAAACATCACTATATTTCTGAGCAGCAGCGGCGCTACGACCACGGCCATGCCAAACATCGCCGCAACAGCGCGCAGCAAAACAACGCGCCGTTCCCCAGCGGCACTGCTTAACCAGCAATAACAAAAATAACAAATAACACTAGCCAGCAGCGCTAAATGCGCATTTCTGATTGCGTAAGCCATACCGGCAAGCAAACCAGCGAAGATAAAGCCGACGATGGACCGCGAGTTAAGCGTCAACCCTATAACAACCACCGCTAACCATAAACCGAATACATCGGTCAGCCCCATCAGCGAATGCTTGAGCACACCGGGTGATAATGCTGCTAATCCGGCCAGCAGCAAAGCATAAAGTGGTCCAAGGCTCTGCCGAAAACTGAAAAATAATAACCACGGCAATGTAATGGCGGAAAAATGCGCCAAACCTATCGCGGCATCTTTCGCATCGATACCGAAACTGGAAACGGCCGCCAGAACGACAGCAAAACCCACGGGAAACAAACGATTCTCGACCTGATCCTGATCTCCCGGCGCCAAGCCATACGGAGTAATCAGCAAGCTGCCTGAATTGAGAAAATTTCTGGCTTGTTCGATATAGCTGGCGCTGTCAGGCGTAAACGGAAAACTCGGCGACCTATAGTGCAAATGCACCATCACCAGTAGCGATATCACAGACAGAATGAATAATTGATGTAACAGTGCTCTAAGTTGCCAAGTCATACTTGTTAGTTATCTCGGAACAGAATCAGGAATTGGCCACGAGCCAAACGCCCTCGCAAATCAGCAAAATGCCCAAGACGCGGAAAGCGGTGACCGTCTCGCCGAGCAGCATGCCGATCAGCACGGTTAACGCAAAGCCCAAGCCTACCAAGGGATAGGCTTTACTGACATCCCATGATGCCAACACCTTCAACCAAACTATCGCACCCACGCCGTACAAGGTAAAACCGGCAAACACAAATTTGTTGGTAAATACGATCCAAGGCAGGCGTGGTGTCAGCGGCCCGGCCATCGCCTGCTTGACATCCACACTGGACATGCCGAGTTTCAGCATAAACTGCGCGGCAACAGACAGGACGATGCTAAAAATAGCGATCAGTAGAATTTGCATGGCTTATTCCCAATGTGAAAAATGAGCGGCTAATGTGGCGAACAGCATCAAGAGCACTGTGATCCGGCTACCGAAGTCGCGAACCGCAAACACCAGCGGGTCATCGTGCATTTCCCCGCGAGCGGTTTTAATCCACAGGCGTGCTAACCAATAAATAAGGCCTATCGCCACAAACCATAACAGCTGCGGATTTAGGTAACGTATCTGAGTCTCCGCCGAGGTAATAAATAAACCAAACACCACCACCGCGCACAACGCGGAACTGACACCCAAGGGCCAGAGCACGACCAGATCCACCGCCCGGTAATCGCGGCCATGCGTGGTTTCCCGGCCTTTTTGTTGCAAAGCAACCAGTTCGGAACAACGCTTGACTAAAGCCAGACTGAAAAAGATAAACACCGAAAAAGCCAACAGCCAGGAACTGGTCGCTACCGACGCGGCCACGGAACCGGCAATAATCCTGAGCGTATACAGCAGAGATAGCACCATTACATCGATCAATACATAGGATTTCAATAGCCATGTATACGTAGTGGTGACGAATAAATACAACAGCAACATGCCCAAAAAGGCCTGCGACACGGCGAGCGCTAACATCAGGCCGCTCAGCAATAGCCCGCAAGCGGCTGCCAGACCTTTCAAAATGGGCAATTCAGCACTGGCAAACGGCCTAAATTTCTTACGCGGATGATTACGGTCGCTGTCCAGGTCCCACAAATCGTTACCCATATACGTGGCGGACGCGGCCAAGGAAAACCCGAAGAAGCCCAGTACAACGGTACCCAACTTATCCAAATCATCAAACGAAAAAGCCGTTAGCAGCGGCACGAATATCAACAGGTTTTTCAGCCATTGATGCACCCGCAGCGCGCGCAACCACAACCGGATTTGGTTCAGGTTGGCAGTAAATTCCTGTTCTATCGGTGTATGTTCCCGCACGAATTTCGCGACCGGCTTTGAGGTATTAACCAGGATTGCGGCCTGTGCGGCTCGCCAAATCGGCAAATCGGCCTTGCTGTCACCCGCATAGACAAAATTCGGCCCCACTGCCTCGCGGATGGCCTCCAGCTTGTTGACACCTTTAAGATTATGGTTCTCATCGCTGCCTAACACTTTATCGAACAAATCCAGATGTTTGGCAACCGCATCGGCTATATCGGTATGTGCTGCGGTGGCGAGCACCAACTGCCTGCCCTTCCGTTTTTCCGCGCGCAAATACTCCAGCAAATCAGTCCGATAAGGCAAACTCTCGACATCCAGGGCCGATGCTTGCGCCACGCGCGCTTTAAACGCCGCTCGCCCCTTCGCTAACCAAAACGGTAATTTGAATATAGCGTGCGGCTGCCGTTTACAGACCTGTAATACCGATTCGACCAAGGTGTCGGTGGGCGTCAGCGTGCCATCCAAATCAACGACAAGCGCGGCTAGCGAAGTTTCTGTCATGTTATGTTTCTTTTAGAGTGATTGGTGCAACGCTGAAAAAATCGAAAATATCTGGCTCATCGAAGGCATTGTAATGTAACAGCAATTCCGCAAGCTACGTTTAACTGGGGCCGCGCGGCCACCCACAAGCACCCTTGGCCGCGTCCCGCTTAATCCTCAGAAAAATCCAAGTACAATCCGGGCAGCATTTTTCTCGTTGAGTCTGTCTGTGACCCTGTTACTATCAACGACAATACGGTCCTGCCAAGCGGATTATCCGAATCAACAATGACAATATTGCGGAGGTTTTAATGACAAACTTATCGATCAAAACATTTCTAGCGCTATTTCTGGCGAGTCAAAGCATAGCCCATGCCGCCGATCTCACCCGCGCCCAAGTCGAGCAAATGCTGACCAAAGCGGACAAGCAACACCCCGCCGACCTGCGCCGTAAGGATCTAACCGACCTGGACTTGTCGAATCTGGATTTTCGTAATGCCGATTTATGGGGCGCCGATCTAAGACGCTCCAATCTGAATAAAAGCAATCTGCAAGGCCTGACGCTGGATTTAACGGTGATGACCAATATCAAGCTCAGCGCCGCTAATCTAGCCAATACCAGCATCTTCGGCGTCAGCCTGATGCACGCCGACCTGAGCAACGCCGACATGAGCGGCAGCCGGGTGGTGGCGATCATGGACGGCGCCAATTTAAGCCATGCCAATCTCAGCAATGTGCAATGGGCGGCGGACATGAAAAATCAATCCATGGGCTTGATGCGCGCCAGCTTGAAAGGCGCCAATTTGACCGGTGCCAATCTCAGCAACGCCCAGCTTGGCCGGGCCATGTTAAAACACGCCAAATTAAATAACGCCAACTTACAAAACGCCGATCTGTATTCCGCCGAAATGGACGGCGCCAATCTGACCGGTGCCAATCTGACCAACGCCAATTTCTCGCAAGCCAAATTGCACGACGCGATTTTTACCGAGGCCGTGACGACCGGCACCCGCTTCGACGGCGCCCAAAACCTGCCCGATTCCGTCAAGCCCACCTCTTCCAAATAATCGAGACCACTTCATGCAAATCCCCAAGCAATTACTGCAACGCAAATCCGTCGAGGCCTTGACCGATGTTCAGCACGGCTTAAAGCAAACACTGACGGCCAAAGACTTGACCATCCTGGGCATAGGCGCGGTGATCGGCGCCGGCATCTTCGTGTTGACCGGCATCGCCGCCGCTAAATATGCCGGTCCTGCCATCGTAGTATCGTTCATTCTGGCCGGCATCGCCTGCGGCCTGGCGGCCATGTGTTACAGCGAACTGGCGGCGATGATTCCGGTTTCCGGTAGCGCTTACAGTTACGCTTACGCGACGATGGGCGAATTAATGGCCTGGATCATAGGCTGGGATTTAATCCTGGAATACGCCCTGGCCAGCAGCACGGTGGCAATAGGCTGGGCCGGCTACCTCACCAGTTTTCTAGAAAACTTTGGCGTGCATTTACCCACCTATCTCACCACCGCCTATCTGGCCAACCCCGCGGCCGGCTTCATCAATCTGCCAGCAGTGGCAATTATTTTATTGCTGACCGGCCTGTTGGTGATCGGCATCCGCCAATCGGCAATCTTCAATTTCGTCATGGTACTGATCAAACTCTCGGTGATCGTCGTCTTCATCATCGCCGGCTCCCAACACATCGAAACCGGAGAGAATTGGTCCAACTTCATGCCATTCGGGTTTGGCGGCGTATTGACCGGGGCCGGGGTAATTTTCTTTGCCTATATCGGCTTCGACGCCGTTTCCACCGCCGCTCAGGAAGCCATCAACCCGCAACGCGACGTGCCGATCGGCATCATCGGCTCATTGGCGGTCTGCACCTTGCTATACATTCTGGTGGCAGGTGTATTGACCGGCATCATTTCCTACACCGAACTCAACGTCCCGGCACCCATTGCGCTGGCGGTCGATCATGTCGGCATGGGCTGGCTGTCACCGATCATTAAAATAGCCGCCATCGCCGGTTTGACTTCGGTGATGTTGGTGCTGTTGATGGGGCAGAGCCGGATTTTCTTCTCGATGGCCAAGGATCAATTGTTACCGCCGCTATTCGCGCAGGTGCATCCCAAATATCAAACACCACATTTATCGACCATACTGGTCGGCGTCGCAGTCTCCTTACTCGCCGGCTTCATGCCTATCGAGAAGCTTGGCGAGCTAGTGAGTATCGGCACCCTGTTCGCGTTCGTACTGGTCTGCGGCGGCGTCTGGATTTTACGTAACAGCCATCCGGAAATGGAACGCCACTTCAAATGCCCAGCCGTGCCTTACGTGCCGATTGGCGGGATTTTGGTGTGTTTGAGTTTGATGGCGGGCTTGCCGATTGATACGTGGATTCGGTTATTCGTTTGGCTGGTGATTGGGTTTTTGATTTATTTTGGGTATGGGGTAAAGCATAGTCAGCTTCGGTCTTCTTAACTTTTGAAGTTGACTGGCTTTCAACTAGTCCGTTCGCCCTGAATTTGTCGAAGGGCTACTAATGTGTCGCTAACACGACGGTTTAATTTAATGTCGGGTCTCGGCCCGACAGCCGCGATACTTTCTTTTGCGTGGCCAAAAGAAAGTATCCAAAGAAAAGGCCACCCGGATGCCGCTTATTCCCTGAGCTCCTCGCTTTTGAACGGGGTCGCCGAAAGGGGCTTCCTGCCCCTTCGGCAACGTGCGGCATCCATGCCGCACCCCTTCGGGCAAATCCGTTCAAAAGCTCCGGTGCTCGGTGCGGCATACAGGAGAAAACCCGCCGGGGATTTGAAATTCAATTAGTTACGATCAGATATATGCTGCTGACGTAAGGAGGTGCATCGTTCGCGATCAATGCGCTTCACGTCGTTCAATACATCTACGGTCCTGGATATAACCGGGGGTTATATGAAATTGAAAAATACAATTCTCACTGGAATACAGTGCAAAGCCCGCTGCTGCTTTCGCCTTACGGCTTTGCCAAAAGCCGAGACAAAAACATGGGTTGGGATCTTTTAAATTTGTTTATCGCTCCGGGGACCTTGCGCTTAATCGTCTGGGCAGTGGCGATAGGCGCTGTCGCGACTTTTCTGGTAGTGCTGTGGTTTAGCGTTTCCGCCGCCCGGCGCAATATCGATAATCCTAAACTCAGATATCTAGCCATGGGTTTAGTGTTGGCGATATTTCTGATGCCTGTGGCTTACAAGCTCCATCAAAACCACCTGAAACAACAAGCGCTGGACGCCAAGCTCGCCACCATGACCAAGGCCTTGGATCGCTATCACGAACTGTGTAAAGGCGCGGGTGAGAAGATTTATCGCACGGTTGACGATGTCGACGGGGTGTTTTTGATGAAGATCGATTTGGATAAATCTTCCGACATCAGTCAATACAGTAATGCGGCCAAGAGTCCTTATGAAAGTCTCGGCGATTTCGACACGAGCTCAAACGACCATGAGGTCCGTTATATGTGGTTCGATGGCTATATTAAATCGTTTTTGAACGATGGCGGTTTCGGGCTTCAGTGCTGGGTTGGTAATACAAATAGGTGCAAACAACAGCCCGCGTTCAAATACGTCGAGGCGATCGATCCCGGCGACGGTAAACGCTACCGCTATACCGGCAGTTGGCAAAGACACGACAAGGTTACAGGCAAGGAATGGAGCGAACTGCTTCGCAAAGTCGGTTACATCCCCCGCGAATTGCTCGAGCCTACCAAACACGATGACGGCACTTGGTACGATTTAGTGCTGACTCGCGAACCAGCTGGCGATCCGCCGCCGCGCTATGGCGTGACCTACGACGACCTGGAGACCCCGGAAGAGCGGAAGATGTGGATTGCCGGTAGCGCCTTGAAAGTCATCGATTTGCAGACCGGCGAATTGCTGGGCGAGCGCATCGGTTATTTACATGATCGAGGTGGCGGCAGTGTGGCTGGCGGCCGGCAGCCATGGTCATTTGCTAAAACCGGACTGGGCTGGTCGTGTCCTCCACAGAGAGTGGTAGGCCGTTCCAAGCGTGATTTCATAATGGATGTATTACATACCAATCAAGGAGTTAAACCATGAACGAATCGACGATCTCATCTCATTCCCACGCGCCGCGTGGGAATGCAAACCTGCCGCGCTGCGGTCAGCTAAAACCAATCCCGATAAACCGGCAATAATCCTTCCTGACCCGCATAATTCCGGGCGCTCGAATAGCGCCAATGCTCCGGTAGATCAACATAATCGCGTTTGACCTGATTCAGGTGGATATACTCCAATTTCTGCCTCAAGACGTCGGGGTTATCGATCATCTGCGGATGACTTCCTTCTTCCCACAACTGATATTCCCTGTCAGTTTTGTGCGCTTCGCGGAACCAGTTCAATTGCTTCAATAAGCGCTCGGCATTAACGGCTTGCAAATAATCGATCAGCTGGCGCGCGGTGTAAGATTTGAAGTGGGCCAATTGATGGGTTAAATCGTCAGCTTGTACCAGCAGGTGCAAATGGTTTTCCAGAATGACGTAGCCGTATATTCGCCAATTGTGTTGTTGTTGACGGTAAAGCAAGGCGTCCAGCACGATTTGCACGGTAGCCAGTCGGGAAAATAATGTATCCAGTTATCTCGTTCCCACGCGCCGCGTGGGAATGCAAACCAGCCGCGCTGCGGGCCAGCTAAAACCAATCCCGATAAACCGGCAACAGCCCTTCCCGCCCTGCATAATTCCGGGCACTCGAATAACGCCAATGCTCCGGGAAATCAACATAACCGCGTTTGACCGGATTCAGGTGGATATAGTCCGGTTTCTGCCGCAAGACCTCGGGGTTCTCGATCATCTGCGGATGACTTCCTTCTTCCTACAACTGATATTCCCTGTCAGTTTTGTGCGCTTTGCGGAACCAGCGTAACTGCTGCAACAAGCGTTCGGCATTGATAGATTCCAGATAATTGATCAACTGACGCGCCGTATATGACTTGAAGTGGGCTAATTGCTCACGTAAATCGTCAGCTTGTAGTAATAGGTGCAAATGATTTTCCAGAATGACGTAGCCGTATATTAGCCAATTGCGCTGTTGTTGACGGTAAAACAAGGCGTACAGAACGATTTGCACGGTAGCCGGTCGGGTAAATAACAGTATCCAGTTCAGTACAGTGCAGGTTAAGAAATACGGCTGTTGGGATTGGAGAATACGGTAACGACTGCCGCCCATGAGTTTGACCTCGTTTGCTTGCTTTGTCGCATGTTACCGCTGGCGCGGATAGACTGCGTTCCCACGCCGCGCGTGGGAACGAGTGATCCCTGCCGCACCCCTTCGGGCTAGTCCGCTCAAAAACTCCGGTGCTCGGCGCGGCATACGGGAGAAAAACCATCCTGTGTGGTGGGCAATTTTGCCCACCATTGGGCTTTCACCCCGCGTGGGCACTAAATCCCACGCTACTGGGCTACGCCTATTGACGCCCTACATGCACCCTATGCACGTGAAGAAAGCCGGAAAACAGTCATTCAGTGCTTGAATCGACGAATTAATTACTTGGTTTTCTTGAAGATGTAGCGAGCAGCGACCAAAACAACAATTACGACTATCGCTAAAGCTAGTCCAGCAAACAGAAGCGACTTTTGTGGACTGATGTCAAATTCAGAGATAGATAGCACAATAAGAGTCGTTGCCACTCCGAGTGCCATGGTGGACATAGCAATGCCAGACCATAATTCATGACGATCCGCACATTGCTCACAATAAATATACCTTCCGCCTCTGTGGTGACAAATGACTCGACATTTCGTCATCGAGACAGGGGTTCCGCATGAATAACATTCCTGTCGAATATTTCTAGCCTTTCCGCGTAAGTCGCGGAATATATGTATAAGCAATGCCAATATAACTGGCGAGATCAGAATGATAAAAAAGATAAAAAATCCCATAATGCAAGTAGTCTAGGTGAAACGCAAGGCCGTAAGGCGCAATTCGTAGGGCGTCAATAGGCTCAGCCATATTGCGCCGTATATCGGCCTTAAATCATTCGGCGCATTACGCTATCGCTAATGCGCCCTACAAAACTGATGTTACCGCTGGCGCGGATAGTCTGGACTCCCACGCGGCGCGTGGAAACGAGAGAAAACTTCGTAAACAATAAGCTGCGATTTGGGGCGGGGGTCTCCCGTATGCCGCGCCGAGCACAGGAGCTTTCGGCGGGAATAGCCCGAAGGGGTGCGGCAGGGATGCCGCACGTTGACTAAGGGGCAGGAAGCCCCTTTCGTCAACCCCCGGCGAAAGCTTCGGCGCGCAGGATCAAAGCGGCATCCGGGTGGCCTTTTCTTTGGATACTTTCTTTTGGCCAAGCAAAAGAAAGTATCGCGGTCGTCGGTCCGCGAACCGACATTAAATAAACCGTCGCGCTAGCGACACCTCAACTTCGATACCCCTTAGACAAGCTCAGGGCGAACGGAGTCAAATACCAAACTAATCAACGCCCAATCGCGTAATACTGCAACCCAAACTGTTTAACCAACCTCGGCTCATACATATTCCGCCCATCGAATATCACCTTGTCTTTCAACAAGCGACCCAAATCGTCGAAATCCGGGCTGCGGAACTGTTTCCATTCGGTGACGATGATCAACGCATCCACGTCGCTTAGAGTATCCGCCTGCTTGGCGCAGTACACCAATCCGGCTTTATCGCCGTAAATACGGTGCGCTTCTTCCATTGCTTCCGGGTCGTAGGCTCGCACTGTGGCACCGGCATCAATCAAGGCTTCCAGCAATACCCGGCTGGGTGCTTCGCGCATGTCGTCGGTGTTGGGTTTAAACGCCAGGCCCCACAACGCAAAGGTTTTGCCTTTAACTCCGTTCGGATAATGCGTGGAAATTTTCTCGAATAAACGGTGCTTTTGCCGGTCGTTGACGTTTTCCACCGCGCTGAGCAATTCGGCTTGATAGCCGTAATCGCGGGCGGTGCGTTCCAGCGCTTTCACGTCTTTCGGGAAGCAGGAACCACCATAGCCGCAGCCGGGATAAATAAAGCTATAACCGATACGGCTGTCGGAACCAATACCGTGGCGGACATTCTCGATGTCGGCGCCCAGTCTTTCCGCCAGATTGGCCAATTCGTTCATGAAGCTAATTTTGGTGGCCAGCATCGCGTTAGCGGCATATTTGGTCAATTCGGCGGAACGAATGTCCATGGTGATGACCCGCTCGCGGCTACGATTGAACGGCGCGTACAGCGCTTTCAACAATTCGGCGGTTCTGGGGTTGTCGGTACCGATGATAATGCGGTCCGGTTTCATGAAATCGTCCAGTGCCGAGCCTTCTTTCAAAAATTCCGGATTGGAGACGACGTCAAATTCCAATTCCTGGCTGCGCTCGGCCAATACGTCCTTGATGGCCTGTTTAACCTTGTCGGCGGTGCCGACCGGTACGGTGGATTTATCGACGACGATTTTATAATCGCTCATGTGTTCGGCGATGCTTTTCGCCACGGCCAACACATATTTCAAGTCGGCCGAACCATCCTCGTCCGGTGGCGTACCGACGGCGATGAATTGAAACAAGCCAAAATCCACAGCTTCTTTAACATCGGTGGTAAAGCTCAAACGTCCTGCGGCAACGTTGTCCTTGACCATCTCGTCCAGACCCGGCTCGTAAATCGGAATGATGCCTTGTTTGAGTTGGTCGATTTTGCGCTGGTCAACATCCATGCACAGCACTTGATTACCCACTTCGGCCAGACAGGCGCCCGTCACCAAACCCACATATCCACTACCAAACACCGTAATTTTCATCGTTACACCTTGTAAACTAATTGGAAGATCGTTTCTGTTTTAATCGATACAACGCGGAAATATCCTCGTCGCCATAACCCTTGGCCATCAGTTTGGCATAATCCGCCAGCGTGGCGATGGTTAGCGGACAACCCACGCCGGCATGCTGCGCCATATGCTGGGCTATTTTTAAGTCTTTATGATGAAGCGCCAGTTTAAATCCTGGCGGGAATTGGTGTTGCGTCATGGTCTTGCCGCGATGCTGTAAAAACCAGTTACCCGCCGCCCCGCCGCTGACGACCTTGATGACTTTGTCCATCGGCAAACCTTGCGCTTCCGCAAACGCCAAAGCTTCGGTCACCGCTTGGTTAATCCCCGCACACATAATCTGGTTCACTGCCTTGCAGGCTTGCCCGGCACCGACATCGCCCAGGTGTTCGATGCGTGCGGTCATGGCCGCCAACACGGGCCGAACCTGCTCCAAGGTTTGCGCGCTGCCGCCGACCATCATGGCCAACGTGCCTTTGTTGGCGCCTTCCACGCCGCCGGACACTGGCGCATCCAGAAATGCGGCATTCTTCTCCGCAAGTTTTTGCGCCGCGACAATCGCTGTTTCACTGCTGACCGTGGACATATCCACCACCACACTACCAGGGCGAACGGTTTTAGCGACTGCATCCACCACCATCAATACGTCTTTATCCGCCGACACACAAATCAACACGACATCGACTTGACCGGCCAGTTGTTCGATAGTCTCGCAAGCCTGGATTTGCAATTCCGCCGCCAATGCCTCGGCTTTACTAAAGGTCCGATTGTAAACCGCGGTCAAGTAGCCGGCCTTGGCAAGATTACGCGCCATGCCCTGGCCCATTGCCCCCAATCCGATCAAGCCTACCCGCATGTTATATCCCCCGTAATATTGTCTGGACCATTATAGCGTCTTAGTTGGGTCCTAACAGACCGCGCGGACGATTACAACGCTCCGTGTTTTTGCAATAACGCGACAACATTTTCCGCCAAAAGCCGATACCCCCTATCATTAGGATGGACCGTATCCGACTTAAGCTCGTTATTTGCCAGAATCTTAGGCAAACTATCCAGATCGCTCGGCACGCCTTCAGATGCAGCCAGCTCTTCATAAATTTTCGCGCTATGTAAAAACACGATCCCAAACGCCGGCACACCCAACATTACGACCGGAATATTGCGTTGCCGGGCTTCGGCTATCATGGCTTTAAGATTGTCCCGGGTCTGATCGGCGGCGAGTTGTTGCAGAATATCGTTGCCGCCGTGTATCAAAATTAATAGATCGGGCTTGTATTCATCCAGCAATGCCGGTAAGCGCTGCCGGCCTGCACTGCTGATCTCTCCAGGAACGCCTTCATTAATGACCTCGCGGCCGGTCAGTTGCGTGAGTATGCTGGGGTAATCATGCTGGGCCGAAGCACCGGTTCCATAAGTCAAGCTATCGCCAAAGGCCAGAATGACGGCGTTATCCGGCAGCTTGCTTAAGGCTGGCTTTGGTTTATTACAAGCCATACCACCGAATAGCAATGCCACAACCATCAGAACTATTTTCATGCTCGCCCTCGATCCTTTAAGCGCCTGGGGCGCAGCACCCTTATCTATCCTTCTATCGCCTTAGCTATTTTTCCAGGTAGGTATAAGCATTCAGTCCGGCCAACAGCTCCTGCTCGAAAGCCTGCTTTTGCGCAGCCGTTAATCCGCTGACACCCAACTTTTGCCGGTAGGCGGTTTTTAACGCTTCGGTATTGATATGCACATAATCCAGCAGTTCGCTGACATCCTCGCCTTCCATGAAGTCACCGAAACGATAGCTGTCTCCCTCCAGTTCGATATTGATCGAATGCGTGTCGCCGAATAGATTGTGCATATCACCCAAAATTTCCTGATACGCGCCGACCATGAAAAAGCCGATCAGATAGTCCTGATCTTCGGCAATGCTATGCAGCGGCATGGTGTTGGCGATGTTCTGATGATCGACGTATTGATCGATACGGCCATCGGAATCGCAGGTTAAGTCTTGCAGGACCGCACGCCGGTTGGGTTGCTGCTGCAGATTATGAATGGGCATAATCGGGAAAATCTGATCGATACCCCAAATGTCCGGCATCGATTGAAACAAGGAGAAATTGCAGAACACCTTGTCCGCCAGTTTTTCATCCAGCTCCTGCAAAATTTCGCGGTGATGGTGATTATCCAGGTTCAACTTGCGCTGAATTTGCTGACACAAACTGACATAGTGCTTTTCGGCTTCGGCCAGTTCGGTCAGCGACAAATCGCCTTGCACGAACTGGGCGCGGGCTTCGGCCATGTTGAATTGGGCATTGTGATAAGCCTCGGCGATATTTTGCCCGCTGATGGTCACCGCCGTCGCCGCACCTTGCAGGCTTTCAACTTCGGTAACATTAGTAATCAACACCGCATGATGCGCGGTGATGGCACGACCGGATTCGGTGATGATATTGGGCTGCGGCAGACCGTGCTGCTGAGCCACGTCCGCAAAGGCGCGGACGATGTTTTCCGCGTACTCGTTGACGCTGTAGTTGATCGAACATTCCCTCCGCGAACCGCTGCCGTCGTAGTCCACACCCAAACCGCCACCGGCATCGACCGTGGTAATGTTGGCACCCAATTGATGCAATTGCAGGTAAAACTGGCCGGCTTCTTTTAAGGCCAGTTTGATGTCGTGGATATTGGCGATTTGCGAGCCCATATGAAAGTGCATCAGTTGCAAACAATTCAACATATTCAATTGCTGCAAACGGGCAATCAGTTGCAACACTTCACTGGCATGCAAGCCAAACTTGGATTTCTCGCCGCCGCTGTTCTGCCATTTGCCGGCGCTGATGGTCGATAAACGCACCCGCAAACCGATCAACGGTGTGACTTGTAGCTTAGCGGCTTCTTCGATGATCATCTCCAGCTCGGAGGGCTTTTCGATGACGATGAATACCGACAAGCCCATTAACTGGCCCATCAAAGCCATGCGGATATAAGCCCGGTCCTTGTAACCGTTGCAGACGATGGTACCGCCAGGTTTGGCCAGTCCTAAAATCGCCAATAACTCCGGTTTGCTGCCGGCTTCCAGGCCGATATGCTCGGCGGCAACAATGCTTTCCACCACATTGCCTTGCTGATTAACCTTGATCGGATAGACCGGCGTGTAATGGCCGCTGTAATGGTTCGCGGCTCTGGCTTGGTCGAAGGCCTGCTGCAGCTGACGGATGCGGTCGCACAAAATATCGGTAAACCGCACCAGCACCGGGAAGTTCAAGCCCTTGCCCCGCAAGGCCTGGGCAATGTCGAACAGATCGATTTCGGTCGCGCAATCGGCTTGCGGCTTCACGCAGACATGGCCCTGGTCGTTAATTGAAAAATAACCGTTACCCCATTGCTGGATAGCGTAAAGCTGCTTGGATTGTTCAATCGACCAGGGTTGTGTCGGCACGCGCGGTATCCTAACTGTCATAAAGAGGTAGAAATTCTAAAGTATAATGATGAACGTTATATGACTTTTTACAGGACTTTCCCATGCTCGACGATCAATGGTTTAGCGAAGCCCAAGAGCCTTCCGGTTCGGCCTTCTCGTTAAAAATCAAACGCAAACTGCACGAGGAGCAATCCGAATTTCAGTTTCTGGAAATCTACGAAACCGAACAGTTCGGCAATCTGATGGTAATCGACGGCTGCACCATGGTCTCGACTCGGGATAATTTCTTTTATCACGAGATGATCAGCCACCCGGTGTTGTTCACCCATCCCAACCCGAAAAATGTGTTGATCATCGGCGGCGGCGACTGCGGTACTTTACGGGAAGTGCTGAAGCATCCTGGCGTCGAAAAAGCCGTGCAAATCGACATCGACGAGCGCGTCACCCGCTTGGCGGAAATCTATTTCCCGGAACTGTGCGAATCCAACAACGATCCGCGCGCCGACCTGAAATTCATCGACGGTATTAAATGGGTGAAAGAGGCCGCGCCGAATAGCGTGGACATCATCATCGTCGACAGCACCGATCCGGTCGGCCCGGCCGAGGGCTTGTTCTGCGCTGATTTTTACAAGGATTGCTATAAAGCTTTAAGCGAGAACGGCATCGTGGTGCAACAAAGCGAATCAGCCCTGCTGCATATGAAAATTCTCAAGGAAATGCGCGAGGAAATGAAAGCGGGGGGATTTGCAAACTTCCAAACGGTCTTCTTCCCGCAATGCATTTATCCATCAGGCTGGTGGAGCGCAACGATGGCCAGCAAAACCGATTTGTCGAAGTTCCGCGAGCAGGACGCGGTCAACAAGGGTTTTGAGACTGTTTATTACAACAGCGACATCCACAAAGCCAGTCTGGCAATGCCGGAGTTTTTCAAAAAAGCCTTCGCTTAACCATTGCTCGAGCCGAAGCCACGCGCTTCGGCTCTGCTGAGCAGTTCTTAGCGCGCCACGCTGAACATGGCCTCAAATCGTTTGGCCACGTGCTCACATCCCTTGCTAGCTATCCGGCTATCTGCGACACTGAGGCCTTGTAGGAGGTTTCTTACAGCGCGCCTGACTGGCAAGATAGTCTCGCAACTGCCCGAGTAACGCCCCAAAAGCATATTTCATTACCTAAGCCAGGAGATGATTAGGACTCGCCCGATGACCACGCCTCCCGACAAAACTCAGTTAATCTTGTCCAACACCTTGATCGGCAAATTATCCGAAAACAGTCGTGACACTTCGGAGCTTGAGCCGTATTTGGTGGTGTTATCCGGTAGCGATCAAGGCAAGCAATACAAATTGCACCATCATCAGCATGTGTTGGGCCGCGAACCGGCCGTGGATATTCTGATTCCCGATCCTAAGGTCTCCCGGCGCCACGGCCGGCTCTGGGTACAAAACCGGCATATCCTGCTGGAAGACTTAAACTCCACCAACGGCACCTACGTCAACGGCAAGCGGGTCGCAAAACATAAACTCGAATTACTCGACAGAATCCTATTGGGCGACACTTACTTAAAAATCGATTACAAACGCGCCAACGAAGCTAAATCCGAACAGGCGCTATACGCGGCGGCGAATCTGGATGCGATGACCAACATTCTGAACCGCAACGCCTTCATGCTGCGCGCGCAACAGGAATTGTCTTTTTGTAAACGCAACGAAACCCGATTAACGGTGATGATGTGCGACGCCGACCATTTCAAGCGCACCAACGACAATTTCGGCCATCTCGCCGGCGATCAGGTCCTTAAAGAACTGGCGAAAATCCTGAATGCGGAAATGCGCCAGGAGGATTTCCTGGCCCGCTACGGCGGCGAAGAATTCATCATGTTGTTGCGGGATATTTCCAGCGATGCCGCAACCAATTTGGCGGAGCGCATCAGACTAACAGTGATGCGGCATGCGTTTCAATACCAAAATCAGCCCATACCGACCACCCTGTCGATTGGCGTCTGCTCGTGCCGGATAATGGCCGACACCTCCCTGGACGCCATTATTCAAGCAGCCGACGACGCCCTTTACCGCGCCAAGAAAAACGGCCGAAATCGCGTAGAAATCGACGCCCGATAACTTTAGCTTGCCAGCCGGCCAATACAAACACCTGGCTTCATAAGGTATTTGCATTTATCCGCGCCGTGCGTTACTGTCCAACTTCCAGTGTTTTCGGCGTTCTGCTGCTATGCTTAGGCATGCTACGTAGAATTAAATTTGTAACACCACGGGAGTATCTAACATGAATAAAAATAAATTCCTCACCACCTGTTTGCTGTCAGGTGCATTATTGGCCAGCCAAATGGCAAATGCGGACGAAAACCATCCGGGTTATCTGGCAGGTTTCACTTCCAGAGTTAGCCAAGGCTTTGCTAACACCACCTTCAGTTTTATTGAAATCCCTAAAAACGTGGTCAACATCACTCACGACCAAAACATTCTGCTGGGTTCAAGTTGGGGTCTGCTGCGTGGCGTAGCTCACACCGTCAGCCGCACTGTAATAGGCGTAGCGGAGCTGATTGCCTCGCCGATTCCCACCGATGAATTTATCTCTCCGCCCTACGTCTGGGATCGTTTTAGCGAAGATACCCGTTACTTCGGTCTGCATTACCCCGGCTACTGGACTCATTTCGGCCCGCTGGATCACGGCTATACCGACACGCTGGATCATGGCAAGTAACGCGGACGATACCGCTCGATATTGAGGATAAGATCATGACAAAAAAATACGTATACATCCCGCTTGCCGTTATGGCTTTGTCGCTGGCCGCCTGTTCCACGCCGAAAAAGGATGTGGCCGGGCTCAGCGCTGAGATTGATGCTGCATCCAAAGGTCATTACGGCCAAGCTTTGCTCCATGCTTCAGCAGCTGAACAGGACTTGAAAACCGCCAATCATGTGTTGAAACATTGGCAAAACGATTATTACTGGAACATCGACGAGAGTCTGAAAGCGCAAGAGGCCGCAAAATCAGCTGCGGCACACGTTTTGGCCTCGGAAAAAGAGTATTGCCAATGGCTGACCGAAGCCCATTCGCAAAACCACCATCACGTGGAAACCATTCACGAAACCGTGGCCTACTTTAAAACCGGCAGCCATGTGCCGTTTAAAACCAAGGAAGACACCATCAGCCATATCGGTCACTTTTTACACGACCACCCGGATGCAACAGCGACTGTCACGGCTTCC
>Ga0123389_182363_pt1 | contig 20606 bp, 12 predicted proteins | sample T0HHNH4metaT_FD_89917 | JGI IMG/M metagenome (GOLD analysis project Ga0123389, IMG submission 89917) | Methane-oxidizing artificial microbial communities from Washington, USA to study methane cycling - T0-HHNH4 metaT (Metagenome... | ecosystem: Engineered > Modeled > Simulated communities...
ACCGCTGGAATGATGAGCGCAGCAATGACCTGGCGGATGCGTACAGCGAGCGCTATATTACGCCGGGCATCGCAGGGGCGCGTGATCTCGATTATTACGGCAATTGGCGTACTACCGTTGAATATGGCCCGATATGGGTGCCGGATGCCATGCCAGGCAACTGGGCTCCTTACAGTACCGGACGCTGGGTGTGGGATCCTTATTACCAGTGGACCTGGATTGATGATGCGCCCTGGGGTTGGGTGCCATTTCACTACGGACGCTGGGTGCATTACGCCGGTTACTGGGCCTGGACTCCCGGCCCCGTTGTTACCGTGCGCCCGGTGTATGCACCGGCATTGGTGGCGTTTTTCGGGGTATCGTTCGGCAGCCCGGGGTTTGGCTGGGTTGCCCTGGGCTGGGGTGAGCCCTGTGTGCCGTGGTGGGGATATCGCGGATTTGTCGGCAAGCCGTGGTGGGGTAACTGGGGTGGGCCGCGCCTGGTGAACCATAAACATGTGGATCCCAGAAGGGCGATCAATATCAACAGCATCCAGTACAGCAACAGTCGCGTGAAAGATGCCATTATCGCAACCTCTGCCGAGAACTTTGGCAGGCACCGTATGCAGGAAACCGCACAGCGCCTGCCTGCACAGACTAAAGAATTAAAACCGATGCAGGGTGCGCTGCCGATGAAACCGGGAGCCGCGAACCTGGTGGCTGATGCCCCCAGGGCTTCGCGTCCGCCGGAGCAGATAATATCAAGGCCGGTCGTGGTTAATAAACGGCCGCAGGAAACCAAGCTGCCATGGCAGCCTGAAGCGCGGTCAACGGGCAATGATGAGCCGCGCTATCTGCAACCGCCGAAGTCTGGCGTTACGGAGCTGCGTCGCCCTGAACCCGGCACCCAGCTAGGTCCCGAGCGCGTTCGCCCGCCTCTGCCGTCACGCTATGAAGATTGGCGGCCGCAGCCCGCTCCTGCAGCGTCGCCCAAAATGCGTGAACCTGGCAATAGCAGTGTCAACAGGCCGGCTGGCGCTAACCGCAATAGTTCAAGTGCCGGCACGGTTGTTGAGCCGGGTAACGGCAATGTTGCCAAACCGGATACTGGCAGTGCGGTTGAGTCCAGGCCGAACCGATTTGAATCACGCGAGATCACAGAGCCTTACAGATGGCGTGAACCGGCAGCACGTCAGCAGCCGATGCCGCAAGGTGAGCCGAACCTGAGGCAGCCATCGCGGGGAGGTCGCGATGGCGATGTGCCTGCGCAGATACGCATTGCGCCGCAAGAGCGTTTGCCGCAGGTGCCGGCAGAAATGCCCCAGCGCCAGCAGCGTTTTGAGTCAGTGCCACAGGTAGAGCAGCCACGCGGCGGGCGTGCAGAATTGCCGGGCATGCCTGCCAATCGGGTCTATCGAGATGTGAACCCGGGGCGTTCTGATTTTGGCCGGCCGGAGCAGGGAAGGGCAGTGCCGGAAATGCAGAACCCGGGCAGGGCTTTTCAAGGCAGGCAGGACCAGGGTAGACAACAAGACCAGGGTAGACCTCAGCGCCAATAGGTCGTTGTGCATGGCAGCCCGGCGTTGCCTGCACAACGCTGTGAATATTCCGTTCAGGCGCGTTTTATTCCTTAAAACATAGGTAGTTGCTGCTTGGCAGTGATTGCTGACAGCACGCGTAAAGCCATCTGTACCGGTGTTATGCCTGTAACAGAATACTGCTACTTAATCACCGGATTTCGACTATAATAAACCATGACCAAAACCGCCTCTAATGGCGAGTTTAAATAATTTCAGGTGATGCGCAGACATCTCCTGGAAATAACTAATAAGCTAAAAATAACTAATAAGAAAGTGTAAACTGCATGCCGCAAGGTGGAATGATTCGTCCCCATCAAACCAAGTTTTCCGTAGCTCATAAATTTGTCGATAGTCTGGTCATCATGCTGGCAATGGTCATCAGCACCGGACTGCATAATGTCACCTTCGATGGGCAATATATCAATGCTGCCATTCGTGCGATATTGATTTATCTATTGTTTGCCAGTGCAAACCGGGTCTATGGTTCGTGGCGTATCTCGCAGCTGTGGCCGGAGATTCGCAGCGTTACGATTGCATGGGTTCTGGCGCTGGTCGTGATGGTAACGCTGGCATTTCTGACTAAAACTTCAAGTAACTATTCAAGGGTCGTCATTGTCGCCCATGCGCTGATAAGCTGGGGGTTGCTGATTGGTTACCGGATACTGTTGCGCCAGGCGCTGCGCTATGCGCGCCGTCAGGGCATGAATAGCCGCAATCTGGTGATTGCAGGCACCGGCGCTGCGGCGCAGAGCATGGCGCTGGTTGCTCTGGAGTCTAAGTGGCTGGGGCTGGATGTGTTGGGTTTCTATGATTACAGCCATCCTATTGGTTTTGTGCCATTGCCGGACTATCCGGAATTAAAAGTGCTGGGCAGCCTGGAAGACATGGTGCAGGAAGTCAAGCTGGGCGGGGTTGACCAGATTTACCTGGCGTTGCCGCAACATAAAACCGTGGAGCTTGAGTTCTGCGTGAATGAGCTTGCCGACACGACCGCTACCGTTTATATCGTGCCCGACATGCTGACATTCGAGTTGATGCATGCGCGTTGGTACAACATGAGCGGCGTGCCGGTGGTGAGTGTTTATGAGTCGCCATTCAATGGCGTAGATGGCTGGCTCAAGCGTGCCGAAGATGTTGTGCTCTCATCGCTGATTCTGTTGGCGGTAGCGTTGCCGATGCTGCTGATCGCGCTTGCGGTAAAGCTGAGTTCGCCGGGGCCGGTTATTTTTAAACAGCGTCGTTACGGTCTTAACAGTCATGTGGTAGAAGTATGGAAGTTTCGCACGATGCGGGTTTGTGAAGACGGCGATGTTGTGCCGCAGGCAAAGCCCGGTGATGCACGAGTGACGCGCCTGGGTGCCTTTTTGCGGCGGACTTCGCTGGATGAGTTGCCCCAGTTCATTAATGTGCTGCAAGGGACAATGTCGGTAGTGGGGCCAAGGCCGCATGCCATATCGCATAATGAGGAATATCGTAAGCTGGTGCATGGCTATATGTTGCGCCATAAGGTCAAGCCGGGCATTACAGGACTGGCACAGATCAAGGGATATCGCGGTGAAACCGACACGCTGGACAAGATGCAGAACCGCGTCAGGTGCGATCTGGAGTATATCCGCAACTGGACCGTGTGGCTGGATATCCGGATTGTCGTGCTTACCGTAATCAGGGGGTTTAACAGCAAGCATGCCTATTAGCCCTATAACCATGGGAAAACCTGAATGATTGACTTGCATTGTCATATGCTGCCAGGAATCGATGACGGCGCGCCGGATATGGCGACATCGCTTGAGATGGCACGTATCGCCGTAGCGGATGGCATCCATACGGTTGCCTGTACGCCGCACATTTATCCCGGCATGTACGAGAACACAGCCTCCGGCATTGCACAGGCAACCGAGGCGTTAAAGCTGGCATTGCAGGATGCCGGCATACCGCTGAAACTCACCTATGCGTCGGATACCCATGTGGTGCCGAACCTGGTTGAAAAACTGCAAAACGGCACATCTCCCACCTTTAACGGCGGTCGATATTTTTTGCTCGAGCCGCCGCATCATGTAGCGCCGCCGAATTTCGAAGATTTCGTGTTTCGGTTGCTGGCTGCCGGCTATGTGCCTATTGTCACGCATCCGGAACGGCTGAGCTGGATTGAGCAGGACTATACGGTTTTCCAGCGCCTGGCACATAAAGGGGCGTGGATGCAGTTGACTTCTGGGAGCCTGACGGGGCGTTTTGGTAATGGCGCCCGTTACTGGGGTGAGCGCATGCTGGATGAAGGCATAGTGCAGATACTGGCGACTGATTCGCACGGTGTAACAAGGCGCCCACCGCTGCTGGCCGAGGGCATGGTTGCGGCAGCGAAATGGGTGGGGCAGGAAGAAGCGCAGCGCATGGTGTCGGAGCGTCCGGCTGCTGTGCTGGCGAACGTTGATCCGGCGCATGTAGCGCCCATGCTGGCGTTATCGGCAGCAGGCAGCTCACAACAGAATAATTTGTTAAACAAGATCAAACGTTGGGTGGGAATTTCTCACTGAGTATGGAGACATCATGATGGTTATGCGGCAAGGCACTAGGCCAATGTGATGTATTTTTAAAAGGAATGGGCAATATGCAGAATTTTTATAGGGTAGGTGCCAGGTTGCTTCTGGCGGGCATGGTCACGCTATCTCAAACCGTTTACGCCGAGAGTGCAGGTTCAGCCAAGGTGGCTATGCCGGCGACAGTGAGCAATGCGGCTGAAGTGAATGCCGCTGAAGAAGTGCTTGAAAGCAACGAATACAAGATCGGCGTGCTTGATCTGCTGGAGATTAAAGTGCTGCAGGATGTCAATCTGTCGCGTTCAGTACGGGTAGATGCGCGCGGCAATATCTCAATGCCGCTGATCAATGTCGTGCATGTAGCCGGGCTCAGCGCTTATGAGGCCGAGCAGCTGATCGCCGCAAAGCTGGAGGCAGATTACCTGCAGAATCCACAAGTCAGTGTTTTTATCAAAGAGTTTACCAGCCAGCGTGTGACGGTACAGGGGGTTGTAAAGAAAGCCGGCCTTTATGATTTTCAGGGGCAGGCCACGCTGCTGCAAGCCATTTCTATGGGCGGTGGCCTGGATGTTAAAGCAGATGAGCGGGCTGTTAAGGTGATCCGCCAGTTGCCTGGCAACAAGACGGAGACCGTTGTATACGATCTGCTGGCAATTCGCAAAAACAATGCACCAAACCCGATTCTGAAGGGCGGTGATGTGGTAGTGGTGGAAGAAGCTGAGCCGATAACGGTGGAGGGCGCGGTGGTCAAGGCCGGTATGTTCTACCTGAGCGGTAACACCTCGCTGATGCAGGTGATTTCACAGGCTGGTGGCCTGCACGATTTGGCTGACCCCTCGACAATTAAAGTGTTCAGCACACAGAAAAACAACAAGAATGCAGCGCTGGAGTACGACCTGGAAAAAATTCGTGACGGCAAAATGGTTGATCCCATGCTGCATGCAGGCGACGTGGTCGTGGTCGAGCGTTCTGCCGGCAAGTCTCTGGTAGAAAATGTCACCAGAACTTTACGCGGGTTTATCGGTTTCGGTAACCCCTGGGGTAGTCGCTAAGCGCGTTTCTTTTACTCAACGTAGATATTAAATAACGTAGATATTAAATTATGGCATCTTCAGATATTCATCCTATCCCGTCCGACCCGGAATCCAGCCATCGCGCATTGATTGAGCAAACTGTACATCGCATGCTCAGTACGCATGTGTTACAGCCAGCGCCTGCCGCCGCTGTCGAGGATGAAGATGATGATACGCTGGACTTGCGCGAATACTGGCGCATTATCGTCAAGCGTAAATGGACTGTCATAGGCTTTTTTATCATTGTGCTGGTTGCCGTTGCAACGGCAACCCTGCTGATGACGCCGATATACCGTGCAACCAGTGTGCTGCAGATCGAGCGTGAGGCGGCCAAGGTTGTCGAGTTCAAGGATGCTGCGCAAACCGAGACTGCCGGCGACCGTGATTTCTATCAGACGCAATATGAGCTGCTCAAAAGTCGCACGCTGGCAGAACGTGTCGTCGAAAAAATGCGCCCCGCGCTGGAACGTGAGTATTCAGAAGATTTGACCCTGGCAAAAGAAAGCGGCAGTGCTGGTGCAAGCGGGAAACAGTCAAGGATTGACCAGCAGCAGGCCGAACTGCTGAAGCAAGAGGAAAGAGTCAAGCGCCAGTTGGTTACTGTGGTGATGAATGGCCTGACGGTAGAGCCGATACGCAACTCGCGGCTGGTCAAACTCAGCTTCGATAGCCCAAGTGCGACCCTGGCAGCGGATGTCACTAATGCAGTGACGGAAAATTTTATTGCAGTGAACCTGGAGCGTCGCTTTGATGCGAACGCTTATGCCAAAAACTTTTTGGAACAGCGTATTAAACAGGTCAAGTCCAAACTTGAGGAAACCGAACGTGCCCAAGTCGAGTTTGCGCGCGATAAGGAAATTTTTACTACGGATAAAGATGGCGGCACGACCAGCGCACAGAACCTGCAGGAATTCAACGCTGCATTATCCAAAGCACAGCAAGAGCGAATCAAGTCGGAGTCTGCTTATCGCCAGATCCAGGCCAGCAAGTCGGGCCAGTTGCCGCAGGGGCTGGAAAATGAGCTCATTCAGCAGTTAAAAGAAAACAAAGCCAAGCTGGAAGCAGAGTATCAGAATAATCTGAAGCAGTTTAAACCCGGTTACCCCAAAATGCAGGAGCTGGCGGCGCAGATCGCTGAAGTAAAGATGCAGGTTGCAACGGAAACCGAGAATGCGCGTAATTCAGTCATTGCAACCTATGAAGCGGCTAAGGTGCAGGAGAATCTGCTGAAAGAAATGCTGGCCAGCAGCAAGAATGAAATGCTGGATTTGCAGACACGCAGCATCCAGTACAACATTATCAAGCGTGAAGCAGACACCAATCGCCAGCTGTACGACGGGCTGCTGCAAAGGCTTAAAGAAGTGAGCGTTGCCGGTGGCGTCGGTACTAATAATATCTCTGTAGTCGATCATGCGCAGGTGCCCAACAAAATGTTCAAGCCGGTGCTCAAGCTGAATCTGGCGATTGCAGTTATTCTTGGGCTGGTTGGCGGCATTGGTCTTGCCTTGTTCTTCGAGTATCTGGATGATACCTTCAAGCAGGCTTCTGAAGTGGAGCGCCTGCTGGGTATACCGGTGCTGGGTTTGATCCCGGAATCGGCCGAATTGAACAATAAGACGAATGTGGTACAACTCATGGTGGAAGACGGACGTTCTGCACTTGCAGAAGCATACCGGTCTGTGCGTACCGCACTGCAGTTTGCCACTGCGCATGGGGCACCGAAGTTGATGGGTGTGACCAGCACCAATATGGGTGAGGGTAAAAGTACCAGTGCGCTCAGTATCGCAATTCAGTTTGCGCAGTCCGGGCAGCGCGTATTGCTGATCGACGCCGACTTGCGTAACCCATCATTGCATCGCGTATTGGGTGCTGAAAATACCCAGGGGCTGTCAAATTGCCTGGCCGGGAAATTGCAGCCGTTTGAAGTGACGCTTAACACAACGGTGAATAACCTGTTTGCGATCACTACAGGGCCATTGCCTCCGAATCCTGCCGAATTGCTGTCAGGCAAGAAAATGCAGATGCTGCTGGAACTGGCGGCGGAGCGTTTTGACCATATCATCATTGACAGTCCGCCAATATTGGGTCTGGCGGATGCATTGGTGATAGCGAACCTGGTCGAAGGCATGCTGGTAGTGGTGGAGTCAGGCAAAACCAGGCGCGCAGCAGCGCAAGCCAGCATTAAGCGCTTGCTAAGTGTGCGCGCTAAACCGCTAGGTTGCCTGCTCACAAAAATGAGCGGGCAGGCACATGGTTATGGTTATGAATATTATTACGGTGAAGGCTATGGGGTTAAGCCGCAGTCAACCGCTAATCAATTAACTACCTGATATGTCGTCTAGCCAGGATTTTAACCGTGCAAACGGCGTCAAGCTGCTGCACCTGATACTTTCCCTGCACCGCAAACGGCTGGTCGACATCCCGGATGCCGGATACACAGACGATATATTGCTGCTGCTGCGCCTTGCCAATGGCGACGCTGAATTAATGGCTTGGGCAACCAGCTCTACCAGTGCCGCGGCAGAAGAGTTGCGCGTGAGTTGTGTCGCTTTTATTGAGCGTATCTGTTTTGGTAAGGACGCTGACCCATTCAGTGTGCTTGGGTTGAACCCATGGGCAAATACGGATGCCGTGAAAGAACATTATCGCTTGCTGATCCGTATCTTTCATCCTGACCGCGGGCAGGTAGATGGCAAAGTTGCAGAAGCCTATTCTGCAAGGATCAATCAGGCCTATGCCTTGCTGAAACAGCAGGTAACCGACAGCAGTATTGATCTGCCAAAACACTCAAATGCAGGTTATCGTGCGCAGCCTGCAGTGATGCCGCGCAGGTTTGCAAAGCCTGTCGGTATTGAAAATAACGGCAGCGATTCCTTACGCTGGGCATCGGGGTTAACGCCAGCCAGGGTTCTGTTTGGCATGGCGTTGCTGGCTGGGTTGATTATCTACCTGTCTTTTCCACAGAAAATGCGTATGCAACCATGGGGTGCGAGTACGGTTGAGGAGCCATTGGCAATGATGCCTGCTGATCGCTTCACGCCTGGCCCAGGGGTGGCTGCATCTGAGCCGCCACCGCTGCCTGACGAGATTGTTAAAGATATTCCTGTTGAAGTTATGCCGACCCCTGTGGAGGTGGAAGCAGCAGCGCCGGAACAGCTGCCTGTCGAGGTTAAGCCTGTTAATTTGGAAACTCCACCCCTGGTAAAAAAACATATGGTGAAGGCGGCGCAGGCCACTGTCGTTGCGGAAAAGAAAGCCAAGCCTGCCGATATTAAATATGCCGATGCCAAACCTGACAACAAAGCAGCAGTTGTGCAGCCTGTCGCCGTAGCTGCGCCGCCGGGCAACAGTTTGCCAAGCACGGTTGTGCCTCAGGTCAATAAGAAAAATGCATTGACGGCTCCTGATGCCGCGCGGTTGCCGGAGGCTAGCGAAAGAGCAGAACTGGTCAAGGTTGCAGATGCGCCAACTGATCGTGAGTTGCATGATCTTATTGCCAGCTTCATGAATAATTATGCAAATGGAGATATCAATGCCTTTATGCAGATATTTGACGAGCAGGTACGCTCCGATGAAAGCGGCGGCAAACGAGGTTTGTCCAGTGCCTATGCAGATTTTTTTGCTAAAACAGCCTCGCGATCTATCGTGCTGAAAGACTTGCAATGGAAAAAGCAGGGCGCGTTGGCTATTGCGTTCGCAGACTATCGGGCCACTACCTTGCGTACAGGTGAATCGAAAGATAGCACCAGTTCCGGAAAACTGCAGATCGAAGTCGCAAAGACGGGTAGCCGTGCCATGATTTCAGGGTTTTTCTATCAGGAAGCGAAAAAGTGAACATGGATAATCACAACATGAATGGTGTTGATGCTCAATTTGATTTCAGAACGGCAGATAGATGAAACAGGTCAAGTGGTGGGTTTTTGGTGTTGTGGCAACTTTCCTTGCATGGAGGATTGTCGCTGTTAATGTCTCGCAGCATCTGGCAGCTGAAAATATTACGGCCGCTTCAGCATGGAATAAGAATTCGTCACAGATTCTGTTGGCACAAGCTGCGGTTACAGCGCATGCCGACGCGGCAAGGGCACGTGCGATTGCTGAAGATGCCGTTTTTTATAATCCTGCCAGCGGGCGGGGATTTTTGATGCTGGCAGGGTTGCTGGAGTTGGAAGGCAATGTCGCTTTGGCTCAAAATGCCGCGAAGATGGCACATTTCCTGGCTCCGCGAGATGCTGATGTACAGTTGCCATTAGGTGCTTTCTGGCTGCGCAGGGGGTTGCCGATTCAGGCACTGTCACATTGGGGGGCGGCCGTGGAGTCTAATCCGGCGCTGTCTAAAACATTATTTCCGGTGATGCAGAGTATTGTAGATACGCCACAGAGCCGTCTGGAAGCCGCAAAGGTGCTAAGTAATGTGCCCGATTGGTGGAATGGATTTTTTATGCATGTGCTGAAAAATACAACGCAGGAAGATACACTCAAGGCATTGTACCTTGCGCGTAGTGACAAAATCGCGCATGACCAGCGGCGTGCATATATCGATCATCTGCTTGATGTCGGCTACTATACAGATGCTTATTTTGTCTGGTTAAACGGTTTGCAGTCTGGTCAATTGGCTGCGCTGGGGAATGTATATGATGGTGGTTTCGAGCAGATGCTTGATGATGAGGGTTTTGGCTGGCGCCTGAGCGTGAGCAAAGGCGTTATGATGGCGGCAGAACCAACTTATGGCCAGGGCGGTAAAAAAGCGCTGCACGTCGCTTTTCAGCAAAAACTGCAATCACGTGAACTGATTCATCAGTTCTTAATGCTGGATGCCGGCAAGTACCGTTTGTCGGGTAAAGCCAGGCTTGATAAACTGGATGCAGGAAAAGGCGTGCGCTGGGAAATTAATTGCGCTGACAGGGATGGCAGGCAATTGTTGTCCAGTTCGGAATATTTTATCGGTACCGATAGCTGGAATAAATTCGAAACCGGATTTGATGTCCCGCCTGAAAAATGTGAAGTGCAGATGCTGCGCCTGCAACTCGATGCCGGAAATGATTATGATGAAACCCCTTTTAGCGGGGCGGCGTGGTTTGATGATCTTGAGATTGCAAGGGTTGACTGATCATGGATGGTGTTGTAACCTACATGCCGTAAAGCGGTTTACTTAAATAAAAAGAAGAGAAAAAAATGAAAATGTCTAAATGCGCTGTAACTTTTTTAGCAGCATCAGCTGTCCTGTTGTCACAAGGAGTTTTAGCGGCTTCTGTAGCCGAACCTGTAAAGCTGGCGCAGGTGCAGGGTGATGTTATGGTCAATAACGGTTCACGCTTTGTAAAAGCCGTTTCAGGTCTTGAGCTTAAACCAGGTGCAAAAATCGTAACAGCCAAGTCATCCAATGTATCTCTGATATATCAGAATGGTTGTGTTAAAGAGCTTAAGCAAAACACAATGCATACCGTAGGCACTCCGGAGCAGTGTGCTGCTAACGCAGGTAAAGAGCGCATTTATGTGGCTGCGCTAGGTGATAGCACTGTTGCTGTAAAACCTCCTGCATCCATTATAAATCCTGTTGTTATTGGTTTCGCAGGCAGCATGGGAGCGCTTGTTGCTACGCAGGCAAACAACGATAATAACAACAATCGCAACAGCAGTCCTCAGTAATTCTGTAATTAACTGTAGTAAGTAGTATCAAGTGCGGGGTTTTTACCTTCTTGTATTATTGTTGGTATTTGCTCCGCTAGTGAAAGGTGGGAATAGGCCTATTCCCCTCCTGATCCTTGAGCTTGCCGCACTGGCGATTGCCGGTTATCTGGTGGCAAACCCTCAAAAACTCTCACGTATTCCAAAGTTATATATTGCGGTAGTGGCAGGTATTTTCCTGCTGCCCCTGATTCACTTGGTTCCACTGCCTTCCTCGTTGTGGGCAACGTTGCCAGGGCATGCAGTTTATGCGCAGGCCTTAGCTGATATCGGTGTCAATTTAAATGGCAGCGCACGCGCCGCCTCTATTGATCCATCTCTGACCGAGTACTCCTGGCTGGCAGTGTTGCCGCCTATCATGGTTTTTCTATTTACCCTCAATGTACCCAGGGAACAGCTCAAAACAGCGGTGATGGTGTTTTTGGGCATGGCAGCATTTCAGGCCATTTTGGGTTTAATGCAGTATGGCGCAGGGCCTGATAGCCTGCTGCAGATCAATGACAGTCCGCATAAAGCCTATGCATTGGGCACTTATACAAATCGCGACCATCTGGCTGGGTTTTTGGAAATGGCATTGCCATTGTCACTGGCGATGCTCAGTGTCTCTGTCGGCCATACGCATTCTGTGCGGAGACATACCCGAAACCTGCGGCAGCGCCTGGCTTTTCTGACATCGGCCTATCTGAATCAGACCGCTGTTTATGCGTCTATTTCAATTGCGATATTGCTGGGTTTGATATTTACGCATTCAAGGACCGGTAATGCGCTTGCTATGCTGGTGATATTCCTGAGTACAGTGATGTTTTCCACGCGGATAGGCGGCAGAAATGTTTATGGCGTGATCGGCACTTTTGCGGCGATTACTTTGATGCTCGCTGTCGAGGTGGGCATGGCGCCGGTCTTGAACAGATTCATAGAGCAGGATCCATTACAAGATGGCCGTTGGATGATTTTCAATAGCACCATTAAAGCGATAGGCGAGTTTTTCCCATTGGGCAGTGGGGTTGGCACTTTTAATCAGGTGTTCCCCCGATTCCAGGACTTTAGCTTTAATGGTGCATTTGTGAACCGAGCGCATAATGACTATCTGGAATGGCTCATGGAGGGCGGTATTTTTGCTGCTGTCTTGATTGTGATCTTTTTGTCCCTTTATGTTGGCAGGTGGACCAAAGTGATTAAGCGCGGTGAATGGAGAACATTCAATTTTATGCAAATTGGCGCTGGCATTGGCTTGCTTGCGATGATCCTGCATACCTTCGTTGATTTTAACCTGCATATTCCGGCTAACCAGATCTATTTTGCATTTCTGGCTGCATTGTTCTTTTATCAATCTGACAATGAGTCTGATGCGCATCCGCTCCAAAGCAACCCCGATGTGAAAAAGGTATCTCGTTTAGATGCTTTGCCAGTTCAGGAAGAGAAAAAATCTTATGTAGTGAAGAGCACTAACCCTTTTGCTGATTAAAGGTTGCGTTGATGCGCACTACCGAAATATGCAATTGTACGGTTGTATTTCGTGAAACTTCATTGCTGCTTAAGTATGGGCAGTCGCTATAAGCGCAGACAGGCGTTGCAGGCATGCATTGCAAAGTTGCTGGGCATGCATGGGGGAGTCAGCCTCTGCATAGCATCGGAGTTCCGGGGCGTTGCCTGATGGACGTAGATGCACGATGTCGCCGTTGGCAAAAGTCAGGCGTAAGCCATCGGTCAAATCTGTGTCTGTAATGGTACCTGAATCTGGAGCAAGAATTTTCTCCGATTCTTTCTTGTCGGATTGCAGGCGTGCCATTAAGTCGTGACTAAGCGCTGTCGTAAATTGCTGCAGCCTATCGCTTGCCGTAAAGCGGGCTGGCAAGGCTTGGGATAACTCTGAAAGTTTGCAGGCGCGTTTACGCGCGTCGCAGAGTAGCGATAAAATGGGCAGTACTGCATCACGTGTAGGCAGCGCGAGCAGTCTTCGCCCCTCGGAAACATGGTTGCCGCCCAGTAAAAAGCCGCCGTTTGCTTCATAACCCACGACCAGTCTGCCAAATTGTTTCTTGGTGGCTTCCATGTCCGCAATTACATAAGGTGAGCCAATGCGCGTGCGAACGGTCGATTGGAACAAGTGGCAGCGTTCCAGCGCCGTGTTGCAGCTGACCGGTGCAATGACATGTGTTGCCTGCAGGAATCTGGCGCACAGAATACCCACTATATCCCCGCGCAGCCATTGGCCGTTTTCATCGCCTATCAGTGGGCGGTCTGCATCACCGTCTGTTGTGACAATTGCATCAAAAGCGTATTTTTTAGCCCATTCTGCAGCTTGTGCCACATCTTCGGTGCGTACTGCTTCAGTATCAATGGGCACGAATGCATCGCTGCGCCCAAGCGACAGCACTTCTGCGCCTAGGGATTCCAATATTTCGCGCAGTATGTCACGGGCAACGCTGCTGTGCTCATAGAGCGCAATACGCATTCCGTTAAGGCTGCCCTGACCAAAAAACTCTACGTAACGACTGACATACGCTTTATGCGCGTTATCATCCACCGAAGGCAGCTCGGTTTTATTTATATTTTCGGGGATATCTACTGTTGCACCAAGGATTTGCTGTTCTTGCGCTTTGGAAATTTCGCCGCTGGCGCTATAGAATTTGATGCCGTTACGGTCAAACGGGATATGGCTGCCCGTAACAATAAGTGCTGGAGCGGCAATCTGGCTGCCATAGTAAGCCAATGCCGGGGTAGGCAATGCACCTGCATATATATAATCCCGCCCAGAATCAACAATGGCTGCGATGCATGCAGAAGCAATGCCGGGGCTGCTTGGACGCAGGTCGTGACCAATTAAAACCAGGTTTTTTTCAGCGGCCACTGTTTGAAGAAAGGCTGATGTATATGCGTAGCATAATTCATCCGACAGATCGGAAACGAGTCCGCGGACACCGCTGGTGCCAAACCCGACTCCGCTGGTATTCATTATTGTTTTTAGTGGGTGCTGCATTCTGGTAAGCGTTTCTGGATCAGGTTGGATATTAGGTCGTCATTATCGCATATCAGTCGCTATTATGCGGCTGAAGTGCCTTGTAGCCTCGCCTGAGATTGTTTTTGCTTACTTTGTACATTACAATGAATTCAACTTGATGCTGCTTGATGATCTGAATCTGAATGCCTGTCTGTTCAATTTTTAGATTATCGGGAAAATAATTAAAATGCAGGGGAGGTTGCAAGGTGAAATCTATAGGTTTCATATGCCTTGCAGCTAAGGCTTTAGAATTAAGAATTCATGCGAAAGTTAAAACTATAAAAATGAAAATAGCTTTGTTAGATGATGATTTAGCCTATGCCGAGATTGTGATTGAGTGGTTAGGGGAAGCCGGTTTCGAGGTTGATCACTTCAAGTCCGGTTTGGATTTTGTGCGCAGGTATCCGCATGAACACTATGACCTTTGTATCTTTGACTGGGGCTTGCCTGATATGGAAGGCCCGGATGTGATGGTCAGTATCAAGCTGCGCGCCAACAGGCTCCCCCCGTTGATATTTCTTACCGGCCACTCTGAAGAACAGGATATCGTGCGCGTGATAGAGGCCGGTGCTGATGATTATGTGGTCAAGCCGGCAAGCCGTGCAATATTGCTGGCACGGGTGAATGCTTTATTGCGGCGAGTCAATCCGCAGTCAAACACCGACCCGTGCATTGAGTTTGGTTCGCTGAAATTCGATACCAAGCTGCGTCTGGCCAGTATGGATGGCGAGGATTTCAAGCTCACCGATAAAGAGTTCGATCTGGCGCTGTATTTCATGAAAAATGAAGGCGTGCTGTTATCAAGGTCGCATCTGATGCAGGTGGTGTGGGGCGCATCGCCCGATATAGAAACGCGTAAGGTGGATGTGCATGTCAGCCATTTACGTACAAAGCTGAAGCTGACGCCCGAATACGGATGGCGGCTGACTTCCATTTACCAGCAGGGCTACCGGCTTGAGCGCAGCAACTGATTCATGCTTGCACTGTATATCTGGCCTGATTGCCGCCTGCGTTTAAATCCTGCATTTAAGTATAGTGGTGATCTGATTCCCCATGCAATTTAAAGACCGTATTTTTATCATGGCTGGTCTTTCGCTTGTTGCATGCATGCTCGCGTTAAGTGCCGAGTTCAACACGCATGCCTTGTCTGCCATTATGGATGATCATTCAGTCGGGCATGCATCGCTGGGGCTTACATGCTTCTTGACGGTTGTGTTCGCAGTGCTGCCATTCTTATGGTTTTCAAAACTGTCTCCCGTTTACGCTTTGCTCAGTATATGTGCATACATTCTTGCCATTGTTACGCTGGTATTTGCGGCGGCATACCTGTTCAAAATATGGGTGCCGCCAACTGGCTGCATTCTGGCAATATTGCTGGCTTATCCTATATGGAGCTGCGCCAGGCTTAACTCGGCACAGGCGGCGCTGGATCATGCACTGCAAAACCTGCAGGATGAACTTGCAAGGCTGGGTATGGAGCAGGAGTCCGGGCAGCCGCATAGTGGCGAAGACCCTCAGCAGGCGCGTATCCGTAAATTGGCGTTAACCGCCAGACACTTGCGCGACATGCATAAAGCCAGGAGCGATACGCTGGTTTTTATTTCGCATGATATCCGTACCCCGCTTGGGGCTGCAATGCTGCTTCTCGAAAAGTTCGAACAGAATAAATACAGGGGGCGCATCGAGCATTTGCTGACGCGTGCACACACCATGGCGGAAGGTTTTCTTCAGGCATCGCGTGCAGAGATGTCCGATGTCAATAAATTTAACGTGCTGGACATGGTGAGCTTGACGCAGCAGGTTGTCGATGATGTTTATGAGTTGCTGACCACTAAAAATATATCTCTGGAAATGCATCATCCGGATGAGAATGTTTGGGTTAGGGGTGATTTCGGGCTCTTGTTCAGGGCTGTGTCCAACATCCTTCAGAATGCAGTCAATTATTCCCCGGAACGTTCCGTGATCAGGGTGGTGATTGATAAGGACGATGTCATGCTCCGCCTGAAAGTGACCGACCAAGGGCCGGGAATTCCTGAAGATAAAATCCAGAAGCTGTTCAGGCGCTTCACCCGTGCGGATGGGGAGCACCAAGACCAGGGAGGCAGCGGTCTGGGTCTGTATTTTGTGGATGTCACCGTTAGAAAACATCGCGGTACGGTCTCGGCTGCAAATATTCCCATGCGCGGGGCTGAGTTTGTGATTACCCTGCCGCTTGAGCGCAGGCGGAAAAATCTTCCGGTTGCTTATGACAGAAGAGCCAAACCGCAAAGCACATTTGAGGACATCATATGATTTTTAAGCTATAATATTGCACTTGATTTTGTGTATGACTGTTGTATTCGAATAATTTTTAGGAGGCATGTAATGGCTACTTTATTAGAGCAATTAAAAACTATGACCACAATCGTGGCAGATACAGGTGATGTTGAAGCGATTAAAGCGGTTAAACCATACGACGCAACAACCAACCCATCTTTATTGTTAAAAGCAAGCCAATTGCCGCAATACGCTCCATTGATTGATGCTGCTATTGCTTACGCAAAAGCACAAGGCGGTTCTAAGGAACAGCAAATCGACAACGCGGCTGACAAACTGGCTGTATTGATCGGTATGGAAATCGTTAAAGAAGTGCCAGGCCGCATCTCAACTGAAGTTGATGCACGTCTGTCATTCAATATCGATGCAATGGTGGCTAAAGGCCGTAAAATCATCAAACTGTATGAAGAAGCCGGCGTAGATAAAAGCCGTGTTCTGATCAAGCTGGCTTCAACCTGGGAAGGTATCAAAGCCGGTGAGATCCTTGAAAAAGAAGGCATCAACTGTAACCTGACATTGCTGTTCGGTTTCGGCCAGGCACGTGCATGTGCTGAAGCTGGCGTATTCCTGATTTCACCATTCGTTGGCCGTATCCTTGACTGGTACAAGGCAAAAACAGGTGAGACATACACATCAGAAACAGACCCAGGTGTATTGTCAGTGCGTAAAATCTACGCTTACTACAAAGAGCATGGCTACAAAACTGTTGTGATGGGCGCGTCATTCCGTAACATCGGTGAAGTAACTGCCTTGGCTGGCTGCGATCGCCTGACTATCGCTCCAAACCTGCTGCAAGAGCTGGAAGCAACAGAAGGTTCATTGACCCGCGTACTGGTTGATGGCGGCACTAAAACAGCAGCGCCTGCTAAATTGACAGAAGCTGAGTTCCGTTTTGCATTGAACGAAGACCCAATGGCGACTGAGAAACTGGCTGAAGGCATCCGCGGTTTCGTAGTTGACCAAAACAAACTGGAAGCTGCATTAAGCGCAAAACTATAATCAAATGCAGTTGGCTATGCTCTTGTAGCTAGCTGCGTATAGCTATGCTGTAAATAACGCCCTACTTGTGAAAGCAAGCAGGGCGTTATTTTTTGCGTTTAGCTGAGAATAGTATGAGATTAGCCACGTAATCTCTTGTAATCAATGCGTTGTATGTGCTTGTCCCGTCATTGCTATAGCGTAGCCCGAAGTAATCCATACATTAGGCGTTTTCATTGGATTGACGTGTCATAAGGATGTTCTCAATCACTCATCAAGTCTCATGTTCATGATGAACCATTCAATAAATCAGTGATTTCAAATGTCTCTTGTCATTTGCATCACTTATCAGCCGATATTTCCTAAAATCAAAATTATTAATTATAAATAACGGAAAAAATCCCATTTATTTGTAAATTTTTCTTGTAACTTACAAAGTTATTTAGTAGTCTTCAAATGGGAAAAAAATCCATTTATATATTTTTTGTAAAAGCTGGAAATTTAATTTCATGGCAATTGCAAAGTGTTTACTTAAGTAAATTTGATAATAGGGAGCTTCAAATGAACAAAACGCATTATCGACTTGTATTTAACAAACTTCGCGGCATGCTCATGGCTGTGGCAGAACACGTAACTAGTTCAGGCAAGTCTAATCGTGAAACTGGCGCACAAGCTACTAAACACAGCGAGGCATTGCAAAATCTCTATGACATAGATAAATGTAAACAGAAACTATTAGTCATGGCCGTATGTTCGGCGTTCGTAAGTGGGGCAAATGCGGCAGAAGAAATTCTGGTGTCGGATGGCATGGGTGGTTATGTTCCAACCACTATTACCATTACCAACAGTGGCACTGTTCTACAACTAGGAATGACAGGAAGATTAACTACTAATTTAGGCAGTATCACTACTTTGGATACTAGCTCTATAGCTGCTGATAATGTGAATGTTGTCTATGCTTTGGGTGCTGAAACTGTGAATGCCACTACAGCAAATGCGGACAGTGTAAATATTACCACCAACTTGGGTGTCGGTAATTTGTCCGGTTCGTCGGGTATAGTTAACATACAAAATGGCGCTTCTACCACAATTCAGCTAAATGGAGCCACTGGGGCAATCGGTGCCGCTACTGTGGGCGCCAATGTTGGCAATATCACCACTGTAAATAGTAGTACAGTAAATACCACTACAGCAAATACCACTAATGCGAATATTACCACCAACTTGGGTGTCGGTAATTTGTCCGGTTCGTCGGGTATAGTTAACATACAAAATGGCGCTTCTACCACAATTCAGCTAAATGGAGCCACTGGGGCAATTGGTGCCGCGACGGGTAATATTACCACTGTAAATAGTACAGCAACAAATACCGCTACTTTAGGCACCAGCGGTCTTGCAACCCTGAACTCAGCATCTGTGACCACCACCTTAGGTGTCACTGGTGCGACGACACTTGGTGGTGCAACGCAAGTGAACAATACATTAGGCGTTACCGGTCAAACCACCACAGCAGGTATCGGCAATACTGGTGATATTACTAACAGCGGCAACGTCGGTACGGCTACCTTAGGCACTACCGGGCTTGCCACACTGAACTCTGCCGTTGTAAACACCACTTTAGGTGTGACAGGAGCTATGACATTAGACGGTGCAGCAACGCTTAGTAATACGCTGGCAGTAGACACTAATGGCGCGGCGGCTGGTGGCAACACGCTTACCGTGAATGGCACGGCAGCTTCTTTACTCGCCAACAGTCATGGCTTAACGATTGATGCTAGTAACAATACTACAACACTTAATGGCGGTACGCGTTCGGCTACATGGACGTTGCAAGACGGTAATTTGGATGGCCTTGGCCCTGTAGGCAGCCCTAATCCCGGCGGTGCAACATTGACGGTAAGTGGTGTTAATAGTGGTACTGCTAAAACCTTGTTTAATGCAACCACCAACGCTGACAGCTCGCTCAGCGCAGTCACTATTGGTGATGCTGTCAACAACAATAGTGTAAATACTATGGTTGGTTCTACAAATACCATTGCCAACAGCGCAACTTATGCAGGTGCTACTAGCGGTATTCAGGTAACCGGAACTGGTGTTGATGTGAAGGGTGCTACTGCTAATAGCATCACTGCTACTGGTGCTGGTGCTACTAATAACTTTGTTGCACCAACCACGCTTATCGGTAACGCTAACACCTTTGGCGCATCAACAGTGGGTATCAATGCGCTGGGGGCTACCGGCGTGCTTGATGTGAAGGGCACAACGCTAAATCTGAACAGCTCACAGGGTGCCAATGTCACCAATATCGGCACCGGTACCACGACGGGTGCGGTGAATATCGGCAACGCAGGCAACACGACATCCATGCAGAGTGGAACTAACCTGATTGGTACATTAGTGCCAAATTCTGTAAATACCATCGGTAATGGCACTACGTCTACCAACACCATGCAGGGTGCATCTAACCTGTTGAACGCGACGACCAACACCATTGCCAACAGCGGAACTTATGCAGGTGCGACCAGCGGCATTCAGGTAACCGGCACTGGTGTAGATATCAAGGGTGGTGCAAATAGCCTGACAGGCACCACCAATACTATTACCGGCACTACCAACAACATAGCAGGTGCTACCAATATTAACACCACAACACCAACAGGTACGCTTACAACCATAGGTAATTCTGCTAATGCTGTGACAGATAAAGCGTTGCAGGTAAATGGCGGCATGTCTTCAACCGGTAATTCAACCATTGCTACCGCTAATGGCACCACCAATACTTTTGGTAGCGGTGCAAATGCTAACAACACAATTGGCGGCAGCAGCAACTCTGTGAATACGATTGGTAATGCCTATACATCAACCAATACCATGCAAGGTAACACTAATACCATTTCATCAGCAGGCGGTGCCAATCAGCTTCAAACCAATGCGGCAGGTGCCGCAAACGGTACAACGCTGAGTGGCAGCGGTGTAACCAATGGTGTGGTGATCAGTGGATCTAACGAGGCGACGCCACTTGCCAAATCTCAAGTTATTTTGAATTCAACAACAGCGTCAATGGCAACACCGACAGCAGGCGGTGGTAGTGTGGTGATTAACAACAACACCAGTACTGTGTTAAAAGGCGGTACTGCGGCTGGTGGCACAACCATGACGCTGGATAACAATGGTGCATCGTTTGCCAACAATGGTACCGGCGCACCGGTTAGGGTGGGTGGCATAGCGGATGGTGTGGCGCCAAATGATGCGGTAAATAGACGCCAATATGACTATTTGGATAACAAGCTTGGCGGCGTTGCAGACAAGGCTTATGCCGGCGTTGCATCAGCACTTGCTATGTCTGCTTTGCCGCAGATTCGCCCGGGCTTTAATTATAACGTGGGTATGGCAGTTGGTAACTATGCTAACCAAAGTGCGGTTGCAATTGGTGCTAAGGCAAATATTGGCGAAAACTGGC
>Ga0123389_129670_pt1 | contig 20222 bp, 21 predicted proteins | sample T0HHNH4metaT_FD_89917 | JGI IMG/M metagenome (GOLD analysis project Ga0123389, IMG submission 89917) | Methane-oxidizing artificial microbial communities from Washington, USA to study methane cycling - T0-HHNH4 metaT (Metagenome... | ecosystem: Engineered > Modeled > Simulated communities...
CCGGCGAATGTTTTCTTCTCGGTTTTTTGGACATCTTCTGCTCCATTGTTTTGTCCTTACGGACGTTCAAAAGTAGCAGGGATTTTCACTTAACCGGCTGTTCAATTTTTCGGGGCCAGCTCTGTTCGGTTTCGGCAATAAAGGCTTGCAGGTCTTCTTCGATAATCAGCGACTGGGTGATGGTATTGGCTTTGACTTCCCGGTAACCCAAGCCATCGCGCAGAAAAGGCACTAAAAATCGGTCTTGCAGGTGTAATTCATTCATCGTCGGTCAGCCATTCCGCTTTGACTTGGGCGATCACGTCATTCAATAAACTCGGACGAATGTGTAAGCTGGATTGGGCAGGTATGGCGGCTAATAACGCTAACACTTCGGCAGGGCTGCGATGTTGTTTGCGCACGGCGCGGATCAATAAACCCAAGGTGCCGTGGGCGTTGATATTGAGGTTTTTGGCGGCCAAACGGGCGGCAGTGTCGTCCGTCAGCAGCAGCGCAATGTTCTGTTGCAAACACAAGGCCAGCGCCTCGCGTTCGCCCCGATGCAAGGTGTATAAAGCCGCGACGGCATTGACTTGCGCCGAGGCCGACAGCATGGACTGTCTGAGCAGCTTTACAGCGGGATGTGATAAAGCCAGCGGCCGGTGTTGTTGCACTTCCCGCCAAACCGCATCGGGGACGATCACGGCGGCGAAATCGCCGAGCACATCCAGCGCGCCCAATTCATCCAGATGGATCAACGGCCCGGCGTCGGCGACGACCAGTGCCAATTTAGTCATCCCCATGCAAGCCCCATTGCACATCTTCCTGGATAAGGGCTTCGGTCAACGCCTCCTGATGGGATTCCAGATAGCGCCGCAGGGCATCGTTGACGATTTCCTGAAAACTGCCGGCCCAACCCTGATGCACCAGGGTTTGCGCCTGTTGGAACAGTTGATCGGGTATTTCGGCTTGTACGGTTTGGCTCATGGTCAGGTCCTCCTAAAGGATGCAGATTTTACCGGTCACGACATCGTTAATCAGGGTTTTGCGCAGTGCTTTCAGGTTGTCGATTTGGGTGTTGATAGTTTCGACGATGGCGTCGATTTTTGCGGTTTTTTCATCGAGATAATCAGCTATGGCTTTTTGTTCTGGAAGATGTGGAGAAAATACTCTTAAATTTTTAATAGTATCTTGGCTAATGTTTGGTTGTCCGCCACCGTAACTCAAAGAAATAATGAAATTTCTTTTTGAGATAAACCAATATAGTAGAAATTTACTACTAATAGTTTTACTTCCATTCAGAACACAACAAGCTTGATTAGTACAACCTTCTATCATCGCAATAGATACTTTACCGATTGTTGCTCCATACATAGCAATAATAATTGACTCTACAGGATAAATTGTCAGGCTATAGTCTTTCAAAGCTTCTTTGGTAACTTTTCTTTTACATATTTCGAGAATACCGTCATTTAGATCGCCTGTATTTATCCAGTTGATCGTACCGTTATCGTAATAAACATCCGATCCAGATTTTGGCGTTGTACCACTACCTATCTGACTAAATGACTGCGAAAGTTTTTTTAATCCCCAATGCGCCGGAATCTCACCAATCCACTCAATCCCGCTGTCTTTCATGGGCACGGTTTTATCCAGCCCGCGTGCGACGTTTGCCGTGCTCGATTTTGGAATCCACCCGAAACCGGCTTTCGATTTTGGCCAAGGCGTAAAGGGCGTCGTTCCAGTCCTGGCCGAAGGTCTGAGTCAATCGCTGGACCTTCTCGCTAATCCTATCTTCCACGCCAAATAGCATGTTGCCGCCGCCGCAGCTGCAGTCGTAAAGCTTTAACAGCTTTTCGGATGGCTGAATCTTGGAGGCGATAATCTCGGCAATCAGGCCGATGACATCATCAGGAGTATATTGCTCCCCGGCGGTTTCAGCGGAAATATCCGCCCATTTGCGCTTGATGTGCTCTTCCAGCGTGGTGATTTCGGAGTTATTGAAGGGCTTGAGGTCAATTTCGCTCCATTCCTTGGTGTAGCCCAGCAGCACGTTTTTGGCTTTCAGCTTGGTGATAACGCCTTTGATGTCCAGAAACTTCTCGCCCTCGCTGGCATCCACGCCCAGCAAATCCTTGGTTTCGCCGTCAAAGCCGTGCAAATAGGCGTCAAAATCAATCTCGAAGGATTTGTCGTTGGCGCAAATATCTTTCAGGGTTTTATGGCGCTCGAAAAGATAGCCGTTGTAACCCTGGCCCTTGTCCCTGATCATGCCAATGAAATCGTCCTGATCCATCTCCGCTAAAGTTTCTGCGCCGTATTCGGCTTTCATGTCGTCCAGCATGCGAATCAGCCGACTTTCGATCATGACCAGGGCAAAGAATGGCATCATGAAAGACGGCCACTCGGACTCTTTAATGCCGCAGCCTCTTAACAGATCGGCGGTTGCCCAGATTTTGGATTCGTATTGCAGGATATTTTGATTGTCGGCCATGGTTCCTAAGTAGATCGTATCCGTTGTTTATGTACAGTCAGGGTGCCGGCTAAATGTACAGGGTTTTGGTGGATTGCGTGTTGCGGCTTTTGAAGAAAGAATCCGCCGGTTTTTAAAGCGGATGAATTCCTGAGGTTGGACTATTCCGGTTCAACAAGCATTAAGCCGCGAATAATGGCGAATCTGCTGCCTTAGCGCAAGGTGAAATCATGAATAGGTGTGGCGCTGGTGAATTCGTTTTAATATGTTGATACGCTGTTTCTCGAAAGTGCAGAGGCGCGCGTCCAGCCTAGTCATGAAGACTATTGGGCACGCCTATCGTCCCAACGAGTTGTAGTGAGCGGGTTACATAATGCAAACCGATTGTTTTCATTGAAAATATATGCCGAAAATCCTGATCATCTACTCAACACGCGATGGGCAAACGCTGAAAATCTGCCAAAGGCTGCAATCGGTTATCGAGCAGCAGTCGCATCAAGTGACTCTGGTGCCGATTCAAGAGGTTGATCGCGTGGCGTTGCAGAGTTTCGATAAAATCGTGATGGGTGCCAGCATTCACTACGGCAATCATGGCCCTCAAGTTCTGGCTTTCATCAACCAAAACCAAACGATTTTGGACAGCAAACCCAACGCCTTTTTCTCGGTCAACGTGGTGGCTCGCAAACCGGAAAAGCAAGCGCCCAATACCAATCCCTACCTGAAGAAATTTCTCAAACGGATACCCTGGAAGCCTAAGCAGCTGGCGGCGTTTGCCGGGAAGATCGACTATCCCAGCTACAGCTCGTTTGATCGGTCCTTGATCCGCTTGATCATGATGATGACCAGGGGACCGACTGATCCGACAGCAGTTGTCGAGTTTACCGACTGGGATCAGGTGGACGCTTTTGGTCTTGCTATCAGTTCGATGGAAATCAGCGATCCTTAATGGCGCCGCCTATATATCAACACCAACATTTATTTACCGCCCCAGCGGTTGAACAAGAGGCGCATTATGGCTGCATTGGCCAAGCGTCGATCAAAGCGTTCGGGGTCGAAATCGCCGTCTGCCCATTCCCGCAAGCGTGCGGCTTCCTCTGAATCCGGTTCCTCTTGCAAGACTTCCAGAAAATCGGCATAACCTTCAACGCCACCGACATCTTCAGGCGGACAAGCCCGTTCGCCATCCAATACCCAGGCTCCGCCTTTGGGATCGTTGTCTAAGTCGCTGCGTATCGCTTCGACGGTAATCAAGTGTTCCCAGTTATCGCCCAGATCGTAGCGATACAGCATCGTGTCGTTGGTCGCCAGCAAGCGATTCAGGTAGGCTTTGCGCTCGTCCAAGAGGGCGTCCTCATCGCCAGGGTCCGGCATGGCATAAACCTTGTCATGAATCTTAAACTGATGCAGGTGAGAGTCGCTCCAGCCAAAGGCGGCCTGAATAAAGTGATGCAACTTCGCCAAGCTGATCCGGCCATCGACTTCCAGTCTGCGCCAAACCGGCGGACGAATTTCATTGGGCCTTAGCTCGATATGCAAGGTGTATAAGCAGGGTTGGCTGGTACTGCTGGCGTGTTTGTTACGAACGGACTTTTGCTCGGTCATTGCGACTCTCGAAATAGTTGATGACTTAAGTTTAACCCCAGGTCAGCAAGATTCGATTCGATAATAGTGATCGCGTGTTTTGATAAAGCGGCATAAACTGCGGGTTGAAGATGATGAAAACTCGTTTCCCGAGTTGATCGAGCGAATTGATAAAACACTGGCCCATATAAACTCATTCACCGCTGAACAAATCGACGGCTCCGAAGACAACACCATTCTGTTACCACGGCATGATCGGACATCAACCTTTACCGGCTTGGCCTACGTGACCGATTTCGTACTGCCGAACGTTTATTTTCACGTCACCACCACCTACGCTATTTTGCGACACAACGGGCTGGAAATCGGTAAGAAGAATTATCTCGGCGATGTGGGATGAAATTGAGTAGAGGGCGCGTTAGCGGACATACAGTTTGCTGAGCTGGGCGTGACATTTCGACCCGTTCCTGACAATCACTTCATTAATTTGAATGGCAGAAACGAGGCTCATAGTTGACACTTATTCTTTAATCACCATAGGGTGTGTAAGCTCTCTAAAAGTTGTGACTATTTTTCTTACGAACCCCTAATTTAATGTGATATTAAAAATTTAATGTCTTTTATTTATCTAAAATGCTTAGGCTATAAGCTTATCTAGTTCACTAAAATATTTAGCCACCTGTGCAAGATTTTTTTTCGAGTAATAAAAAATAAAATTAAGGATATCATTTTTTGTAATCAGCTAAAGCCTTGACCATGTTTATGGCATCCTTGTCTCCGCCTTGCGCAGCTTGTTGAAAAAGCTTTTTTGCGATATTTACATCTTTAGAAAAAGATTTGTCGCCAATAAAGTAAAGCCATGCCAGTCGATAAGTAGCATGTATTGAGCCCGAATCCGAAGCACTTTTGTAGGCCATTGCTGCAGTTCCAATATCCTTATCTACAATGTCAGAACCATTTTCCAACATCCCAGCCCATCTCAATTTATCGTCGGAGTTACCGATTTTAGAGGCTAAAGCAAAGCTATCATAAGCTTCCTTTGGGCTTCCATTTACTGATTGAATTTCGCCAAGCTTCCAAGCTGATGAAGAATATCCGTTGCTTGCAGAAAGTTTATACCAATGTAAAGCGCCCCCTATATCTTTAGAACCCAAACTGCCATCTTCTAAACAACTCCCGTAATTATGTTGAGCTACCGGGTGATTCATGTTGGCCGCATTCAAATAATGTGCGCAACCGACAATAGGATTTTTTTGATTGCCATCAAATCCGTTATAGATGATAGAGCCGAGCACAAACTCGTAATTGGGGTCAATTTGACCAGTAATTTTTTCTAAATTTCCTCGAGCCACACGAAAGGCTTGTGACGCAACCTGATTATCTGCAATTACCCCACCAAGACCATATAGGTAAATCACACCTTTATTATAATAACCTAGTGGCTCAACAGATTCCAAAGAACGTTGTGACCATTGAACAGCCAGCTTTTCATTCTTTTCAATTCCTGTGCCCCGCCATAACAATTGACCAAGTAATGCTTGGCAATATGGAACGCCCTCTTCAGCAGCAAACTGAACTGCTTTTGTATTAATAGGGTAATTATTACAATCCTTAATTCGATCGTTGGCTCCCGCCCAAACATTCCAACCTGATGATAAATTAATATATAAGATTATTCTTACTAATTTGATACGGCTTGAGAAAAACTTAATCATTAACTCACAACCTCAAATTAGATTTTGATGGTGACACAATAGATAGCATCCCTGAAATTACGCTAGAAATAAGATACGCTTTATCGACTTCGTCAGAGCCAATTGTTAGTTGCCCATTTTTATCTTTATCAAACAAGATTATTTCAGTTTGACCATTTTTACACTCAAATTCTAACTTAGAAAACAACCCACCTTCTCGGCACTCAAATTCTAACCTAGATAACATCCTGCCTTCTCGTACGAAGTTTATTTTATCTTGATCCGATTGAATGGAAGCAACTAACTCAGACTTATTGTCTATATATATGACTTGAATATTTGTACCTGCATGATTTGCGATAATTAGACGTCCTTTGTCATCGTATTCGTATGAATATTCACTATTTTGGATGCCATTTATAGTCAACAAAGACTTAATGCTACTATTAGATGCTGAAGAGCTATAAACATAATCTCGACTCCACTTGTTACTATGTATCGATTGTACGCGACCAGAATCATCAAACACAAAATCTGAAGAAATTATATCTTTGCTGTCAGGAGGCGACTTCTGTTCTAAATGTTTAAGGATGCCTTTATCATCGTATGAATATACTCGCTTTATGTTGTCAGAAACCGTAACAATTTCGTTGTTAACTTGTGTTCCAGAATCAGTTATTTTTAAATGATATTCCCGTCGTTCTTTAGAGGGGTATCCATATGTTTTGGGGGAAAGTCTTACAATTTCAGTAAAGTAATTCAACTCAGGACTTCCATTCATTGTTCCATAATAATATGATGTTTTAGTCCCATCTCTATCTATGACTTCGGTTGCTAGACTGTTTTTATCATATCCGATGCTCATTTTTGATTGATCGATGTATACGATTTGAGTCATATTGTGTCTGGCATCATATAAATATTGGTATATATTTGCCCCTAGATCATTACTCAAAATCAAGTTTTTATCACGATAACTATAAATAGTTATTTTTCCTGATTTCGGATTAAAAAGTCGATCAATAAATCCTTGGTCATTATAAAAAAAATAAATACTATCACTATCAAGATGAATTCCCCGAATACGTCCGTTATCTGATTGATCTCGTTCAATATTCAAGGCTTTTCCGCTATTGTCTGCTAATGAAACAAGCCGGCCCTCATTATCGAAAATATCCGTTTTACCCTCTGAAGTATAGCGATAACCGTCGATTGTCCTAATAAGATGTTGCGCTTTAAAGTTACAAGTGCAGGTATAGGTGAACTCAGTACCCAATGCAACATCAATGGGTTTGACTTTATTCTGACGTACAAGTCTATCCCATTCACTCGTTCTAAACTCTGCATCTTTGAGTTTTTCTTTAATGTCTTCATGCGCATTTTTTAAGACATTATTATCTTTATTGTTATCAAGCTTCTCATCAACTAACAGCTTTTGCATTTTTTCTAGAGAATAATTCAGTTGCTTCTCATATTTTTCATCCGATTTAATTGGTTTAAAGTAACTTACAGCTCCTTGTCCATTTTGATATATTACAGGGAGGCCTGAGGGATCGACAAACAGTCTGGTTTCAAAACTGGAGCCCCAACCAAAACCGAATAACCCGACAGTTACTGATTTAGAATTATAGGTTCTAGATACTTCTAATAAATCATTAATGTAAAAATCCGTGTAAGTGATATAAAAATTTCCATTTTTATCATTCACGCCACCTATGGCTTTTGAAGAGAAGAAAGATATGTCTAAAATCAACGTAATGATAATAATCCACTTCATCTCTGGGAATTCCATATATCCTGCCCAGATAAGACCTTAAGATCTCCAAGTCCGAGTAACCTAATAGCTTCTGACTGACCGTCATTCAAACCTTTTGAATATGCTGGAGAATTAATATCACCTTTTAAAACATTTTGAATGTACGCATTTTCTGCTTGAACCGATATGTCGCTAGAAGAATTAGAGGTGTTATTCAGTTTTTTTAACGCTTCAAGTCTTTGACCATGACTGCGGGCAAGTAAGTAAATAAATCGATCTTGATAGGGTGAGTTCAGCGCAAAGTTATTTAGTTCTTGTTCTGATTTTTTTGCAATTGCCAGTTCTGATGTACAACTGTTGTATTCAGCACTAGAAACGAAATCTTTATTTTCGGTACAAGATAGAGGACTATCTGAATTGATTATTGATTGCACAGCTATTGTTCCCGAGGCAGTTGCTAGTGCTGTTACAATTGGTATCAATACCGCAATGGGAATTCCGAGGAAAGTTCCAGGAGCTTTTGGTCTGAATGCCACCAGTCCATAAACTTTTGAAGGCCATTCGTCCAAAGGAGCAGTCCAAAGAATTCTATATTCTCCTCTTGGACTACGCTCAATATGATATTTTTCGGATGAAACTTGGCTGTAGCTTAATTCGTTCTTACTCAGCAAACCTTTTAATTCAACCCAATCATGCTCCATCAGGGGGAATGACCAATATTTACCTTCGTCATTCCACTCTAAAGGGACTTTGGTATCCGATGACTTTTCTTGCATTCCTTGATCCTTAAAATTTTATGCTCTTGGGATTAGAGAGGTGAGTCTCGTTCATTCCTAATAATTTTACTAATATCAAAAGGCTGTAGTCACGACATTTCAAATTAGTACCTATGGGGCCGATCGCACAAGGAACAGAACGCTTTACATTTTGGTCGCCCTGCTCCCTGACACCATGTATTGTGAGCTGCTAGTAAACGTTTTGCTGTCAAACTATTATTCTCGACAAAAGTCGGATTTTGGCCGAAGCTGTGAATACACAACTCTTAATAGCTGGCCTTACGGGTTTAACCTGTCAAGGCTAGCCTTCCCCGAGGCGGTCCCGGTTAGCTTGGCGTTAGACGCTGAATCAGAAAAATAAAATAATTTTGAAGGATTACTACCTATGGCTACAAGCATAAACTTTGCAAAAGCGTCAGTCAGCATACTACGGCTCATCTGCACGATAGCCCTATTCGCAATATTTGCCACACCAAGCTTGGCCAAATCAATCAGGATGACTATTTACGATGACGGCAAATCTTGCCCCGCTAGTTGCAATGCCCATGTGGTTTTTGGGGAAAGTTTAAACGGAACCGATTTTGCCCATGACCCTCGAACTCCGAAGGCACCTTTCAATAAATGTTCAATCGGCTCTTCCTGCGAAATTTGCTTTGACGACAAATCCCCGACTTCCTGCATGAAGGCAGAATATCAAGGCGGCGGGCCGCATGCTGACACATTCGATTTCACACCGAACTTTTATAAGGAAAACTGCCCGATTGCTTCAATTCCTAGCCAACTAAAAAACCAGTGCGCGGCGTTCCACAAGGCCGCGAAGCCTTTGGTAAACAAGACCAACTGCATCCAAAACCCCGGAGATACCAAGTGCGTTGCCATCATTAAAACCGCCGACACGTCACAAACAACCGACTTGCCTTTATACGACCAATGTAAAAAGGAAGGCGAGGCCAAATTCAATAGAGATCGACCTATCGAAGAGCAGCGCAGCAATGATTGCGCTTACGAACAAAAAGGAACCGGCGGCCCGAACTCTAAGGGGAATAGATGGAAACGGCTACTACCTGGGGCGTGCAGGACAGGCACTTATGTAGGCAAAGACGGTTTAGATTGCTGCACGGGAATTGTTGTCGCGGATGGGCCATTGGGTAGTGAGTGCCGGAACTTCTATCAATAGCCCGCGCAGAGCCTAACTCGGGGCCAAGCAGGAGCGCGGTTATAATGCGGTTTTATTTTTTCAGCGTCCGCGCCGCACCCGGTTAGCTCCACGTTGAATGACTGCTCTGAGGCCATCACTTTCCATTGACCTAAAAAGCTTGAAGGTCGGCTGCTGGCCGATACCGCCAATAAACTAGTAACTCCCATTTCTGGTAAAGAACGTAAACCCAAGCAAATTCTCGGATGGCAAAGCGATGAGCTTTTACTCGGACTTTGCTGTCCAGCCGCAAGCCCTTCAATGCTTCAGATTCCCGTAATTGACAATTGTCCATTACGGCTACTTTTTTGTCCTCACTGTTCAAACCTGTAAAACTGCCAGCCGATTTCAGCATGATTATCGGTTGTAGCCCCAGAAAGCTTAGGCTGGGATAAGTCATTGAATATGTTATACTATATCAACAGCAATCATCTTTCGTTTGATCGCTGTTCACGCCCTCCGCCCCTCGACGCTTCCATAGCATGACGCCTTTTTTTCATCGGGTTTGATCATCCGCTGCGTGTTCGTACGCCTGTCGTTTTGTGTGGGTTAGTCCGAGGTCCGGTGGGATTTGCTTGTTTATTGTTGTTTACTTCATAACAGGAGACATTTGATGTCAATTACCACCCTTGATAATGCCAGTCCGTTGCTACAGGTGTTAGCCGACGGTTTAAAAACCGCTTGCCGGGATTACACGCAGACGGTGCAACAGCCCGCTTCTTATGCTCTAACCCTGGAACTGGGCCATACCGTGCGCTATTTAGCCCGCTGTGTCACGCTGGTGTTATGCGCGGCACTGGGTGAGCACGATCCCGATTTAGAGGAGTTGGACAATCTGAGTCTGACTGACCTCAGCGGTGAAGACGATGACGAACAGGAATAAGCTCAATTGCTTCGGTCAAGTCAATCTCTTGGTCTTAAGGCGGCTTACCTTGAGAACTAGTCTGATTATTCGCTTCGCCGAGGGAGGACACAACTATGTCCAGTGATGCCGAGCACGAAGACGCTGGCGTTCACCCGTGTCTGCCGCAACCGCGTTTCGAGTCTGGGGAGTTGGTGGCGACGCCGGGGGCTTTGGCCGTGCTGGAACGCTTAGGGATAAGCCCCTTCGATTTACTGGGCCGTCATATCCGCGGCGATTGGGGCGATGTCTGTGCCGAGGATGCCAAGGCCAATGAGGACGCCTTACGCAGTGGCTCACGACTCCTGTCAGCCTATTACATTCCCACCCCAGCAGCGAATAGCCCTGCAACGGGGTTAGCAAAGCTTTGGTTGATTACCGAGGCAGATCGTAGCGTGACCACCATTCTGTTACCTGAGGACTATTGAACAGCGTCTGCCTGTTCGTTATCTCGTGCCATTTTTTTAACACTGATTGATTTCGTAAATACTTTGGAGAACTTCTCATGACAAAAAAAACTACCCAACCCGCATTAGATTCTAATACCCCCGCTAAAACCGCTGCAGAGACTGGCCCAACCGATAGTGCAAGTACCGGTACGGCGACTGCTAAAGGCGGGACAACCACTGCCGGTAAAACCGCGTCGGTCAAACCTGCAAAAAATCAACCTTCGCCTCAGCAAGTCAAGGAATCGGCTGTGGCTGGCGATGACGCTACTGGCCAAGATAACGGCGTTGGCGTTGGCGATGGTACTGGCACGGATGCTGATGCTAATGGTGACGATGATACCGAGAGTGGTACCGATAATGGTGTTCTTGACGGTGATGGTGATACTGATACTGATCAGGCTGGAGTTGACGATGCTGGGATTAGCGCCCCTGCAACGATTGCCGCAGATGCTGATGCAGAAACCAACATTGGGCGCACACGTACACTGGTTGGCAAAAGCACCGGCAAAGCCTCTGACACCAAAGGTGAGCTCTCGCCGGAAATCGTGGAACTGGTCACGGAGTTGCGCGATACGGTCAAGCAACTTGCCCCTAATCGGCATACGCCTAAGACCTTGAAACGGGCTTTGTCGAATGTCACCGCGATTCTGCAGGACATCGACAGTCTCTACCAACAGGCCGAATAACCGCTATTCACCGTGATAAGCGCTTGTCAGTTGTACTAATTCTGAACTGACGCACCTTTTTTTAAATCCCGACGTGACTTTTCCTGATGAGCCTCACCGCTCAGGCTGAGTCACGCCCATCGTTTTTGGAGTATTGACGATGACCGATCAGCATCCGCACCATCATCCCTTTCAAGTACACGAACTGCCTGGCCATTTTCTGATACTACGGCCCGTTACCGAAGCGGAAATAGTGGCGATGGCCAAGCATTTAATCGCGCAGCAGTTCATCCGTGGTCAGGCCTTACCACTTCAGAAGCGCTGGTTGAGCATTTCCAGCTACTGCGTTCGGTACGTTTTAAGCCGAGTTACAACATTGCGTCCAGTCGAAAAATACTAAATGTAGTAGAGTTGGATGACCACTCACGCAAATCGGTGAATCTGTTTTGGGGGTTGGTGCCTTCGTGGGCTAAGGACACTAGGAACAGTGGCCATTTGATCAATGCTCGGGTGGAAACGATGAGGGAAAAGCCTTCGTTCCGTTCGGCATTCAAACACCGCCGCTGCTTGATTCCCACCACCGGTTTTTACGAATGGGCGCGACTCGATGGCAAACAACCGTTTCACATTCACCGCCGAGATCATGGCCTATTTGCTTTCGCCGGCCTTTGGGAACAATGGTAACACGAGGCCGAAACCCTTTATTCCTGCACCATCATTACAACTGCGGCCAACGCACTCATGCAGCCCATTCACGAGCGGATGCCAGTAATTGTGTTGCCTCAGCATTACCAAGAGTGGCTAGACAAAACCGCCTATGCGGACCAGGCTTTTACGCTGCTTGATAACACGGCCTACGATCAAATAACAACCACTCTAGTCAGTGACCGGATCAATAACGGTAGGCATAATGACGAACGATGTATTCAACCCTTAGCGATTAGCGCCACGCTTAACCAGTGCTAACCCTCTAAGAAGAGATTCCGATACCTGATTCCGGATACTATTGACCGAGCAAGATCGACCCATACTTGACTGTCGCGTTTCTCCAAAGCGGTCAAATACCCAAACATCGTTTTTAGGGTTTCGCTTCTTCAAAGCAGCCTTTCGTGGTCTCCGGCAGTCGGCCATTTGCTGACCATCGTGCTTATAAAGTCATTGGCAAGAAAAACCCATAGAGCAGCCATTCAAAATGAGGATAAATTCATTGAGATCAGTGTTTAGCTTAATGGCCTAGGCAATCGGCGTTTCGTTTTGCGAGCCTCGTTCGTGCTTTTTACCTCGGAGTTCAATACCTAAACGCGGTGAATTCTTTTTCAATGGGAATTCGTGAATTGAAGATACAGTTTGTGCGCATGGAAATTGAACTTTTTAAGGAACGACCTTGCTTTTCCAGTGAAATTTAGAGCTGGTTTACAAATATTCTATAAACCAGTGACTAGTGACTGGTTTTATATACTAGACTTTAGCAGGCTGGTGAAAAACTCCCAAAGCCGAAGCCATCAAGACAGATAGCCTCACCAAACAGGTAAAATAACGCATCTAAATTGGAGAGCCCCCAATGCGCGGACACGATGCCATCCAAAACAGCTGGTTCAGCTATGTCAGCCTGGAAGACCCCATTCCCAAGCAGCATCCGTTGCGTCGTTTACGGCTATTGGTCGACGGCGTCTTGGCCTCGATGGACGGGGTGTTTGCCGAGCGTTACTCCCACACTGGTCGCCCGTCGATTGCCCCCGAAAAACTGCTGCGCGCCTTGCTGTTACAAGTGCTGTACACGATCCGTAGTGAACGGCAATTGATGGAACAGCTGGACTACAACCTGCTGTTCCGTTGGTTTGTCGGGCTGGGCATCGACGATGCCGTCTGGGAGCGCACGGTATTCAGCGCCATCAACGAACTCAAAGCACGAGACATCAAAGCCCATGTGGCCCGTAAAAAGACCGGCAGTGCCGTTGATGGCCGCACCGCGCGTGGCAAAGGCTATGCTCAAAGCCTCAAGCGCCGCTTCTTCGTCGAAGAAGCCTTCGGCTGGATCAAGACGGTGGGCGGCCTGCGCAAAACCCGTCACATCGGTTTAGCCAAAGTCGCCGGCCAAGCCTTGTTTTGCTTCGCCGCCTATAACTTGACGCGGTTGCTCAACCTGTTGGTGTTCACGCCAAAAGCGGCGTGGAGCTCGCCCACCTAGGGCGACGTGCGCCTGAGCACCGTCCAAAGACGGCTGCAGGCAGATAAAAAGCCCTTTAAACCAGGGGAAATTCGTTGAAACTTGGCTTCATGATCAATTTCAACGCAAAAATTTACCACTGGCGTGGGTAAGGGAAAATATGCCTGGGTTTTTCACCAACCTGTTAGGTGTGAACGCTTCTTCTGTCCGCTACCATTGAGCTATTTCCATACAAATTAAGCTAGTGCTTATTAGCTATTCTAACAACAAAAGGAAAAACATGAGTCACATCAACGTTTATCTCCGTGAAAACTTAAGTAGAATTTCGGCTAAAAATATTTCGATCGCTCCGCAAATCGACGAAAAAAAACTCAACAATGCGATTAAGTCTTTTGGCTACTCGGGAAGCCCAAGCAGCATTATTGCTTTATTTGACGACAGTATGTTCGGGAACGGTAAGGATGGATTGTTATTTACTGGTGAGCAGCTCATATATCGCGCAACTTTCTCTGATCCAATAAAAGTCACATATAATTCAATTGCTTCTGTGGAATACAAGGAAGCGCTAACTGGTAGCAAACAGGACAAGATTGAACGGAGCATAGAGCTAACTACACATGATGGCAGCGTCGTCGTAATTGGTAATATGCTCGAATTAGACTACCAGAAGCTTACTGAAATATTGCAAAAAACTATCAGCGATTTTGACGATTATAAAGAAGAGAAGCAGCTCATTTCGATTGATGAAATGAGCGAATCGCTCAAAGTCGCTTACGTCAAAGCTATCATCAATATGGCTTATGACAACGATGATGTCGTCGATGATAAAGAGTTTGCTGAGATATTACTTCTCATGACTCGTCTCGACCTTAGCACCGAATCACGATTCAGCTTGCGGGCCTATATGGCTTCGACAGAGGAAGTCACTCCCTTTGAACAATTGATTGCAGAAATTGATAATGAATGCCCAGATGGACAGGGTAAATCGCTGCATATTTCGTTGACCAAAGATCTGATCAATTTATATTTATGCACGGGCGGATCGTCGATTCAGGATTTTGCATTCTTCCAGAAGAACCGTCATTTGCTTAAGGTGACGGACGAAGAGGTAGAGCTCACTGTAATGGCAATTCAGAACGATCATAACATGCTGAAGGATGACTTCACTGATGATCAAATTGTCAGTGCATTAAAAGCCTTAACTGCAAAAGCTGCTGCCGTGGGTACGCCATTGGCAGCGGTTTATTTATCTGGCTCCGTCGTAGGGATGTCTGCCGCGGGATTAACATCGGGTCTCGCCACGCTAGGAATGGGCGGTATATTAGGGCTTTCCAGTATGGCGAGCGGTATCGGTGTTGCTGTGCTACTGGGGGTGGGGGCTTATGCCGGTGTTCGTAAACTCACGGGCGCTAATGAGCACACTCGTTCCAAACGTCGTGAACTCATGTTAAATGAAGTTATCAAGCAGACCCAGACTACCATTTCATTGTTAATCCAAGACATTAATTACATTACAGTAAAACTTAATGAGTTTATTTTGGCACATGGCACACAGGATGCCCAAATCAAAAAACTGATGAGTTTGATGAGTCAGATGACCGCTGCTGGAACCGTTCTTACAGGTAAATCAAATTCCGCCCAAAGTAGCGCGACTAAACTACGCTGCGCACAATATCTTGACGAAAACAAGCTGAAAACACTAACCCGTGAACCCACCAAAATGGAGCTATATAATTTCATAATGAGTTTTTACGAGGAAAGGAAATTCACGGAAGAAAAAGATGGTGAAACGCGAGATGTTATCAAGCTAACAATTAAGAAAAATCAGGCCATTAAAGACCTTGAAAATCTTGCCAAAGCATTTGAGGCTGTTGGTTATTTCAATGTCACTGACGTGCTGAAAGGAACAGCTGCCGACGTTGCCGGTAAGGCTAAAGGTAAACTGGCGGAACTACTTTCGTGACAAAAAAAAACAAATTTGACGATCAAGCTCATGCTCTGATTGTTCAAAAACATCAGCTTGATAGCACCCAAGCGCAGCTTGGGCGGATGAATAGTACTCTGGATGTCATGAGTATTGAGCAACGTTGTAACCAGGAGTTGGTGGAAACACTTTTGTTTCAAGCGCAGTCGATAGTTGAAGAAACAGATATTGTATTTGAAACCGAGGAAAACGATGCTCTATTGATTGAAAAATCGATCTATGTAACCTCAAGTGAAATTCAGATTGCTCATCAAATATTTTCTACCCTCGATCACATAGCAGTCTCGGCCGAAACTGATTGGGGCGATTACATCGACAATGTTGATGCCTATGCGACTCGGCATGACATTGACTTTGGAAAAGACCCGTTCCGCGATTTGATGAGCGTTAGTCAGCGTATTGCGTTGAAAAAACGTATAAAGGAAGAGTTCTCTCTAAAAGGTGCAAATTGCGATAAATACGATTACATGATCGCTGGTACTTGCGGCTTGATCGGTGGACTAATTGACGTGTTTTTTGTTGGACTACCCGGTCAGGGAGCTTTGACACATTTTACTGACGATCTAACAAATACTGCAGTTCAAAAATTTGCAAGGTTCAATGGTTGGAGTGGTCCGCGAGAAGGACATGATGCAACTGCAAGCGCAATTGGTTTTTTAGAGCAAAACTTCAAAGTCAACTACGATCATCGCCACGGTGGTGATGTAGATGGTCTTTTCAAAATGAGCACTAAGAATCACCACATCAAAAGCTTGGGTCACTCTCCTGATTTAGTTGGTCTTTTTTTCTCAATAGTTGATCAGTTCAATAGTACTGCACATTTTGTTGACGGCGGGCGCATTATCACAATTGATACTAAAACTTTTGAACTACAGGGAGCTGATGTAATTTCCAAATTTTTCGCCGGATTTACTAATTGGCTGGGACATTTATTTTCAGATGTTGCAGGATCTTCTGGTGCAGAAGGCAGAGGGTCAGGTATACCTATTCCATTTTATTCACTACTTCAATTTATAAACTTTGGTGAGTTTGGGCAGCATAGGCAAACTTTCGCAAAGGTAGCAGTTCAGGTCTTTGAGAATGGCTACGATTTACGTCATGGGATGGCACTATCCATACCTGTACTAATCACCGAGCTACTTACTAGACTGATGTGGACAGTCAAACAACGCTTTTACCATAAAAAATCGTGGGATAGTTGCATTCCTAGTGCTAGCAACCCTGAACTTCGAAGAATGTTGCTGATTGGTCATGGTTCACTCTGTTTGGTAGATACAACCGATGCTGCACTTAGATCTGGTGGCAATATGATTCAATTTATGCTCAGAAGTAATCTCTTGGCTTGGGCTCGTTTTGGTACGCTTACACTGAAAGAACTTAATGCCTGGTATAGAAAGGGAGGGATTGATGATGAAGCGGTCGATGCTTACCTTGATGCCGAATATACTCGCTTACTAGCCTCTTAGATCTTTACAGTCCATTTATTGCCTGTCTGATCAACATCAATTTGCAGTCACTGAAATAGTTATGCAGACAGTCTGGTTTGGGTCGCCTGACGACCGTCAGCTCATCAGATTCATCGCCCGGAAGCCGTCATTGAATTCCGATACCCGAAAGCCGCCGTTCGTCAACGAGTCCAACCGACCCATTCTTGTCGGTCACGTTTCTCAAAACCGGCCAGCCATCCAATGCAGATTCTGCGAACTAGAGGTCTATAAAGCCGTCACTGGCGACCGCCCCCCTATCTGCTCTTAAAAAACACCGCCCTTCCAATTAAATTGATCGAATTTTGCACTTCCGTGGGGTAGAGTCCTTATTTGCTGGTGCGTTTACGAAATGGCATAAGCAACTGATCTACCAAGGTCTCTGGCATTGAATTATTAATGCCGTAATGTTGCGGAAGTTGCTTGCGTGGGAGATAAAACGTGCCAAACAATTTATCTACCCAGGGGAATAATGCCGAGTAGTTTTTATTGATGACCTCGGGATTATCGTTAGCATGATGCCAATGATGGAATGCTGGGCTGGTAATCAAATATTCCAGGAAACCGAGGCGGATACGACAATTAGTATGGATAAAAAAGCCCCAGGTGGTGTTAAAGATCAGAATCGTAGCCACCAGATCCAAGATGTCGCTATCCGATTGATGACCCAGTCCAACAAGGAGTAGAAAAGTGGAGCTGACTGAACGGTCAAAAGCCAAATCAATTGGATGTGCCCGAGTATTCACCAGCCAATCAATCTCTGTCGGACTATGATGGATAGAATGAAATCGCCATAAATAGGGAATCTCGTGTGACCAACGGTGCGCCCAATAATAGGCAATTTCCCCCATCACTAGGGTGGCCGCCAGACGCCACCAGAACGGCAGCTCGCCAACCCAAGCGTAGAAATCGTGCGGGATTTGAGCTTGTGCGAGTTTCGCCGGGTAAAGGATCGCCACTACAAAAAAAGCGGGAATAATACCGCCCATAAAGTAGTAGAAAAGGTCATCAATAAAATTTTTACGAAAGACTTTTTGTTTTTTTACGGGCCATAAGCGCTCTAACGGGATAAATAACAACATGATGATTAGCAGCCAAGCGGCTAATCCAAAGAATCTTGGTGTACTCTCTGCAAGTAATTGTATCCATTGATTTATTAGTTCCATGGTTTACTCGATAATCACAAACAAAAACGGCGCTTGCTGAGTTGAGCAAAAGCGCCGTATTAAATCGATCAAGCTCGAATACTGCCTGAACAATGCAAATTAATTTGTTTTTCGTCTTCCAAAGCCGATCAAACCAGTAACTGCTGAACCGAACAACCAAATGGCAGCAGGAACGGGAACGGAAGATGTTTGCGTCAAAGTGACGCCATCGAGATTAAGGATCTGCGGGTTTGCGCCCGGCAGAAATGTTGCCAAAAACTTTAATGTCTCTGAGGTGTTGGTCGCGGTAAATTGCAGAGTGTCGGTAATCCAAGTGGTGTTGGTTAAGGTGCTAAATCCAGTTTGGTTTCCAAAAGACACTTTCCATTGTGCCAAGAAATTAGGGTTGGTATGTTCCTCATTCGATTCAAATGACAGGCTGTATGTTGCACCAACGGTTAGGTTATCAATGGTTTGATAAATACCACCAGCAGAAAATCTGGGTGCAAAAGCGTTTAAGTCCTGAATGCCAAAATAAGAGCCACCGTCACTACTGTGGATGCCAGGTTCAAAAGTATTCCATAACTCGCCGCCGGGAGTGATTAAAGTCCAGCCCGTTGGTTTACCAAGGGAAAAGTTCATTGATCCATTGGTTACCAAATTTGTTACCGGCGACGCCTGTGTTGTTGAACTTAAGAGCAGAACAAGTGTTGCGGAGACTGTCGTTAATTTTTTACTAATATGCTTCATGATTAAATCCCAAGTTGACTTGATAAAATGAGTTTCTAGCACCTTTTGGTAAGTAAATCAGAAGCTGTATATTCTTCTGTCCCGACCGACTTTAAGCGGGGTAAAGTTAATTAATTGAATATTGAGCAAGATAGCGTTAAGCTAAAAAGATCCAGTTAAATTAAGGCAAACTTAATACCAGTATAAAAATTGCTCATCTATTCATACGCATAATTAACAAGCTAATTTTACCTAAACTGGGCAGTGTAAAAAATACTGACATTAAAAGTGATTAGTCTTAACTTGCGCTCAGCCATATTACACAATTTGGGTCGCCAAGGAGCCGCCTTCTCTTCTGATTCATCTCCAGAAAGCGGACATTGAGCGGCCGACTCCCGAAAGCGGCCAGTCGTCACTGAGTTAAACCGACCCAAAAAGCCAGATATAAATCTCTAAGAAACGACTGGTTCAGCCCTTAAAACGACCCGTCAAATACCAAGGCATTCCGATTACTAGGCATATTACCAGGGCTCGCAATCTGGCAAATTCTATTCCCGCAAAAAGGCCTCATGGATATCACCCCTATGCCCTAAAAAAAGAACTTAAGCACTCTCATAAAGGAATTACCTAGCGAGCCCGCGACGTTTTAAACCCAGCAATCCCACCAGTCCAGTCACCATCAGCCAGATCGCACCTGGCACCGGCACGGCGGCCACTTGCCCTGGGCTGACTGCCCATGCGTACAACAGTTTGTACTTATAGTCGACATCGCCTAGTCCACCATTGGAGGTATTGAAAAGGTAAGCGAGGTCAGGAATAAAATCCGCCTCCGTAGCCAACCAGTACGCTGAGGCTTGCTCGTTGATGAAGTTGGCGGTGTTGGGAATGTTGTTGCTCGCTGTACCCCCTAATTCGTTGTAGAACAACTGGCCGAATGACGTGAAGGGATGGGAATAGCCGATCGGGGTAATGCCTGCGGCCGGCAAGGCCCACTGGTTGGAACCGGCGTAGTTGATAGAGTTGAGGTACTTGGTAAAGGCTTGGGCGCCAAACCAGGAGACCGCGCCGTTAGTGCCGAAGTCGCCTGTGTTTAGGGTGTGGCTACCGCTATTGACGGGGATGTCAAAAATATTGGGGGTATCGGTGATAGAGCCGATGGTACTGATGATGGTATTGATCAGATTGGCATTACTGGCTTCCAGGGTGCCCAGCAGATTGGCGTCGGCGGTCCAGGTGACGCCGCC
>Ga0123389_107091_pt1 | contig 19533 bp, 23 predicted proteins | sample T0HHNH4metaT_FD_89917 | JGI IMG/M metagenome (GOLD analysis project Ga0123389, IMG submission 89917) | Methane-oxidizing artificial microbial communities from Washington, USA to study methane cycling - T0-HHNH4 metaT (Metagenome... | ecosystem: Engineered > Modeled > Simulated communities...
AAAAAACAGTGTGTTTGTGCCTGGCTGGAAATCCATACCCACTGAATTTCTCACGCCTTTGGCAAAGGTTTCCACATTGCTACCATCAGGATTCATGCGAATGATACTGGCTTCTATGCCTTGAGGATCACAGATATTACAAGGTGCGCCAATTGTTACGTAGAGCTTATTGTCAGGTCCAAATGTCATATAGCGCCAGCCATGATGGGCTTTATCTGGAAGCTGGTTATAGATTACTTCACGCATTTGCATGAATGGAAGATTCAAATCGAAATCTGGTGCTGGCACACGCGTAATGCGGTTTTGTTCAGCCACATAAAGATTGCCGTTGTACATCGCCACACCATTGCCAACTTTTAGGTCATCCATCAGGGTTAACACTTGGTCTGCCTTACGGTCTTTGTTCTTGTCGACTACCGCGTAGAGTTTGTTACCACGCGTGCCAACATACACATTGCCGTTTGTTCCCAAAGTCATCTGACGCGCGCCTGGCACTTCAGCATAAACTTCCACTTTAAAACCTGGCGGCATATGTAGTTTACTTAAGTTGGCCTCAACATCAGCGATTCCTGCCAAGCTGGAAATCGCATGTAACCCTAATGTTGCAAATACGAATGCATTCGCTATTTTGTATCTGATTTTCATCATGTCCTCTTTTCAATCAATGATTCGAATGCTCATTTACCTATAAATTTTTCATTGCAAAACAGGTTCAGAACGTTAAGCAAGTTTAGGTTTATATGCTGAATAATAAAATGCCTAAAATTCTTTATGTATTGCCTATTCCTATTTTAGTATGGACATTAAAGTTAGATTAATGCCTAATATGCTGCATATTTATGACAATGTTCATTTGGAAAAACCATGATGAAAAAGCAGTTAATGATTGAATTACTGTTAAAACTCGCCCCTAATGAGGGTTACACATTGTCTATTCTGGATGGCGTGAAACTGATGCGCGCCAACCGATACATGCCAAGAATGCCCGTGCTGTATGAGCCGAGTATCGTTGTTGTCTTGCAGGGAAAAAAAGTGGGCTACTTGGGCAATCAAATATTCCAATATGACCCGCAACAGTTTTTAGTGTTGTCCCTGCCGTTGCCTTTTGAAAGTGAGACTATTGGCACGCCAGAAGAGCCAATGTTGGCTGTTTCTATCCGCATTAACCTTGCAGTAGTTGCAGAATTGGTTCTATCTTTAGACTCAAATAATCAACCAGCGGGATTGCCGCAACTGGGTATGGTTTCTACCGCCATGGATGACAAATTGTCTGACGCTGTGGTCAGATTGCTGGAAGTACTTGCCTCGCCACAAGAGAGCCAAATACTGGGCAATGCTATTATGCGGGAAATTTATTACCGCGTATTAACGGGTGAACAAGGCGCTGCCATTCGTGAAACGTTGATGCATCAAGGCCATTTCAGTAAGATTGGCAAAGCGTTGAAACGCATACACGCTGATTTCGCAGGTGGCTTAGATGTGGCGATTTTGGCCAAAGAAGCCAATATGAGTGTGGCGGCTTTTCATGCGAATTTCAAAGCGCTCACCGCCACATCGCCCATGCAATATCTTAAAACCGCGCGGCTTCACAAAGCGCGGTTGCATATGATGCAAGATGGAATGAGCGCATCAACAGCGTCAAGAAAAGTCGGATATATCAGCATTTCGCAATTCAGCAGAGAGTTCAAACGTTTCTTTGGCAGAACGCCAATGGATGAAGTGGCCGAAATGAAACACTCGCTAATTGAAATGCCACCCGAAAATCTAAGCAAATATGTCACGGTGAATTAGCTTTTTATAAAAGATAACATTTATAAAAACATCGCGGAATTGCTTGTAAATGAATTTTTGTTAATGATGAAAAGAATATGGGATATTTAAAACACCCAGTAACTGATTGGTACTTTGATTCAAGTTAACAAAAATGTTGACAATATTTCTATATTTATGGAAATATAGAATGTATGGACATTCAATCAGCCGTATTACAACTCTCATCTATCGCCCAAGAAGCGCGTCTGCAAATATTCAGGCTGCTTGTTCAGGTTGGACAAGATGGGCTACCAGCAGGAAATATTGGCGAAACACTTCAAATTCCAGCCAGTACGCTTTCATTTCATCTTAAAGAGTTAAGTCGTGCTGGATTGATCCATTCACGTCAGGTGAGCCGCTTTATTTTTTACTCAGCTAATTACGAAGCAATGAATGGCTTACTTACTTATCTCACTGAGAATTGTTGTGCAGGTACTAAAAATTGCCCCCCCGTAACAGCCTGCAAACCAAAATAGAAAACTATAGAAAATAATGAAGACAGATAAAACGACAAAAGCAACAATTGGAACTTTTGAGCGTAATCTTACATGGTGGGTGCTTGGCTGTATTGTAGTGGGTATTGCTTTGGGAAAAGCCTTTCCTAGTTTCTTTCAAGCGATTGGAAATCTCAAGATTGCAGAGGTGAATTTACCTGTAGCGGTTTTAATATGGCTGATGATCATTCCAATGTTGCTTAAAATTGACTTTAGCGCAATGAAAGAGGTGCTTACACATAGTAAGGGAATTGGCATTACGCTGTTTATTAATTGGGTAGTTAAACCTTTCTCTATGGCATTGCTTGCTTGGATATTCATACGCCATCTATTTGCTGGTTTATTACCAGTAGAACAAATCGACAGTTATATTGCTGGGCTGATTTTGCTTGCAGCCGCACCGTGTACTGCTATGGTCTTCGTGTGGAGTAATCTATGTGGAGGCGAACCGAAATTTACGCTATCTCAAGTAGCGATTAATGATGCCATTATGTTGTTTGCTTTTGCACCATTAGTCGCTTTATTACTTGGGCTATCAAGCATTACCGTGCCTTGGGCTACGCTGTTTTTATCTGTTGCTTTGTTTATTGTAGTGCCAGTATTGATTAGTCAAATCTTACGTAAACTGTTGTTATCAAAAAGCAGTAATGCTTTAGAAAATGCACTTAAAGTTTTGCATCCAATTTCACTTATAGCATTGTTGGCGACACTGGTTTTGCTGTTTGCCTTTCAAGGTCAACAAATCCTTGCCCAACCTATCATCATTGGTTTATTAGCAATTCCAATCATTATTCAGGTGTACTTCAACTCAATGTTGGCTTATTGGCTGAATAAGAAATTCAAAGTTGCCCATTGTGTCGCTGGTCCATCTGCTCTAATCGGCGCATCGAATTTCTTCGAGTTAGCTGTTGCTACCGCAATTGCCTTATTTGGATTTAACTCAGGTGCGGCACTGGCTACGGTTGTGGGCGTATTGATTGAGGTGCCAGTCATGTTATCAGTGGTGACTATAGTTAACCGCAGCAAAAATTGGTATGAATCTAATTAGTTATTGCGAATAATCAATGAACATTTTATTTTTATGCACGGGCAACTCCTGCCGTTCTATCTTAGCTGAAGCCACGTTTAATGCATTAGCACCTGCTGGAATGAAAGCTGAAAGCGCAGGCAGTCAGCCTGCTGGTTTCGTGCATCCGAAATCCATCGCTTTGTTAATATCCAAAGGTATTGCAACTGAAGGCTATTTTAGTAAGTCATGGGATAGTTTGCCGACTACGCCAGATATTGTAATTACAGTCTGTGGTAATGCTGCAGATGAAACGTGTCCAGCTTATTTAGGGAAAGTGATCAGGGCGCATTGGGGTGTTGAAGACCCTGCAAAAGTAACAGGGGCCGATGCTGGAATTGATGCGGCTTTTGAAATGACTTATTCAATCCTGCGTAAACGAATAGAAGCATTTTTGAAGTTGCCACCCGCTCTTTTTGAAGTTGAAAATAAAGATCAACTTCAGGTTCAGCTTAATGCCATTGGTGACGTTACTTAAGCGTGCTAACTAACAATTGATTTAACATATGAATACACAACTTACATCTGAACCATCACGCGAAGAAATTGATCGATTATCAGGTGCTGTGATGTTGGAGTTCGGTGCAGTATGGTGCCAGTATTGCCAAGCGGCGCAAAGCATTATTTCATCTGAGCTTGCCATATATCCCAATATTCGCCATATCAAGATCGAAGATGGTAAAGGTCGCAGACTGGGCAGGACATTTACCATTAAACTTTGGCCAACTTTGATTTTTATGAAAGACGGGGTTGAGTTGAAGCGCTTAGTGAGGCAGTTTAGCGCGGAAGAAATCAGGGCGGCTCTGAGTTTAATTTCTGATTAACTAATCTTACTGAAATTAATTGAGATGTTTTAATATTTCTACTGATGTAATCTAGCGTTCAATTGGTCAATTACTTCTGCCCAATCCGCATCTTTTAAAATCTCTTCCCGTAAAAACGCAGCCTGTGCGGTCGACCAAAATGGCGCTTCTGAAAGTGTTAAGTTGCCTGCTAAATGCTGATGCGAGTTGATGAAGCTTTCTATTGCCGCATCGTCTGAAGCCAAGCCAAGCTGTGCGAATAGATTGTTGAGCGTGTGAATTGAAGATTCCATCTAGTACCTCGATTGTGATTTCAATTTGTATGACATCATTGATTATACATCCAGCATTTCACATGAGTATGACTAGATTAATCGCATTTAATCAAACTTTACTCGCCAGTCGCTGCTCAAATATTTGCCTTAATAAAGGGGTTAATGATGTCACCGTAAGCGCGCGTTTTAATAGTTCAGCATCGCCTTCATCCAGTTTTTGCATGCCCAGTGTAGTGCGTATATTAATCGCTTGTGGGTCGCGCTCTAATATCGTGATGCTGTCACCGGCAACTACTTCACCCGTTTGAATGACACGCAAATAGAAACCACTTTTGCCGCTACGCAAAAACTCATCCAAAATGTCTGGAAAACCTATTTTGTCGCCAAACTTAAAACAAGGAATACGCGGCATGGTCACTTGTACTTTTACACCTGTTTTGGCATCGCCAATTTGCAAAATATCACCGATGCAAATGTCTTCTTCTAACAAGCCTGAAATAGTGAAGTTTTCACCAAAGGTGCCATGCGGTAAATTAATCAGATTCAGGCGATTTTGCCAATAGGCATAGTGTTCGAAAGGGTAGCAATAAGCGGCTTGATGCTCACCACCATGCACGCCGGCATCTGCTTGGCCATCGCCAACCAAAGTTAATCTGGTCAACCAAACGCGGCCTTTTACTGGCGTTTTGTAAATGCCAGTAAACACATTTTTGCCATCAATTTCAACCAGTTTTGGTAGTGCGACATTAACAGAAAGTAGTTTCACAATTATATTTCTCAAACAAATGTATTTGAGTATATTATCGGTATCAATTGATATAAAAAATACGTGATATGACGTACAAAATGGACAATCCATTCATCAATCATTTGGACGTATTTTTAAAGTCGCAAATAATTTCCTCACGACGTGTACTCGGCATCATTCGTAGGAATAGAAAGATGCTGCTGTATATATTCAACCAATAACTTGGTTTTTGTGGGTAGATGCCTGCGTGATGGATAAACTGCATATAAGGTTTGATCTCTGCCGGGCGTAAATTCGGGCAGCGCTAAAACAAGCTCACCACTTTGCAATTCATTGTGTACCTGCCAATAGCAAATCATACCAATGCCTAAACCATCTTTAACGGCTTCAACCAGCGCTTCACTATAATTGGTTTGGAAACTGCCTGATACACGTTGATGCATGGTTTTACCTGCGTTTTTAAATTCCCAGTTGTAGTTTTCATTCAGTACGACGCAATTGTGCTGGACTAAATCTGCTGGATTATTAAGTGGTGGCGAATTTTCTAGATAAGCCTTAGTTGTGCAAAGCACTTCTGGTGATGGCCCTAGCCTTTTGGCGACTAAGCTGGAGTCGTGCATTTGTGCGCCACGAATCGCTAAATCAATCCCTTCTGCAACGATATCCAGCACTTTGTCGGACAGCTCAAAACTGATTTTAATCTTAGGGTATTTTTTCAAAAATTGCAGCATAATCGGCATTAAGTAGATGCGCGCAAATGAGGCAGAAGCCGTTATGCGGATCAACCCGCTCGGCTCAGTCTGTTCGCCCCAGTCTTTTTCATAATCATCAATCGTTTCTAATAGATGCTGCGCTTGGGCGTAAAGGCGTTGACCTTCATCGGTTTGCTGGATATTTCTGGTGCTGCGATGAAACAGCCTTGCACCAAACTCTTTTTCAATCTGCGTTAAGCGCTTGCTCATCATGCTGGGCGTGGTCTGGTTCAACTCAGCCACCAATGTCAGGCTTTTCTTTTCATAGATTTGCACAAACACACGCAAATCATCAATCGATTTAAACATACACACCCCACATTATTTCTTTTTAAGCACAAATAATATTCTTAATTAACTATTTATTCCAACTATTGAATAAGTCAATATGAGCAAAATTGTTTGAGGAGAATCATATGTCAGCCAATAATATTCAGGATTACGATGCGATTACGCAGTTGATACAACATTACATTTTTGGTGCAAAATCTGGCAAGGGCAGCGATATGAAGCCAGCCTTTCATGATGATGCGACTATTTATGGTTACGTCGGTACTGATTTATTTGCAGGGCCTATTCAAGGTTTATACGATTGGAACGATGCTAATGGGCCTGCTAAAGAGTTAGTCGCCAGAATCGTCAATATCGATATTGTGGGCACAGTCGCCAGTGTTCGGCTAGAATCAGATAATTGGACAGGACATCGTTTTACGGATTTTTTCAATGTTTTAAAAGTAGATGGGCAATGGAAAATCATGAATAAGATTTTCCATTTACATGATTGATTTAAAAGGCTAAAAATCTATAGCTGGATTTATATAATTAAGTTAAATAATTAGGATTAAGTTAACCCAATTTTGGAGGCAAAAAATGGCATCTTTATATTCACCACAACATCGCGCATTACAAGAGGAATTCAATACGACCAAACTGGCAGACTTACTGGATAATGGTTGGATACACGAAACGATTGCTGAGGAAGAAAAGAAATTTATTAGCACGCGTGATATGTTTTTTCTGTCCACTGTCGATCCAGAAGGCATGCCGACGGTTTCATATAAAGGCGGCGGCGTTGGCTTTGTAAAAGTGTTGGATGAAAACACGCTGGTGTTCCCCGGCTTTGACGGCAATGGCATGTTCTATTCAGTCGGCAATATCGATGCGCAAGGCAAAGTGGGCTTACTTTTTATCGATTTTGAAACTCCACATAGAGTACGTGTACAAGGTACGGCAAAACTGGTGCGTGAGCATGCCTTAATGGCGGAATATACCGAAGCCAAATACTTGATTATGGTGACGGTGACAAAAATATGGGTGAATTGCCCACGCTATATTCATAAATACCAGAAAATCGATCAATCTAAATATGTACCAGAACCCTGTAAAGTGACGCCAATCCCAACCTGGAAGCGCCTAGACATGGTGCAGGACGCGATTACGCCAGAAGAAAAAGCCATTGCTGAATCGCAAGGGCTGGTGGATATTGCAGAATATGAAGCAAAAGTGAAGCGCGGCGAAGGTTAATAAATAAAGTGGTCGGTATTTTGTTAGCAGCAGGTTTTTCGCGCCGATTCGGTTCGGCAGATAAGCTTTTACAGCTTCTGCCAGATGGTCGGCCAATTGCATTGGCATCTGCTGAGCATTTGATTCAAGCGATTCCAAATAGTATTGCAGTGCTTAGGGCAGAAAATAAAACGCTGGCGACATTGCTGCTTAATGCTGGTTTAAAGGTGATTTTTTGCAATGAAAATGAGCATGAAATGGCGGATAGTTTGACTGCTGGAATTCGGTTTTCAGCTAGTCTTTTTTCAACTGGTCTTGAAGTAGCGAATGATGGATTTGTGATCGCGCTGGCGGATATGCCTTACATTCAACCTGAAACCATTCGTGCGGTAGCGAATAAAGTGGCTGATGGTGCTTCAATCGTGATTCCCACATATCAAAACCAGCGTGGGCATCCAGTTGGTTTTTTAGAAAAATTCCGTAATGAGTTAGAAAATCTGCAAGGTAATGAAGGCGCGCGTTCTATTATTAAACGCTACGCCGATGAAGTTTATTTACTGCCAACGGATGATGCTGGCATTTTGGCGGATATTGATACGCCCGCAGATTTGGCAGTCAGCGATTTGAAAAACTAAGCTTGGCAGCGAGTTTCACTTAAATCGCTCATATCACTGATAAAACCAGTGCCCATTTTTAGCTGTTGCGCTCTAACTTGAATAAGCTCGGCAAGGATGGCGATAGCGATTTCAGCAGGCGTGCGGCTACCGATTTGCAAGCCCACAGGCCCGCGCATGGTGGAAATTTCTAATTCATTCAAATCAAACATACGCAAACGCTCGCGCCGCTTTTCCTGATTTTTATGTGAGCCAAGCGCCCCGACATAAAACGCATCCGATTTAAGCGCTTCAAGCAAAGCCATATCGTCCAGTTTAGGGTCATGCGTCACCGCCACAATTGCCGTATGTGCATCTGCTTGGATTTCCAGTACTACATCATCCGGCATGCCTTCAATCCAAGTTACACCTTCCACGTGCCACTCGTCACGAATCTCTTGGCGTGGTTCGCAAATCAGCACATCAAAATCCAGCACTTGCGCCATGCTCGCCAACATAGAACCCAATTGATTGGCACCAATAATCAGCAAGCGCCATTGCGGCCCAAAATAGGTGTGGAACCAATCGCCATCGATTTTTGGCAAACCTTCAGGCAAAACCTGCAATAACTTGATCTGCCCAGTATTCAAATTCACAGAGCGTTTGATTAATTTTCTATCCTGCAAACTAGCGAGTAGCGGCCGCAATTGTTCTGCAGCATTCAGTGGTTCTACAAATATCTGCAAACGGCCACCACAAGGAATACGGAAGCGTTGCGCATCATCTCGGCTAATGCCGTACTCCATAAGGGATGGCGTTTTGGGCAATGCTTGATCGCGCGCTTTATCGGCCAAATCATCTTCAATGCAGCCACCAGAAACTGAGCCGATCAAATGTCCATCTTCGCGCACGACCAAGATTGCGCCAGGTAAACGCGGGGCGGAACCCCAAGTTTGCACAACGGTGAACAAATGCGCTTTATAGCCGCTTTCCAGCCATTCCAGCGCGCGAGTTAACACTTCTAAATCAGCAGATTTCATATTGCCTCTTTAATGCTTAAGCCAATTGATTCCCAATCGGCAGCGTACGAATACGCTTACCCGTTGCCGCGAAAATCGCATTGGTCACCGCAGGCGCGACAGGTGGTAAACCTGGCTCACCAACGCCGCCCATTTTTTCAGTGCTTTGCACGATATACACCTCTACTTTAGGCATATTGCCCATACGCATCACTTGATAATCGTGGAAGTTAGATTGCTCAACCATGCCATCTTTAAAAGTGATTTCGCTTTGCAGAGCAGCGCCTAAACCAAATGAAACAGATGATTCGATCTGTGCTTTCAGAGAGTCTGGGTTTACTGCAAGGCCGCAATCAATGGCAGAAACCATACGATGTACTTTAACTTCGCCTTCATTGACAGAAACTTCTGCAATCTGTGCCACAAAACTGCCAAACGATTCATGCACAGCAACGCCGCGGAATACGCCTTTTGGCAGTGGTTTATTCCAATCGGCTTTTTCAGCGGCTAAATTAAGTGCCGCTAAATGGCGTGGATGACCTTTTAGCAATTCACGGCGATAATCTAGCGGGTCTTTTTTCACTGTATGTGCAAGTTCATCAATCAAACTTTCCATCACAAACGCAGTATGGCTGTGGCCAACTGAACGCCACCAGAGTACAGGTACTTTAGTTTTGGCAGTGTGCAAGCTCACTTGATAATTAGGGATGTTTTTTAAATAAGGCGAATCCGCAGTGCCTTCTACAGACGTCGCATCAATGCCATCTTTAATTTGAAACGCTTCAAACGGTGTACCTAACATAATGGATTGGCCGACAGCTACATGCTCCCAAGCAGACGGCATGCCATTTGTATCCAATGCTATTTTGGCTTTGTGTACAAACATAGGGCGGTAATAACCGCCTTTCACATCATCTTCGCGGCTCCATACCGTTTTCACAGGTACGCCTGCCGCTTTGGCGACTTGCACAGCTTCTGATACAAAGTCGGCTGCAGGATTGGCGCGGCGGCCAAAACCACCGCCCAAGAATAAAGTATGGATTTTGACTTGCTCAGGTTTTAAGCCCAATATTTTTGCCGCAGCTGTTTGATCCGTACCTTGCATTTGCGTGCCAGTCCAAATCTCGCAACCATCTTTTTCAATTTTTACTGAACAGTTCAGCGGCTCCATTGGCGAGTGTGCTAAATAAGGCAATGCGTATTCGGCTTCAACGAATTTTTCTGCTTTAGCCATAGCGGTTTTATTGTCACCTGCTTTCGCTGCGATTAACCCTGTTGTTGCAGCCATTTTTTTGTATTCTGCCAGCAGAGCTTTTGAATCAAGGCTGGCATTTTCGCCTAAATCCCAATCTACTTTTAGCGCTTCACGGCCTTTTTTCGCAGCCCAATAATTATCTGCTATTACCGCTACACCAGTCGGCACTTGCACCACTTGGCGCACACCTTTAATTTGTTTAGCAGCCGTTGCATCAAACGTTTTAACAGTTCCGCCAAATACGGGTGAACGCGCAACCATCGCTGTCATCAAGCCATCGAACTGAATATCTTGACCGAATATCGCGGTACCATTTATCTTTTCTGGGCCATCTAAACGTTTAGTGGCTTTGCCAATAATCTTCCAATCTTTAGGCTCTTTCAACGTAATGGCTTTTGGCGTTTCCAGTTTAGCTGCAGCTTCGGCTAAATCACCATAACTGATTTTTTTATCGCCACTAATTGCAAAGCCATTCTCCGTTTTAATGCTGTCAGCAGGAACGCCCAATTTCTCAGCCGCAGCGCTGATTAATAGTGCGCGAGTCAGCGCGCCAGCTTGACGGTAACGATCAAATTCAGACCAAGTGGTAGAAGAGCCACCAGTGATTTGAATGCCATAAGCGGTATGAATATATTCTGGCGCAGCAGAAGCATGTTCCACTTTGATTTTGCTCCAGTCTGCATCCAGTTCTTCAGCGATCAGCATAGGCAATGTTGTCCAAATGCCTTGTCCCATCTCGCTGTGTGCAAGCATGACAGTAATCGTGTTGTCAGTTCCGATACGCAAATAAGCATTTGGCGTGGGTAGTTTTGTCGCATCTTTCGCCGCGTCTGCTGTTGTATCTGCCACAGAGCCTGGCATCAAAAAGCGTTTGGCATGCGGGATTGAGAAGGCAATCACTAAGCCGCCAACCACCAGCACGCCAGCTTTAATGAAAGTACGTCTTGAAATATTTAACGGAGTTTTTAAAGGTGCATTCATGGTCGGCTCCTTAAGCTAACTTGCTTGCAGCATTGTGTATGGCGGCGCGAATGCGCGGATAAGTACCACAACGACAAATATTGCCGCTCATCGCTGCATCGATGTCTGCATCAGTCGGTTTTGTATTGGTAGAAAGCAACGCTGTGGCCGACATGATTTGGCCAGACTGACAATAACCACATTGCACAACGTCAATCTCTTTCCATGCTGCTTGCACAACTTGGCCGACTTTATCGTTTTGCATCTGTTCAATGGTGGTGATTTTTTTACCAGCCGCTGCGCTAATTGGCGTGATGCACGAACGTATGGCTTGGCCATCCAGATGCACAGTACAAGCGCCACATTGCGCCATGCCACAGCCGAATTTAGTACCAGTCAGATGTGCGGCATCTCTTAATGCCCATAAAATCGGCATATCATCTGACACATCAAGCGATTGGTCTTTGCCGTTAATATTTAAAGTAATCATGCTATGTAGCTCCTTGATTTTTTGTACATCTTAGATTTTTTATGCATTTTATAATTGCATTTTTACTGCTTATTATTGGTTAAGTATTTAAATAAACTCACTTTAAACTTAACTATACTTTAATGTTAATTAGCATACTCGCATAGTGTTAACCATCATTGTATGAAATAATTTGGAATTGATAATTCCAAATTGTAGATTAATGGCAATATGCAAAATCAATTAGAAATGCTACGTATCTTTAAAGTAGTAGCAGAATCGGCAAATTTTAGAGAAGCTTCTGTTCGTTTGGCCATTTCGCCGCAATCTGTCACGCGCGCCATTAAAGAGCTTGAAGAGTTGTTAGGCGAACCACTGTTTTATAGAAGTACGCGCAACACAACGATTACCGAATTCGGTAAACAAATGGCGCTTAAAAGTGAAGGCGTGATTGAGCAAGTGGATGCCTTGTTCGAGTCTAAAAAAAGTCTCAATCCACAGGCAGTAGAGGGCTTGGTTAAAATTACCATGCCCAATTCATTTGGCCAACAATACTTGCTGCCAGCCTTAACTGACTTTTTAAAAAGTCACCCAGGTATTCAGTTTGATTTAAGATTTTCTAACCTGATTGATAATGTCGTTGCCGATCAGATGGATATTGGCGTACGTGTCGGTTTTTTTAGTAATAATAGAAACGTTGCAAGGCGCGTAAACGAATTGAAGTTTTATATTGTAGGCACTCCAGAACTCATTGCAAAAACCGGCGTGCCACAAAAAATAGAGGCGCTTTTTCAAATGCCTTATACAGGGTTAATTGATCAAAATACTGGCAGAATGTGGCCATGGAATTTTGCAGATGCGCCCGATTTCGTTCCAATTTCGCCTGCATTTATTACAGATGATCCTAATGCTGAGTTAGATGCGGTGTTAGCTGGTATTGGTTATGGGCAAATCGCTGATTTCCTGTGCGCAAAGTATCTTCACAGTGGCGAATTGGTATCGGTATTGCAAGACCAGTCGCCTACGCCGTGGGGCATTTATGTGTATCGGCCACAACGCGGCCCGGTGGCCGAGCGCGTGAGAGTTGTGTTTGATTATTTAGTTAATGTGTTGAGTGATGTCAAATTATTTTAGTATGATGTGGCGACTAGAGATTGAATTTGTATTGATTTAAACTGACTTAACCAAAATATTCAATAAACTAATTTAACTAGCAACAATAAAACTATGCAAACCAATTCTACAGTTAATCCAAATCCTACTAGCACCATATTAGCCTTAATGCTGGCTGGTTTGGCAATGCTAGGCCCATTTTCTATAGACACTTATTTGCCTGCGTTTCCTGCAATCGAAGCATCGCTTGGCGCAAGTTTAATAGAAGTGCAGCAAACACTAACAGCGTATATGTTTTCGTTCGCGATTATGATTTTGTGGCACGGTTCTCTTTCAGATGCATTTGGTCGCCGTAATATCATTTTGATGTCGTTGGCGGTATTTGGCGTGGCTACATTGGGTTGCGCGGCATCGCACACGGTGGAATATTTGTGGGCATTCAGAATGTTGCAAGGTTTGTCAGCGGGTGCTGGTGTGGTGGTTGGTCGCGCGATCATTCGTGACCTTTATTCTGATGTGCCGGCCGCGCGATTGTTGTCGCTAGTGACGATGATATTTTCTATTGCACCTGCGATTGCACCTATTTTCGGTGGCTGGATAGTCAAGCATTACGAATGGAGGACGATTTTTCTGGCGCTGTTTGTTTATACCGCGTTGTTGCTGTGGTACTGCTACAAAAAATTGCCAGAATCATTACCGATAGAAAAACGCACGCCATTTAACCCACAATTTTTGGCTGCCAGTTACAAACAAGTATTTATATCACCGATATTTCAACTAAAAGCTGGCGCAATCGCATTCAATTTTGCAGGTTTGTTTTTATATGTAGCCGCCGCGCCAGTGTTTATTACCAAGCATTTGGGTCTAGGGCCAGATCAATTCGCTTGGCAGTTTATTCCAGCGGTTGGCGGCATCTTTTTAGGCGCGCTCACGGCTAATCGGCTGGCTGGTAAATTATCGGTCGGCAAAATCATGTTGATTGGTTATGTGCTGTTAATCGGCGCATCGGCAGGCAATGTGCTGTATCACTCATTTTATCCACCGGCCATTCCTTGGTCAGTGATTCCACTGTTTTTTTATACTTTGGGCATGTCTTTGGTTGCGCCAACGCTCACCTTATTGGTGATGGATTTATTTCCGCAGATTCGCGGCACAGTGGCTTCTTGCCAATCATTTACGCAAACCATGTTGGGCGCGGCAGTTGCTGGCTTAATCGCGCCGCTTTTGTTACATTCAGTATTGTGGCTGGCGCTTGGGCAATTTGCCTTTGCAACTATCGGGCTATGTTTGTGGTTAGGCGGGCGACATTATCACTATGTGCACTTGGTTTCTCAACCTCAGAAGCGTATTAATGCGTGGGAAACGATAGATTAAAACAGTACAAAAATAGCGCGTGTTAATTTAAGACTTACTTAATAAACACGCTTAATTAAATGTGCGTTTTAAGAAGGCTAAGCTAATAAACTCACTTTAACTTAACCCAATAAATCGGTCGATTTTTCTCTTGATTTAATAGCAACATGTCACGCCGCGCTAATGCAGTTAACGCTTCATCTACCGAAATATTGTTTTTTTCGGCATCTGTTTTTGCAATTGGTTGTGCATATTTTAACCAAGCGGGGTTTTGACCATAGCCGTTATCGCGCATACAGCTAACGACCACGTTGGCTTTATTGCCCTGAATTTCCAGTTGCTGGAAGGCCACCACGGCTTTTTTATCGGCAACGCTATTTTCAGAAATGCCAGCGCATCTATCGCTAATCAGCATCAATGTTTTTTGCTCTGCGCTTAATGGCGGCGGCGTAGCGCTGTTTTGATTCAACAAAAAGCCAATGCCAATGACTAGTAAAATCACCAATGTAACTAGAATTTTCAAATGTCTGCGTATCATGCGATTTACTTGACCCAATATTCCATTGAAAATATATGCAATGACCTGAACCTATAAACCTTTAATTCGAAAATCTAGAATTCACAAATTAAAGTGCAACAGGATTGCTTAGTTTATGCTGTCTGATGCAATTGGACAATGTGTGTTTTTTGCACTGGGACGTAACTTTTACGACCATCCATGATGGAGATTAGATTTAAATTTTTCAATTGATTTTGTGTAGGCGTATGATTAATAAGCGTAAGTGATAATAAGCATAATCAAACAGGATAAATTTTCAAAGTTTTGGAATGACAAATGACCGATGTAACCGTGAGTAATAATCCAGCAAGTGATGTTTATAAGACTTTATTAGAATCTACCAAAGCGATACCGTGGAAATTAGATTGGGCCACGATGACTTTTGCTTACATTGGCCCGCAGATTGAAAATCTGCTTGGTTGGTCGCAATCCAGTTGGGCGACATCGCAAGATTGGGTGGATAGAATGCACCCTGAGGATCAGGCATGGGTGGCGAACTATTGCATTTCAAAGTCTCAGGAGGGCGTCGATCATGAGGCCGATTATCGCGCGCTAACCAAAGAGGGGCGTTATGTGTGGATCCGCGATGTGGTGCATGTGATTCGCAATCCAAATGGCGAAGTTGAATCGCTGGTCGGCTTTATGTTTGATATTAGCGAACGCAAAGAAACCGAAGAAAAATTAATCACTTTACAGAAAAAACTGGAAGAATTTTCCTTTAAAGATGGCTTAACTGGTGTGGCGAACCGCCGCATGTTCGATTCGATACTGGAGGTGGAATGGTTGAACGCGCGCCGCAACAGCCAGCCGCTTTCAATTATCATGTTGGATATCGATTATTTTAAGCAATATAACGATCATTACGGGCATATTCAAGGTGACGATTGTTTAAAGCGTGTGGCACAAGTTTTAAATAGTGCGGCCACACGCTCGCGCGATTTTTGTGCGCGTTTTGGTGGCGAAGAATTTGTGATTGTATTGCCAGAAACCGATGAAATCGCCGCTAAAAAGGTTGCAGAACGTTGTCATCAGTTGATTTTTAAAGAACAAATCTTGCACGCAAAATCAGAAATCAGTCAGATATTAACCATTAGTATCGGCGTTGGCACACTGATTCCAGAATCAGAAGAAAGTGCGCTGGCTTTTATCCATGAAGTCGATAGACGGCTTTATCAGGCAAAACAATCCGGCCGAAACCGCATCATTTGCAGCCATTAATCTCTGCTGTTATTAATGGCTGTTTAAACATATTATTAGTTATGACCAATTCTTAAAAAATCTGGCTTCCCAAGCTCAACGCCGTTATGGCGCAGAATGTTGTAGGCGGTGACGACGTGAAAATACACGTTTGGCATCACCCATTTCAACAGATAATCTTGACCAGTAAATTTAAGCTCTGCCTTGCGCACGGTGAGAGTAATTTTACGTGTTTCAGCATCGGTTAACTGCTCGCTTTTAATGGATTCTAAAAAAGTCAAGGTTTTTGCAATACGTGCTTGCAACTGCTCAAACGTGGTTTCATCATCTTCATATTTCGGAATTTCTATGCCCGCCAAACGCGCGGCTGCACCTTTGCTCATATCTGTGGCGATTTGAACTTGACGTATTAACGGATACATATCTGCAAAAAGTTGTGCATTTAATAGGTCTGCATGCTCGATTTTTTTAGCATCAGCATATTCCTCACCTTTTTTTAGAATGTAACTTAAGTTTTTTAAACTGCGGCTAAGTGGCGAGATAGTGGCGTCAAACATTAATAACATGGTGAAATCCTTATTATGGTCTTGATACAAATTGTGACTATTTTAGTCTTGAATATTGGTTAAGGTCGAATCATTCGACATTAAACCGTTTTGCCATAAATATCTATTAAACTATTAACTGTAATCAATGCTCAGATTTTTTATTACAGACAACTACACTTAATAAATTGGAATTTTCTTGCAATCTCTTCATGAATTATTAATACAGCGCACGCCAAAAATTGGCGTAACTCAACTATTGTTCAGTATTAACGTGCTGGTTTTTGTTGCCATGCTATTTGGCGGCGCTGGTTTTTGGCATTCGCCTAACGGCATACAATTAAATTGGGGCGCAAATTTTGGCCCGGCAACGCAAGATGGTGAATGGTGGCGTTTAGGTACGGCCATGTTTTTACACTTTGGCGCCGTGCATTTGGCGTTAAATAGTTTTGCGCTGTGGGACGCTGGCCAGTTGGTCGAACGCATGTATGGCCATTGGCGATTCCTGTGTATTTATTTGGTGAGTGGATTATGCGGTAATTTGGTTTCGCTAGTTGTGCAAGGCAATTCTGCGGTTTCTGGTGGCGCATCCGGTGCGATTTTTGGTATTTACGGCGCTGCTTTTATCTTTTTATGGCGCGAGCGCGCGGCTATTTCTAAGCATGAATTCCGGTGGTTATTTGGCGGCGGATTAGCTTTCTCAGCGCTGACCATCGTGCTGGGTTTTATTATTCCTGGTATTGATAATGCCGCGCATATTGGTGGTTTTGTAACAGGCATATTGGCCAGCATTGTTTTATCACAAACCATTACTGCGCGCATGATGCCGATTAAATTTAGTGCGGCTGCTGTTTTGATGATGGTTTTTGCGACTGTTGTGCTGATTAAGCTGATTCCAGCGCCCAAATATCGTTGGAGCGATGAGCTATTAATACGCAGCCAAATCAATGAGTTTTTATCTCAAGATCAAGCAATCAATCGTTCTTGGCTGGAGATCATGCATGAAGGTAAACAAGGTAAATCAAGCTTTGACGCGCTGGCAGGCAAAATTGACAATTCAATTAGCGAGCCTTATGAAGAAAGTTTTGAGCGGCTATCCAAACTACCGCAAGACCCAGCTTTGCCTTCTGCTGCGCAGTTAGAAGGCTTATTACGCTACACTGAAAAACGCAGTGAAGAGTCTAAAGCAATGGCTGATAGGTTAAGAGAACAACCTTTCAGCGGTCAAACCATCATGAATCAGAGACAGCCAAATTCAAACTAGGGCTATCTGTTTAAATTTGGGTGTAAATAGTTAACTAAATAATTGCCCTATATTTTTCTATCAGCCTATGATGAAGCCATTATTCATTTAGGAGAATCATCATGGCTAAAGGTCAAATCAAAAGTAATAAAGAAACGAAAAAACCTAAAAAAAGCAAAGAAGTCGTCGTGCCAGTGCATTCGATTATTCCAATGAAGCCCAGTCCAGCCAAAAAATAATGCATTATCACAGACTTTTATAGCCTGTATTTTTTTACTGAAAATCTTTCTCCGACCGTAATATTCAACAGAATTGATTGTGAGGCTAATGCGCTTCCACAAACACATTTAGCAATTTATTCACCATCGGCGCGATGATTAAAATGGCAATAAATACAATCGGCCAAGCAGTGGTAAATGCACCCATCCACTGTGGTATAAAAGGCGTATTGGGTTTGGCATGCATGAACATGATAATGCCGGACACAATTAACGCTGTGTTTGCAGACATAATCAACGCAAATAATATTGTGCGATAACGGTAAGCGATTTTATTTGCCATGAGTTTTTATCTCATGTGTTTGAAAAGATAATACAAGCTCAACCAGTTTGTGCGGATTATCGACAAAGGCAAAATGTCCAGTATTGGCTACGGTGCTTATCGCTACACCACCTAGTTCTTTTGCGGTGCGCTTGCGTTCATCTAATGTTGACCAATCATGTTCGCCATATATGAGTGTGACAGGCGCTTTTACCGCAGCATACTTAGACCTAGCCTTGCTCCATGAACGCCAGTTGGCGAAGACCTTGCGCTCTACATAACGGTAGCCTTTGCGATACCCGACGCGATTAAATTCAGTGAGTAATTGATTAGGCATCCAGCGCTTCATGCGCAATCCACCACGCATGATAAGACCCAGCAGTGGCTTATTTTCCATAACCGCAAAAACTGCTCCAAGAACTGGGATGGCAAACTGACCAAGGATGAAGTTAGCAATGAAATTGCCACGACGCACACCATCAGCATAGCGTGTGTCGTAGTCATAAGTATTGGATGAAACTACGGCTTTGATACGTTCAGGCAATGCACTGGCTACGGTCAGTGCTAAAACCGCACCAATTGACTCGCCTACTAGAGTCACCTCCCTCAAATCAAGCTTCTCTATAAAAGCAATGACTGCACTGCGGAAGTACGGTTCATCGTAGTTGGCCTTGGTGTCAATTGATGAGTAGCCATGTCCAGGAAGATCAACTGCGTAGACCGTGTAATGCTGCGCAAGCAGTGGGATTGCCTCTTGAAAATAATCCAGCTGCGTGCGAATAGTATGCAGCAAGACCAAGGGTGAGCCTGTACCCGCTTTTAAAAATCGTAAAGTTCTGCTCTCATCAATTTGAATATTTGATACTTGACCAATTTTGGATAAGTCCTGCATTTGCATGCCCTCTTATTAAGTTTCTGTCTGTCTTGGCTAAGTAAAACTTACCAAGGTAATGGCTCGCCAGCATGGAAAAATCCGCCGTTAGCACCGTTGCTATCTAAAGTAGCTAATTGCACGCTAGTTTTGTAGCTATCTGCAACTTCCATCGGTGCATTTTCGCCACCTAATTCTGTTTTTACCCAACCTGGATGCGCTGAATTCACTTTGATATTGGTGTCTTTTAATTCATGTGCCAGATGTACAGTGTATACGTTAAGCGCGGTTTTAGAGGCGTTGTAAGCAAATGCTTTGGCAGGGTCGATCGGTGAATTGGGCATGCTGTGTAAAGTGAGCGAT